>Ga0123355_10009921_pt1 | contig 14538 bp, 4 predicted proteins | sample TergutEmb28metaG_3_FD_89872 | JGI IMG/M metagenome (GOLD analysis project Ga0123355, IMG submission 89872) | Embiratermes neotenicus P1 segment gut microbial communities from Petit-Saut dam, French Guiana - Emb289 P1 | ecosystem: Host-associated > Arthropoda: Insects > Digestive system > Gut ...
CACAGCAGTCTATTTATTATTCTGCAAGTTCACTCTACATGTTTCGGGTGTCAACCACACCCATCATCAGGAGTACACAAAACCGTAACTACAGCCTCCGGTACTGGTCATGGTGTGCTGTGCAGCTACCTCCATCCAACGTGGCCAAGCTCTTAGCTTGGCCACGTTGGAGGGAGGTAGCTGCACAGTACCGGAGGCTGTAGTTAAAGTTCTGCGTGCTCCTGATGACGGGTGTGGTTGGCACCCGAAACATGTAGAGTGAACTTGCAGAATAATAAATAGACTGCTTTGTGTTGCACCTCATTGGACAATTATTAATATAGATCAGCGACGCACGGAACCGTAAATATAGCATGTTCTTATGTATATTGGACCGTGCATCATTGTGATAGTTGAAGAATAAGAGACCAACTTGATGCCACAATTTATTAAGTTTTAACGTTAATAAAAATCCAACCAGATGCAACAGTATGCAGATTTACTGCAAAGCTACTCTACATGTTTCGGGTGTCACAGCACCCATCATCAGGAGTACTAAAGCTGTAACCGCAGCCTCCTGTACAGGTCATAATGCTGGTACAGCTGCTTTCCTCCAACGTGGCCTGATCGGGGCCACGTTGGAGGAAAGCAGCTGTACCAGCATTATGACCTGTACCGGAAACTGCGGTTACAGCTTTAGTACTCCTGATGATGGGTGCTGTGACACCCGAAACATGTAGAGTAGCTTTGCAGTAAATAAATATCTGTATATTGTTGCATCTGGTTGGATTTTTATTAACATTGGATTACGATGCACGGAACCATGAGCTTAAAATTTATTAAGTTTTATTTCACTTCTTCTATGATGAACATGTTTAGGACATTAATACATCCATCATCAGGAGCCTGCGACTTTTTCATTGTATCACCACATTTGTTGTGCGTTCTTGTTTCGATGTGAGTTGGAGTTTCGGTGTGGCTTGTTGAACAAGAACACGCAACCAATGTGGTGGGTGATACAATACAAAAGTCGCAGGCTCCTGATGATGGATGCATTAATGTCCAAAACATGTTGAGCATAGAAGCAGTGAAATAAACCTTAATAAATTGTACCACAAAGTTGGTCTCTTATTCCTCAACTATAGCATATTCTATTTTAGACAGCAGCAGAACACGCAGAAGATGTGTGCTAACTGACGAAAACTGAACTAAATCGGTACTAGTTTGGAGCCTGTCCAACAAAACCTTCTTCGCGAGTTGTGCAGAAAAATTATGTGACCACATAATGGTCAAGAAATGCACCAAAACTGAAGCATTCGTATCCTTGCTAAACGATATCTGATGTATAAGCTCTGTGATGTTGATCGTAAAGCAAAACTGAATTGTGTGAACTAGTACCTTCAGTGCGTGTACGCTGTAGAAACTGACTCCACATTCGTTTTGTTTAAAGATAACGCTCGTTTATCTTAGTGGATACGTAAACTCTCTGAATGCAGGTATTATTTTCGATAAAATCCAACACTATTCCACGGAATGTCATAACATGGCGTCATGGTGTTTGAGTGGCATGTTATGAATGAAAACAAAATTCTTTTGTCCTCGTTTTTCAGAGGCTATGAATTCATAGCGACATATAAAAACACACATTCTGACACCATTTTTTGAACATCTGTCCGTTGACGACAGTACCCGTCTTTTTCAGCCAGACACTGCAACGCCTCACGCCGCAAACCATGTTGCCCATCTTCCTTAAATATCGAACCTAGTGGAACCCCTACTCACGACAAACCTAAATAGCGTCAACCAGTGACCTGCCCGCTGTCAGGTGTATCGAAGGGAGTACAGAGGGATTCTTCTGACCATGCAAAAGTACATACTTGTACAACTATAGGCCATATGTTATATGTTACTTTCACACTTACGTACTATCTTCCTTACTTACTTACTTACTTCAAGGAGCAGAGTCCTGCTTGAGAAGCTAACCGGTTCTCAGCTAGCCAAGAAATTCCACCTCATTTTATTGGAACTGAAGATTTATTACCGTATTTACAAGTGCCTGCCACCTCTTCCTATCCTGAGCCAGCTCGATCCAGTCCATACCACCACATCCCACCTCCTGAAGATGCAGCATAATATCATATGTTACATGTTAATATTTTTATTGTTTTATAATCCAAAAACACCGTTTCAAAAGTTTCTAAAAATGCCGCCAGTGATGACAGAGGCGCGAATCTTTAGACAAATGTACTGAATCGCCTCATTTCCAACAAGGCATTAGAAGAGCAATAAACAGTTCCGCCAATGATTGTCACGGTGGTAACTTTCAGCCTTTGCTTTGAATTGTCTCGCTTCAATCCAAATATTGTAAGAGCAGTGAAAAGTGCCATCGTTGATTCAGGCAGTGTACTGAACTGTCTCACATCCTGGTAGATATAAATTGGTGTCAAACAGGAGCCACTGTCAAGCATCTCCATGCACTCTTTTTTGAGATTCAAAATACATCCACTGGGAGCGCTACTGTTGCACCGAACACTGTTAATTAACGTGTTGGAAATTGATGGCAGCTGCTGACCATTAATTAAATAGTCTATTATGACCTGGAATTTGACGAAAGAAAATATGTTGAAACCTAAAACTTAACAAACACGTATGAGAACCTGAATTTGTGGTTTTCGGAATTGTATTGTAATTAGTTTTCGTACCATTTTACGGTCACGTATTTGCTATGTAACAATACAAAGTGTGGGCTTCAGCAGGTATAATTATACTCAGTGACAGAAAATTGGCTGCGAAGTGGTTCGAATTGCGAATTCTTATTATAAAACCAACTAGATGCACTAATTTCACAAATTTATTTTTGGAATAAAACTACATGTTTCGGACAGTTCCCCTGTCAATCATCAGGTGTTTTTCACTGTACACACAGCAATGGTATATGTCATACAGCTTACGAGCAGGGTCAGGTTGGAGTTCCGTCCTGATCCTGCTCGAAAGCTGTCAGCAAACCTGTATGACATATACCATTGCTGTGTTTACAGTGAAAAACACCTGATGATGGACAAAGGAACTGTCCGAAACATGTAGTTTCATTCTAAAAATAAATTTGAGAAATTAGTGCATCTAGTTGGTTTTATTACAAGAATTTATCACGATGCACGGTCACCTGAACGTCAAATTCGAAATGCAAAATACGATATACGAGTATTATTAGCAAATAGTTTAGCTCTAAGAATTTCGGTTTTTTGAGGGTGCAATAAGATGATAAAAACTTGGTAGTTTGAAAACATTTTATTAAACAAGGCTGTTGTGTGTAATTATAAATGCAAACGGCTTTGTGGCTTTCTGTCCTGGCCGACATATCGATCAAGTTTGTTTGAACTATTAATTCTGTCTTATATACCGAATTTGGTTGCTCTCTGTCGTATTTGTACTGTCCAGTTTACGAAATAATTACCCCATATTCCGATTCCCTCTCCTAGAAGTCCTATGAAAGTCTAAAATATTAATAATTGTATTGTCAGTTCTGAATCCAACAGACCAGTCATTCGTCAACCTTCCACCGCAGAGGTCCTGGGTCGAAAAGAGCCCACGTGGGAACGGGGAAGGTTTTGTTCAGAGTGCTTTGGTTTTAACTGTCAGTGTCATTCCACCATTGTTGTGTGCTTATGTTTCAACTATGAAATCACCAACGCTGTTGAAATCGTAGTAATTGACGTCTTCGTTCGAACACACACATCACTTTTTCATGCTATCTCTCTCTCTCTCTCTCTATCTCTCTCTCTATCTCTGACCATTAAATCTAACTCGTAAAAGCCGAAGGAAACTTTTCGTTTCACAGATTGGTACTGTAATATTTGTTAAATGTCGATAACATAATACCCACATTGAGGGCCGTTTCATTTGTAAGGTTGCCAATAAAATTTAAGCTTTCTTTTGAAGTTTTTTTTTTATTTTGGCGCAACTGCCCCCGGTGGGCCAGGACCTCCTCATTCACGAGATTTCTAGATCACACACAACGACCCACCATGGTCGGTAGGATTCTTCTGGACGAGTGATTAGCTCATCGTAGAGACCTCCACCTGACAACAAACAACACTCACAACAGACATCCATGTCCCAGGTGGGATTTGAACCCAATTCCCAGCAGGCGAGCGCCCTCAGACCTATTCCTTAGATCGCGAGGCCACTGGGACCGGCTTTTTTAAACTTAATTCTTCTAATTAATTTATCCCATACATTTGCCATCTACGAACATCGTCACGCACTCAGAAGCCAAATTATTGCAAGTGTTGAAAATAAACAATGACATAAATATGAACCATTTTCCATAATTACATGCATTGCTCCTCGCACGGACAAGCTTTAGACCACTTCAGCACCGGAGTCACAGTGTGCAATGTTTACTTAACTACTGTTCGGTGCGGCAACTGAGTCACTGCCACACAGCCCGAAACTGCATACCTGGGTGGCAATTGACTGTAGAGAGTTGGCAATGTCGCCAACATACACGAGGCGAGGACGGGTTGTTAAAACGTGCCTGATGAATAATTCCCAGATGTATGCCTTCAACAGATCATGTGTCAAATAAATTTCTTGATTTAAAGGAGTATAAATTTTACACTTTTCATTAAACACTTATTTCCTTAATCCATTAAAGATGAAAATGGCCTAGTTATAGTTAAAGGAAGTACGTACCCCACAGAAAACTTACTCCGTTATGGTTGTAAAAACCAATTAGTTGTTGCAGTTTATGGAATTAAAATAATACGTAATATTATCTGAGATCCGTAATAACCATAACAATATTTTGTGCTGAAAGAATGTAGAATTTGAGTGTTAAACCTCGTGGTACGTACATAGTGTGTTTTGAATTCCACATGGCCTAGTTTATATCCAGTAGGCTTTGAAAATAAGATTTCGTAGCAGTTATTGTTCCTAAAGTAACGAGAGGAATACCTGGACTTTACAGCCAGGAAGAACAGGATGGAGAAATACACTTTCATTATTCGCGTTCCACAAACTCATATTATGCTGGTAACATCAAGGCAGACACAACGTGTAGACAGCATGGATGGTAAGAGGTTTTCGTACAGCCGTAAAGCACGAAAGTAAAAAAAGTCTTTCGGAGAAAAAGGTATGTGAAGAACAGTTACAAGCGATTTTACATAAATAACATATAAGGATATTAATTACGTTAAACTCTCTCGAATTAAATCAATACCGAGATTTTTTTTTCGGTAAACGTGGATGAACATTTACAGCAAGTTGTCCAAATGGAGTTATGTTGCGGTCGGATTAGTTCGTAACAAGATAATCGTAAAAACATGTGTATAAATTTGTCATTCGCACCAAATCGTAAAGACAAAACTTATTGGGCTTTCGTTTCACATATTTATAAAACTTGGGTTTGCCCAGTGTGTGATATTGCTAACACACAGTTGTTTGTGTGTTGTTTACCGATGCTGTCATTGGCTAAGGTTATATAGCGTTCGTAGTGGATGAATGAATATGAAGATTTGATAGACTAATACTGACATGAGAAAGCGAAATACTCGGAGCGAAACCTGTCCAAATGCCAGTTTGTCACCAGAATTCCCACGTGGATTGGTCTGGAATTGAACCGGGGCTTCAGCCTGAACCATGGCACTCCCCACACATAGATGTAACACATTTATTTAAAAACGCAAGAAGTAATCAATTAGTTGAAATGTGGCTGCTCAACACAACCCACAACAAATCGTGTAGTGTTACTACCAAATATTCGATAGTTGAAGAATACGAGATCAACTTGATGTCACAATTTATTAAGTTTTATATCACTTCTTCTATGCTCAACAAGTTTCGGACATTAATACATCCATAATCAGGAGCCTGCGACTTTTTTATTGTATCATAACATTGGTTGTGTGTTGGAGTTTCGGTGTGGCTGGGTTGGGGTGATATACACGGATACCACCCGAACAAGCCACACCGAAACTCCAACACACATCGAAACAAGAACATACAACCAATGTTATGATGCAATAGAAAAGTCGCAGGCTCCTGATGATGGATGTATTAATGTCCGAAACATGCTGAGCACAGAAGAAGTGAAATAAAACTTAATAAATTGTGACATCAAGTTGGTCTCTTATTCTTCAGCTATGAAAACGATGCACGGTCCAATATACATGAGATTTACCAAATATTCATTCGAATATTTCTTACTGAAATAATCTAATAAATCTTCATCTGGGTTTGGCGGCGATGGCAGTGATAAAAGATGTGACCTGGGAAGAAGCGGAGGTGGTTGAATTGGGTCTTTAGACACTGCCATATTACAAATTTTGTCTTTACAAACTAATCACAGACTAGGTTTTGTGGTTGTGAAAGCACTCCATATCACTTATTCCTTCCGTTTTGTTAGTGCAGTTAATTTATGCTATGCTGTGATATCTAACTTCTACAATTTAAAGACTCTAACCCAAAGGCCACAACTGTTAACGTGAGTTTGTTCTCGGGCCGCACCTGACAAATAAGAGTAAGTGGTATACCTAACCGCCTAATTATTGTGTAACCTGTATTGTGTAATACACAATTCACAACCTTGGTCGCGGGTCGCATAATACAACCACGCGGACCGCGGGCTGGAGACCCGTGCTGTAACCCATCCATCCCCTCTACCAACTGCCACCGGTTTCACTAATATTGTCAGTAACAACCTAAAATCAAGGGTCTATAAAAGGCAATTGTTGCGATGTCGTTGCAAGTACATTCATCAGAATCCGGATCCAGTAACTTAATTTGGAGATCAGTTGAAAGTTGTCGTATACCCCGAAACTTTCCAAAATTCCGTAATGTTTGAAGAAACAAGAAACTGCACCATACTTAGGACTAAACCAATGTACTTATTTACTGGTAAAAGGTAATAATGTCCCTCAGCTTAATTAAGCACCACGTCATGCAGGCATATGGGGGCAGTGGAGATTTAGCTCCATGTATTCTTAACCACGGCACTAAATGAAAGAATGTGGTCAGCTCCACGCCCCAGATGTTTCACTCCTGGAGAAAGAGCTTCCTATATCCTCCGAAATGGAGCCTGATTAGGCTCCCCAAACCGCGTAGACTTTTTTTAGAGACAAGAGAACCTGTTGCTCCTGCACGGAATCGAACCTCGATTCCTCAGCAGTCCAGCTCGTTGGCGAATCACAAGACCGACTGACCTACCCATGTAGAAAATGCTATGTGTTACACGTGTATTTATTTTCTGATCCACTGACGCTACAAGGAGCTCAGAAATAATTGTGTTGTAAGAAGGACATTTGTTTAACCCTGAATATATCTGCATCGCAACAGTGATCCTTCTGACAGTTCTTTCCTAACTTTCCTCACCTGGAGTAGCCGCCATTCCACACCGCATGAATGCAGAACATCTTGCAGCTGTATTCAAGGTTACAAAATCTATTTCGTATTCCACACTTCACCTTGTCTCACTTCTCCTGCACCCCACAATTCTCACATGCAATACGTAACGTAAAATCACATTCTGCAACGCTAACAAATTACAACTTTCGTTATTTAATATACGATTATAAGAAGTTAGGTCTTGATATCAATTCCGCGCTGGCACTCATTCCAACGAAATGGAGTGAGCAAGCCTAATTCCGCTGTCCATCTGTCGTCAGATTTCGGAAACATTCGTGAATACGACACTCCCAGTTACAAGAAATGCTTGCTTCAGGGCCTACCTCATAACCTGGCATTGTACATCATTCGCGTATACAGAATGTAACGAAATTCCAAAGACAGATTCCTAGGGACGATAGAGGAGATCAAAACAACGTATTTTAGGGTGGGAACCAATATCCGGAAATGCATACTTTGGTCGCAAAACACAGAATCAGGAACACGTGTGGTTTGGAGGGTTGAATTGCACGTGTCTCTGGAACTTAATAGCCTGCTGCTTCATTTTATTGTTCTGGACGTGGAGTTCTGTAAAACGGAAAAACTGATAAAGAAGAATAAAATTTATTCACGAAATGAAAATTGAAAATAAACGCAGAAATGTTTGCTACGTCTAATAAAAGATTTTCATAAATCTTTTGCAAGAAGCATCTTTCACAGAACCCCACGTCCAGAAAAATAAAATTTAGTTTCAGGCTAGGGAGTTCCAGAAGAGCATGCTGTTCATTCTTCGAAGTGGAACGTGATCAAGGTCCTGCGTTTAGCGACCAAAGTGAGTATTTCCGGATATTGTTGCTATCTCCTGTATTGTCCCTAAAAATCTGTCCTTTGAATTTCGTTACATTCTGTAGTTTGCGGTACTATAAAATGGGTGATGTGACTTTTTCGAAGATAGAGCCTTAGAGCCACAGGAATGCCTTTTTGAAGCACACTTGACAGGTCGATTTTTGGTCTTGTTTTAAAATTTCCGGTCAATGTGTCTGCGTATTTTATGGTATGGTGAGGAAGTGCTGATAAAATGTATCTGTTTTTAACTGACCGAAGCAGAAGCAGAATGTGACAATACTTGGGGCGGTATTTACGCTTGCACCGGCTCGCCCCTTGTTGATATTATTTCATTGACCAACATTTCCCAAAAGTAATAACATACAGTCTCCTGTTCAATTGATCCCGCGGTCATATTTACTACACAAAAGGGTGTACATTTATGTTTGGCAATACTGCGAACGTGTAACAGCTATTTCACTTGATAGAGACATACGGTCCGTATTTGCACATGACGCACCCAGTTGCTACAGATGACGAACTGTTGATTGAGTCATGGCAGTTTGACGCTCGTGTTTCATGCTGGGCAGATATTGGCAGCGTATTGAGTTTGGATTATTTATAAGCCTAGCTAAATTGCGGTTAGATTTTTTGAAACGTGTTTAGTCCAGTTTAAGCATTCTAGTAACATTAAATTATGTACATGATTAATTATTATTAACTATTAAGAATAGTAAAAATAAGCGTAGTTGTATTGAAAGCAAAATTATTAAAAAAACACTGTGCATTAAAATGTACACTTTTACCTACTTTCAGTATTTACTGCCACACAAACTGCAAGCGTACTGACAACAGCAGCAGGACTGGACACTGCAATCTAGAGCCTCAGCTACTGGCGGCATCCTTCAGTAAACGATAACTGTCGAACTAACTACGTTACGTGCAACGGAGTCCTAGTTGAGAAGTTGACAGTTCCTCAGAGAGTCAAGAAATCCCCACATTTTATGGAAGAAAGTGCGTCGCCTTGTTCACAAAGGCACGTAACTTGTCCATAGGTAAGCCAGCTCAATCCAGTCCCAAATTGAAGATCAATTTTAATATTATCTTCCCATATACGTCTAGGTCTTCACACTGAAACCTTTCTCTCAGGTTACTTCACCAGCAGTCTGTATGTTCTCCCTACCACCCACCACATACCCTACTCCTTTCATCCTTACTTCGATGACCCTAAAATGTTTGGTAAGGAGCACTAATCACGAAGCTGTGTATTATGTAATCTTCTCCAATCCTGTCTTGCTCCCTCGCTCTTAGGGCCAAGTATCTCCTCAGCACGCACTCTCTTGAATAACTCTAACCTACCTTTTTTTTTTTGGTATGTAAGACCAGGTTTCAAACCCACATGAACACACAGACGTAACTGGAATTCTGTTTATACTATTCTTTACACTTTTAGGTAGGATTCTGGACCGAGCAGGCATTCCCTGAATTAAATCTGCTAATAATGTCAACATGCATGCAGTTCACATTAGTTAAGGTCGTTGTCAAATTTATAAGCCGCCACATGTTGAAGGAATTTTTCAGCGGTCTTTTCGTTGTGGCTTCGTCGTGCTGTCTGTTGGCGAGATGTCAACAAGCACTTCCATTTTTCAGCATTTATTTCTGGAAATGAATTACAGCTAAAATGAAAATAGAAACTGTTGGCGCTGTTTTAAGAGTTACGTGTTGAATTTGAAATATGGCTACAAATTTCAAACAGTTACAATTCTAAAGAAATTACTTTTCCAGAGGTTTTTTTTTTGGATCTTATAAAGATTAATGAAAACGTAAATATTATTCAGTATTCAATTTCATTTATTATATTACACTGTTATTCTGGTACTTGTTTCAATTTGTAGTGGATATTTGTAGTTTATTTCAATGTTTTACATTATCATCAGGAGAAATTATCGTGCGAGACCAACTGCAACTAACGCCAACCATGTCATTCCATCTACTGTTTTAATCTCCAACACAGCACATCATAATAGAGGTCACAGTATACAACATTGGCATGTTTGTGTGAAAATATCAGACATAATTCTTAAAAACGTGTCGAAATATTTTTACTTTTTTTTTTCTCCGGAAGAACAACATTTTTGTAAATAAGTTCGTTGTTTCACCACATTTAATATTTAATCATATTCACACTTTTAACATCTCATTTCCTGGAATCCGGTCTTTGTTCTGTCCTTCTTTTCCTTTCGTTGAGCTGCTTCATAAAAGTTTCATAGGAATACACTTCGCTACGTTGTTAAGTTCTCCTGTCTTCAAACCTTTGAATACGTTTCAAGTTTTCTTCTAAGAAGTTTCATTATGTATTTGTTCTTTCGTAATTACCGACACATTCCTGTTCTTCATTTTTATTGTCTACATTAATTTTACTTTATTTGTCTTTAGGATGGTGTAATTGCTGTTGGAGGGGCTTGTTCACAGTTCACTAACTTCGTACCCTATTTTATTTCTGTGTAAAGTGCAGTTAAGACCTGGGGGGCATAGTTATAGTCGCTCATTGCCTAACAGTATCACTGTCCCTTTACGTTGGCCTACAGTCCACAGTCTCACCTCTACGTGTTCACTTGCTTTCACTTACATGAAACATGTCACCACACGAAATATACTCCGATACAGAACGCCGGTACTAACAAACCTGACATATTCACATAATCACTACCACCACTGCCACATTTAAACCTGAACCACAACACAATATACAAAAGTACATACATTTACACCAACAAACGTACCACTTTATTGAGTCGATAGGGGATTACAACTAAATTGGCCCACCTTGACATTTAATTTGTTAGTCCAGTCTATAACTGCACATGTGATGCGCATAAGTGACATCTGTAAATTGCTTTCACCAGAGGATAATGTTTCTTCCGACGGAAGTTAGGAGTGAAAATTAACACAGACTTAAGGGTCCTAAAGTATTTTATTGTAAAAGTAATAATACTTTTAATCTCGAAAGAAATGAATTTCTGTGATATTTCCGTGTCAAGGTATAAGCACAATCATCAAACAATTTTTTTTTCTCCAGGTTAATCATCATCCTGTGCAGAGAAAAGTAAACAGAAGCGAATACAGGCCTATATTTCGGAACCGTACATACCATTACTTGTAGCAAGCTGGCATTTTAAAGGAGGGGTATTGACAAGTTACGAAGAACAGCCCACCCCGAAAAGTTCGGGGTTGGGGGCGAGATTTTCCGCACCCGTCCAGGCCCAGCCTCCTCTACAATGGGTAACGGATTTCCTTCCCGCTGGTAAAGAGGCTGGAGCGTGGCGTTGGCCACACACACACCCCCATTTAATGCCGAATTTAAAGAAAGAGTAGATCTGTACCTCTAACCACCTTCTGGGCCTTAGTGGCCTGTTCTAGTGTGAACTTAGTTTCATATTAGTACTTTCCAACTTGTTCTGATTCCAAAACGGTCCCTTTTCTTGGTTTTTACCGACTGCATTGTGTAAGAATATCATTTTCTCATTTGTGTTGCCTATCTAGACTACCTCAACCGTCTTGGTTTTATCAACCCAACAATCTTTGCTGAAGATTACAATTTATTTTATTTAAGTTTCAATTAACGACGATGCAGTCAACTAATTATATTATGTCATTTTACAGGATTTTTAGTGAATTATGACTTCAGAAGTTGTGGAAGGACGCATATGTGGCACAATTTAACCTACTATTTTGGTTTTTGCATGGACGGACTGAGGAAAACCACCAAAATCCTCAGTGAATACAGCTAGTTTCTGGTCCGAGAGAGGAAGAGATAATTTGAGGCAACATGGCGTAGCTGCGATACTATTATAATGAAACTTAAGCAGAAAGGATGACGGTGGGAGGGAAGATATTGGCTTCTTTATAATGGTCATTATAGGATCGACTGGAGGTCTTTTGTGAACACGGTAATGAACATTTAGATTCTGTAAACAGCAGAACATTTCTTGATCCGATGAGTAACTGCAAGCTATAATGAAGGAATTTACATCAAGGGGTTAGATTAAGTTTTCCAACCCGATAGATATAATTTTTTTTTCTGCCCGATAGGTTGAAATTCAGAAATTAGCTTTCGTCCAGTCGAAGACATAAAACGGTATTGTTAAAATCCAGAAATCAGTCGATATGTCGAAATACGTAAATGCAGAGCTCTTTGTACCAAAGCAATGGCAGTCAATAAGTACCTTGTGTATTACAGTTCTACATCTGCATAAGGACACGCATTACTGCCCGCACTGCTAGCTGTAATCAGGTTGCAAACGCTTCCAAATTTCCGGGACGGTTCACCCTCAAATCCAGTATTCGCATTATAGCCTCGTTTCCTCTTCTGCGAACTGTTGGTGCTAAATACTAGGCTCTTGGCGTCATACTTCGCTGTTACTCCATGTTCCCCCCGCAGACTGCATTGTGCTGAAGGTGCTGATTGTAACACTCTTTCTCCTGTGTTGTATCGGCAGTGTGGAATACTTGCTGATGCTGCTGTGACAGCTTCCTGTCGTTGTACCCCCCGAACTGCTGGAAGAAGTCGATGCGCCGCCCTCAGACACACCCAGCACCCCCTGGTGTACCAGTGTGCCAGGTGCTGCCCCACCGAAACGCTGAAGTTGCTGAGCAAATAGGAAAGGTGTCGGAACTGTATCAGGCGCTGTCGTCGGTTTCATGGTCACAAGGGGCTGTTGTCTCATGAGGGTTATCGGGACGGTGACACCTGCTAGAGGCGCGTCATATTCATGTACTGGCGGAGCGGAATCAGCAGGTGGGGGCTTCCCTGAAGGAAGACCGGTGTCTGATGTTGAGACCAAAACACTTGTAGGAGCACTGCTTCCATCTCTTGTAGGATTGGTAGTGCATATGTCCGGAGCTGTATTACTGAGAGGACCTTCGACACCCTCCCCGTCACTGGCGACAAGTGCCCCGTAGTATTCCATACTGCTACCGCTCCACAAACTTGGGGGGCCGTTCTGGCGGCGCCTTCCACTTGAACTGTGGCGATGGACAAGGTACTCGCCTGCAGATCCCTGACGGAGACGTCTCTCAGCGCCCGGCACCATGACCCGCACCATGTCCTCTACTGTAGGGAAGCGTCTGAGATACGCCGTTATGGACAGCAGGGCGGCAAGCTCTGCCATGATGAAGGCAGCTCCGGCGGCAAAGAACGACCAGCCGTATCTGTACTCAACCAGGTTCGACGAATTGTTGTATGTGGTAACGGACACCTGTCGCCGGGGTCGGTCAAGGTAGGCGTCGCTCAGCACCGAGGCGAAGATGACAAGACCACCCCCTAATGACAGACCTGCGGACAGAGTGACACGGATTGCATTTAAAATTAACATTTTTATAAATGACGACCACAATCATTACTGGATATTAATCTCAAATTGTAGACAAATTAAACAAGTGTATCCTGGCATCTGGCAACAACAGTACTTTCAAATTCATTCGACGAACAGTTTTAGTAAGTTTACAAAATAACCACTTACAATAGAGAACAAACTTATGGTCACTCGGCTAGCAAATAAATTCACCGAACGCTGTAATGAACTCGAAGGTCCATTAGTGCTATCGCCAGAGGCAGTCACAGGACACTATCGTAATCGCTGAATGCGGTTCAAACCATTACATTCAAATTCTTACGATCACTTTAATATTCTTCTCCCGTCCACTTCTATGTCACCCAAATTGTCTTTTACCTTCACGCTTTGCAACTAATAAGTACGAAAAGCTCACAAACCCCACACGTGCTATATCCCCTCTCAATTTTACCTTCCGTGAATTGATTATTCTAATATAATCTGGTGATTAGTGACATTCAGTTTAATTATTAAGCTGCTGTAGATCAGTTCACACCAATACAGAATGTCCGGACGGCACAGATCAGTTCACACCTATACAGAATGTCCGGACGGTACAGATCAGTTCACACCTACACAGAATGTCCGGACGGTACAGATCAGTTCACACCTACTCAGAATGTCCGGAGGGTACAGATCAGTTCACACATACACAGAATGTCCGGATGGTACAGATCAGTTCACACGTACACAGAATGTCCGGACGGTACAGATCAGTTCACACCTACTCAGAATGTCCGGATGGTACAGATCAGTTCACACCTACACAGAATGTCCGGACGGTACAGATCAGTTCACACCTACACAGAATGTCCGGACGGTACAGATCAGTTCACACCTACACAGAATGTCCGGAGGGTACAGATCAGTTCACACCTACTCAGAATGTCCGGAGGGTACAGATCAGTTCACACATACACAGAATGTCCGGACGGTACAGATCAGTTCACACGTACAC
>Ga0123355_10009922_pt1 | contig 14538 bp, 11 predicted proteins | sample TergutEmb28metaG_3_FD_89872 | JGI IMG/M metagenome (GOLD analysis project Ga0123355, IMG submission 89872) | Embiratermes neotenicus P1 segment gut microbial communities from Petit-Saut dam, French Guiana - Emb289 P1 | ecosystem: Host-associated > Arthropoda: Insects > Digestive system > Gut ...
CGTTGGTGCTCCGCTTCCATCAATTTTGCACGCAAGTCAAGCATGGCTTCTCGTCTCTCATAGGAAGCAATGCTCATGATAACTAGCTCGCCTTCGCCGTTTTTTGTTAAAAATACAGGTTCGGATTTTTCCTTGCAGACACGAGTAATTTCACCAAGCTCTGTGCGCAGTGATGTAGTTGGTTTTATTAACATAACAATCATCATCCAATCATTATTTTGATTTAATTATGTCTTTATTCTGCTTTAGTTTATAACAACTATTTGTTCTGTGCAAGCAATATTATCAGCGCCCAAACGGTCGCAAAATGCGACCGTTTGACTAAGCTGTTTAATTTCAAAGGAGGTATTTTAATGCGACAAAAGCTAAACTACACAGAAAACCCCGTAGACATCCCTAACCCCGACAGAGGCTTTGTCCGAAGCAACGACGATGGTGCGGGCAATGGTGCCTACAGCGACATCGACGCAGGCTCTGCCCGATGGGGGTACATGACAATACCGGCAGACGCCAGCACGATTTTAGGCCAGCCTTTTCAGTTGGCATACGAAATGACCCCACCATATTATCTTGGCGGTGCATCTAAAGGCCCCGAATACTGCAATGTACCGGTGGAGCCCCGGATATTACAATTCTATCTCGTACTCAATAATTTTTCTTCCAACGCATGGTGCCAGTGTACGGAGGGCATTCCCGATAATCATACACGGGTAGGCACTGATGGGCCCATAACGGACTATGGGCTGGCTTACCTGAAGGAGCAATTTGAATTTATACGAACCCAAACCAACAGCGTCGCCCATATTCGGGTTTGTTACGATCCAAAGGGTTGGAATCACGTGACCTGGACGGGAGACAATCTCAGATACGAAGATGGTACCATCGGCAATCGTCTGTATCAGTGTGCAGACTATGCAAAGCCTGTCGCCCCGGAAAATTTTGCGGCCCACCTTGCAAAACCAGGTGCAGGCACATGGAGAGGCTCGACCCCTTTTTACAGAATGTGTACCGTACCCGGATTTACCGATCTAAACTGGGTGCAGTATCATTATAAACAGCTGGAACCGATCTTCCACGAATACGCCGATGTTATATGGGCATTTGACTCCGGTACCTTTGGCCCGTGGGGGGAGACGCATTCCAACTATGAAGCGGAGATGCCGGGCAACTACAAGATCATTTTGGATTCGCTGCTGGCGGCAGTGCCGGATGGCAAGCCGATTATGACACATATTGGCGGGTTTCTGGATTGGTATAATCGGACATACGATACGACCTATGACTTTGGTACGCTGGACAAATTTCCTGATATCGTGCGGGGTACGCCGGAAGCACGTTTTGGTATGTTCTGTGATTCCGTCGGCTGGTCGGCAGACGAATATGCGCACAACAACGGCGGTTCATTGACCGAAGGATACAGAATGCTTGCCCATGATCCCATCCTGCCGGGATATAATCCGGTGGGCGTTGATCCTTCATTGATAAGAGAGGAAACAGCCGCACCGGGCGGCCGGGTAGGGGCGGTCATCGGATATAACGATTCCGGCACCAACAGGCTCCTACCAATACCGGAAGCATATGATGATACCATGTGGCGTGGGGCATGGTTTGCTGATTGGGATCGTACCAAATTAATGGACTTTGTTGCAAAGATGTCTGTCTATGGCGGAGAAGTGACGGGTATTGAGCCCGACCTTATTGATGGAAAGCCCAACAACGGTGCCCATCTTGCGGTGGGAAGCCGGATAGACAGCCCTTACAATGACGTCATTTTGCGATTTCCTTTTGTTCTGCATGAACATAGCATAGCCCGCTGGACATACATGTGCATCCAGCAGGCGCATGGCAGTTTTAAGTCACGGGCAGATTATCTTTACACACGAGAAAACATTGAAGTGGAAATAACCTATCCGTGGAGTGGGGAAAAAGTAAAGGTATTTTACGACCCGTTGTACGAAGGCCAAAGCGCATTGGCCTATTTCCGGGACAGAATGGGTTTCCGGTTTGTGCTGCGTGAGGCCAATGTAAATGAAAGTGTAGAGCCGAGTGGCATACTCAAATTTGCCGGAAAAATTCAAAACGTCGGCTGGGGCAATGTGTTTAATAAGAAGCGTGTGTCAGTGCTCTTACAGCCCACAGGCGGGGAAGGGCATTTCTCAAAAGTAATTGATGCAGACCCACGAGATTGGCTGGCGGCGGATGATGGTAACAGCCGGGCAGATAATGTGGCCGCATGGCGGGATTTCAGCTTCGCAATCAACATGAAGGATTTTGGCAATATCCCTCCCGGCGAATATAATATCTTTCTAAAAATCAACGACCCGAAAGAAACCAGCCCAAATAAGCGATGCATCCGGTTTGCTAATCATGATATCTGGAATGATGCGCTTGGGGCAAATTTGATTGGGTCAACCACATGTTATTCCTGAAAAAAATCATATGGCCTTGCTATATAATTACATTTGCATTGCTTGCAGTCATTTTGCTGTGGGGCTTATCTGGCGTATTGGGGGGTGGCGGACATGCGCAGAGGCTATTTAGCTTTTATGCGATAATCCCCGCTGTATTATTTATCTCAGGGGGCTTGTTAGGCTTTAAAGATGCTTACATGAAATGGCTGTACCCTGTTTTATTTGGTTTTCTCACACGCATGGTGGTGCTTCAGTTTGCCAGCTTGCAAGTGGGGCTAACACTGCTGCCGTTTTTGGTTGCGTTCTCTGGGATGATATTTGGAATAACTGGCAGAATGATCGTTCAGGGGCTTACCATAAACACGCAGATGAAACTGAAAAAAATGGCGCAGGCTGTTGGTATAATTGCAGGTGCAATCGCACTCATCCACATTGCCCATGCGGCCACACTGGATAGAATCATCGAATATAAAGCAGTAACCTTTTCATCCCCCAACATCCCAGTTGAAATGAACGGCTACAGGATTGCATTCGTTGCAGATACCCACAGTATATCCGCCAGCCGTTTAAAAGAAGTGGTAAATGAGCTGAATACCAGGCATTTGGATTTGCTGATTTTAGGCGGGGATTTTCCTTCAACAGATGGCGCAGAATGGCGGTCGATGGAGATATTATCCCAAACGATAACTGCGGATGGCATATTGGGGGTGGAGGGGAATCACGACAACTACGCAGATTTGTTTGCGGCAAAGGAAGCCCACGGTATTGTTCCGTTATCAAACAGCGGTGTGCTGGTACGGGATCATTTCTTTTTAGCCGGTGTGGAAGACCTCTGGAACCGTAACCCAGACATAGCTGCCGCCATAGCAAATGCGGGCCCCGATGATTTTGTGCTGCTGGTTTCCCATAATCCGGACGTTTCCATGCGGCAAGACACCACTGGTGTGGATTTAATTTTAAGCGGGCATACCCATGGCGGGCAGATAACATTCTTTGGCATATGGGCGCCATACTTCACATTTAGGAATACTATCACTGACTATGGGCAGCGTTTTGTATCCGGCTGGGCAAAATCGAGAGATGGAATGCCTGTGCTGGTAAGCACCGGAACAGGGGAATATCTGCCCCGGGTATTTGCCAGGCCGCAGGTAATTTTGCTTACGCTGATTAGCGAAAGATAAGCTTAACATGATAAAAAGGCGGTGCTTCCCAATATATAGGAAAACACCGCCTTTGCTATATTTTTGCTAACAGTCTATAGTCCGGACAAAACGCCCGCAACTTCTTTTAACTTTTCAGCCACTTTAATTTGCTGCGGGCACTTCTCATTACATACACCGCAGTCAATACACTCGGACACTGCTGCGCCCCGGTTTTCATTCCACATATTTTTGGCCTGATCGGATAAGCCATATACATTGTGATGGGTATAGGCGTTAAACACATGTGGGATGTCAATGTCTTTTGGGCAAGGCAAGCAGTAATTACACCCGGTACAATACAAATCGGAGAATTTTTTCAGCTCCTCCATCATCAATGCCGCCTTGCGAAAATCTTCATCGGTCATAGGCACTTCCAGATTGGCCACTTTGAGATTGCCTTCAAGCATGCTCATATCGCCCATACCGGAGGTGACGCAGGATACATTTTTATTGCCAAGCACAAAACGCAACGCAAGTTCCGGCGTTGAGAAGTTTGTGCCAAGCAATTTTTCCGACAGTGCCGATGGCATAGAAAGCCGCCCGCCGCCAATCGGCCCCATGACGACCACACCAATGCCTTTATTCGCAAGATAATCTATATTCTCTTCATGTGAGCGGTCAAGCAGATTGTATTGCAAGAGTGCAGAAGAAAACATCTCAAATGTCTCCACTACATAAGGCACATCCTTGACATCGCCATGGAAGGAGAAGGATATATGCTTAATAAGCCCTTCGTCCAGTGCTTTTTGCACTTCATTTTTTAGACCAAACTTCATAATCTTGTTATCAAATACATCTTTATTGATGCCATGGAGGTGATAAAAATCTATATAATCCATATCCAGCAGCTTTAATTGCAGCTCCAGCATCCGCCGGAAATCCGATGTTCCATGTATCTCATCCGGCGGGATTTTGGTTGCGATCATCACTTTGCTGCGATCCATTAACTTTACTGCCTTACCAAGGGTAGCCTGGCTTTTAAAATGGCAGTAAAATTGGGCGGTGTCAAAATAGTTAACGCCTGCATCATAGGCCGCCTTAAGCATTGGGATGGCCTTTTCCTCATCAACAATAAAATTGTCATCCTTTTGCTGCTCGTACCAGGAAAGCCCTTCTCTTGCTTTCTTCTCTGCCTCACTCATTTCGCCTATTTTAATTTCGGGCAGCCTCATACAGCCAAAGCCCAGGGCCGATATTTTCTTGCCAGTCTTGCCAAAATCACGATATATCATGTGGTACCTCCTTCTTTTTGTGTAGTATAAGCCATTGCGGCTGGAGTAGCAATATGCTGCTTACGAAAGAGCGACTTTAGTACTTAACCCAGCTATTGCTTTGTGCGAAAGCAACCAGCTCGTCCGCTTCCTTACGTGTGTCACAGTATGTTTCAATAAATACACCATCGCATCCCACTGCGTCAAAAACTATGGGCACCTGAAATGGCATGATACCTGTCAGCACTACTTTTCTGCCAGCCTGCAATGTCCTGCGGTATACATCCAGTGACATGGGATCGGTAAAATCCCGATACATGGACCCATCGGCCGCCGTCGCTGTCGGAAGGGGCACCCATTGGATTGCATGGATGTGTTTGAGAGAAAGCAGCATATCCAAATGCTGAATTTCTCCCGGGCCATCCAGATGATAAATAGAGTTGCCTATCTGGGTGGTTACTTTATCCAAAGAGGGCAGGACAAATGTCTCAAACATATTTTGAGAAATCATAACCGACATGTCGCATTGGACTGGGAACCATGGATGGTCACTGGCGATGGGTATCCATCCAGTGTAACCGCAGCCGCTTGGGCCGATGATATCGGTGAGTGTATTAAAGTAGCTGACAAATTCCTGATCCAATTTTTCCTGTGCGGCCAATACTTCGTCTGGATATTCTATTAAATCCATCAAAAGATTTTCTCCCCTCAGGGAACAGAGCACGTCCATCTGGCCGCCAATATCAGTATATGCCACAGTGTACCGGCCTTTAGAGGCCGCACACAGGGCACGGGTATGTGCTTCTACTGCCTTGTATAGCTCATGCTCACGGTTTGTTGTCAAGTCAGGCATGGTATCCCAGTTTTTAATTGGCGGGTCCATATCAAACCATACGCTTTCTTTTTGCAAGGCGTATGGTGCGCCAAGCATAGCCGCTTGTACACCGGGACCAAAATTAGGAAATACATTGTGGATGGCATCAAGACCCCAATATCGGTTTTTAGAATCGGCTTCTGCCCTTTTTAATGCATACTCCACCGAAAGCCACTGTTCTTCAAGGCTTGAAGGCGGGTCAAGCGGGCAGGGAGCAATACCACTGTCATCTATAGGAGCGCTAACGGCAAGATAACCGCCTTCCCCCTTTTCCAATGGCTGCCAAAACCGACGATGACGTTCCCTTTTTGCGTTCATATCCATAGTTAGACTCCTCACGTTAAAGTTTTTTAGATATTTTAGCACAAAAGCTGTGCCAACTCCGCTAATCAAACAAACTCATCTGGTTACTCTCCGGTATCCCATCCAACACATGATACTTTCTCAACAGCTCCAGCACTGTCTTATTGACCTTGCTGCGTTCCTTTAAATCATCAATGGTATCAAATTTACTTTCTTCTCTGGCCTCTACTATAGCTTCCGCTACGCTCTGCCCCAAACCCTGAACCGTACACAATGGCGGTAGGATGCCATCGGCGGTTGGCTTAAATTTAACAACTTCCGAATTATATAAATCCAGCGGGGCAAATTTAATCCCTCTCCGGTACATTTCTAAAACCAGCTCCAGCGCCGCCAGGGTATTTTTATCTTTGGCGGTATCTGCCCCGCCTTTTCCGTTGGTGCCATCGCCGCCCTTTTCGGCGCCTTGCAATCTCATATACTCGGCCACGGCCGCTGCCTCGTCCATACACATGATGGCATAATCAAAATCATCTGTCTTGACGGAAAAAGATGCGGCGTAAAAGGCCTCCGGATGATACAGTTTAAAGTACGCAATACGCACGGTCATCAGCACATAAGCCACCGCATGCGCTTTGGGAAAGAGATAGGATATCTTTTTGCAGGAATCCACATACCAATCCGGCACTCCTGTATCCAACATCATTTCAGCCTCATCATCAGTGACACTTTTGCCCTTACGGACAGATTCCATGATTTTAAAAGCCGTCTTCTTCTCCACACCTTTGTGTATCAAATAGATCATGATATCGTCACGGCTGGGGATGATTTCTTTTAGTGTGGCGACCTTGTTTTTAATCAATTCCTGCCCGTTGCCCGCCCACACATTAGTGCCGTGGGAAAGACCTGAGATACGCACCAGCTCGGAAAAGCTTGTTGGCTGCGTTTCCACCAGCATCTGCCGGACAAAGCCGGTGCCAAACTCCGGTAAGCCAAGGGAACCGGTCTGGTTACTTTCGTACATGCCCTTGGTTGATGTGAAGAGGGACAGCACATCCTTATCATCCAACGGTACGGTACATGGGTCTATGCCGGTATAATCCTCCAGCATCCGTATAATGGTCGGTACGTCGTGACCAAGAATGTCCAGTTTAAACAGGCAGCCTTCCAGCGAATGATAGTCAAAATGGGTGGTGATAACGCCAGAATCCTTTTTATTGGCCGGGTGCTGTATGGGGCAAAACTCGTAGATGCTGTGGCCTTCCGGCACGACAATAAGGCCGCCCGGGTGCTGGCCTGTGGTGCGCTTTATGCCGGTGCATCCGGCCACCAGGCAGTTGATTTCTGCCTTGCGTTTATTTTCTTGCTTGGCGTCAAAATATTTTTTTACATAGCCATAGGCGGTTTTTTCCGCCAAGGTAGATATGGTGCCGGATTTGAATATCTGCGTTTTGCCAAAAATCTCTTCGGCATGGGCATGGGCCTGCTGCTGATATTCTCCGGAAAAATTCAGGTCAATATCCGGTTCCTTATCCCCGTCAAATCCCAGGAAAATTTCAAAGTGGATATCATGCCCGTCACGATTGAGGGCTTGGCCACAATTGGGACAATCCTTTTTTGGCAAATCAAAACCGGACAGGCCTGCGTTGACAGGGTCACTTTCAAAAAAACCGCACTGGGCATCCGGGCAAAAATAATGGGCAGGCAGCGGGTTAACCTCTGTTATGCCAACCATGGTTGCCACCAAAGACGCCCCAATGGAACCCCTTGAGCCCACACGATAGCCTTTTTCCTCCGACCGCTGGACCAGCTTTTGTGCAGTGATATACATGCCGGCAAAGCCATTTTTAATGATGGACTCAAGCTCCTGCGCCATACGGTCGGCAACGATGGGGGGCAGTGGATTTCCGTATTGGGCGAGCACCTTTTCCATGGCCATTTTTTTAACATCTTCTTCTGCATTATGTACAATGGGCGGGAAGGTGGCCCGGGGGATGGGGTCCAACGCATCAATGGAATCGGCAATGGCTCTGGGGTTGGTTACCACGACTTCGTAGGCCTTTTCCTCACCCAAGTAATCAAACTCTGCCAGCATTTCTTCTGTATTGCGGAAGTACAGCGGGGCTTGTTGATCCGCATCATCAAAGCCATCCCCTTTTTGGATGATCCGGCGAAAGATTTCGTCATTGGCATCCATGAAGTGAACATCGCAGGTGGCGGCTACTGGCTTATTGATTCGCTCTCCCAAAGCCACAATACGGCGATTATAACCCTTAAGCTCTACCTGAGAAGCAGCCAGCTTTTTTCTCACCAGATAGTCATTGTTCCCCAGCGGCTGGATTTCCAGATAGTCGTAAAAGGCAGCGATTTTCTCCAATTCCTCATCGGGCTTATTTTTGCGCACCGCACGAAAAAGCTCCCCCGCCTCGCAGGCAGAGCCGATGATTAACCCGGCACGATATTCCAATATAGAGGACTTGAGCAGGCGAGGCCGCCGATAGAAATAATCCAGATGGGAAATGGAGATGAGGGTGTATAAATTTTTGAGCCCCTCCTGATTAGCGGCAAAGATAACGGCATGATCGTAACTCAGCTTTTTATAGGCCTCCGGATCCTGCGCTTTGGGCTTGTCCGACAGGTCATCTACCATGTAAGCTTCCATACCATATAAAATCTTGACCCCGGTGCCTCTGGCGGCAGCGGCTGCCTCTGGGAAGGCCTGAGCCCCGCCGTGGTCGGTAATGGCAATGGCCGGATGCCCCCAATCTGCTGCCCGTTTTACGTAAGCCGCTGCAGTAGAGGTCGCATCCATAGAGGACATATTGGTATGTAAATGCAGCTCTACCCGTTTTTCCTTTGCATTATCGGGGCGCACCTTTGGCGAGCTGCCGGGCGCAATGGTATCTGCAAGCAAAAGTAGCTCGCCCACATAATCGTCATATTGAATTTTGCCTCTGACCGCCAGTGCGCCGCCCTTTTTAATAGGAAGGTCTTCCTCCGGCGACGAAAAAAATTTGACAGATACCGCATTGTACCGGTCCTTCTGATCGCAGCCGTGGAGGTCAAAAGTGACCAGCAAGCGGCCTGATCTTAACGTGCGTTTATTTAAATTAAAAACAATCCCTTCCACACATATATCCTGCTCGTTCTCCAATTCCTGAGAAAGTGACTGGCGGGATGTCGGGATGGTCTTATTTACTTTAACTTTGCGAAAGCTGGTATTGCCGTTTTTTTGAAATGGCGGGGCAAAAGGCGCTGCACTGGGAATATTGGAAATAGATGCCAGCGGCTCCGATGTCGGGATTGCGGCAAGGATAATTGGCCCGTCCACTTCCACTTTAACATCCGCTAAATCCGGGAAAAAGCGCCGCAGCTCCCACCGGAGGGCATTAAGCGGCTCCTCCGCTACACCACCCGGCATAGACAGGCACAGGCGCATACAACGGCTTTCTTGATTGATAGCAATCCGTGTAATGGCTGCCCCGCCCAAAGCGGCAACCACTGTATTTGAAAACTGCGCCTTAGGGAATACATGAGATAAGGTTTTAGACATGTGGATGCTCCTTAAATAAAGTTGACCGTTAATTATATGCAGACTTATCTGATGCCGTCAAATGAAAAAACAATATGTTGCTTTATTGCCCCCCAAAAAGGTACAATAAAAATACAAACTTTGCAGGGCTATTGGAGGAACAATAAAATGCAAAACGTAGGCAATTTGTTTGAAGAAAAACAAGTACGGGCTTTGTGGGATGATACTGCCGGCAAGTGGTGGTTTTCTGCTGTAGATATTTGCGGTGTGCTCATTAACAGGGATTATGATGTGGCCCGGATTTATTGGAAAGATTTAAAACATAGGCTGGCTAACGACGGCAGTCAACTGGTCGATATTTTCGACCAGTTGAAGCTGAAGTCACGGGATGGCAAGATGCGATTTGCTGATGTGTTGGACATTAAGCAGATATTTTATCTAATCCAGGTTATCCCTAAAAAAGAGACGGACCCTTTTAAGATATGGCTTGCGGAGGCAGCGGCAGACGGCTCTGCCATGGCGCAGTTTGTTGCACTTGCACAGCAGAATGCTGAGAAGACCTTAGACGAAGTGAGACGGGATAATGAGAAAGTTGTGGATCGGGTTACTTTCGTCAGGCGGGTTTTGTTTAATGAAACATAGCCAAATATTGCGTACCATCCATAACCCTTCTTATGCTATAATTAGCCTGCTGGGTAAACCAATCGATGCCAGTTAAACGGAAGGGTGATACAATGCAAGCATACGAGTTTTACACCAAGCCCAAAGACGGAATGATTCACATCCCTGAGCAGTATAAAAACCAAATTACTGACAACATTCTAGTCATTATATTAGAGAAAAGGCCAATGACGATGAACCGCAAAGAAGCTAATGCCCGAAAAAAAACGGATTTACTATCCCCTCCTTCATTAAAAACAAAGGGATGGAAATTTAACCGGGAGGAAGCCAATGCAAGATAGAGTGTTTTTGGATACAAACATTCTCGTTTATTTGTATTCGTCAGATGAGAGTGATAAACGTGATGTTTCATACAAATTTGTGAACAGCACTGACTGCATCACAAGCATTCAAGCAATGAATGAAGCCAGCAACGTCTGGTTTAGAAAGCATAATTTAAGCAAAACCGAAATCGCCAAATATTTGGATGAAATTGAATCTGTGTGCGACGATACCATGCTGGTAAGCCGCAAAACCATAAATCTGGCAATGGATATAAAAGACCGCTATGGTTATTCGTTTTACGACTGCCTCATGTTGGCATCTGCTATGGAGGCAAATTGCACTGTAATTTTGACAGAGGATATGAAGGACGGGCAAGTCATCAATGATACTTTGAAAATTATTAACCCATTTAATCAAAATCACCTGAGATGCTAGGAGGAAATTATGGCAGTTTTAGTATGCGGCGGTGCAGGATATATAGGAAGCCACATGACAGCAGCCTTGGTACAAAAAGGCTACGACACCATTGTAGTAGATAATCTGGACATGGGCCACAAGGCAGCAGTATGGCCGGGTGCAACATTTTATGAAGCCAATATAAGCGATACCGAGGCAATGGATCGGATTTTTGCCGCACATGACATTGATGCGGTCGTTAATTTTGCTGCACATATGCAAGTGGGCGAAAGTGTAGAAAATCCAGCTAAATATTATGACAATAACATCACCGGCACCTTACTGCTACTGGATCAAATGTTAAAGCATGGCGTCAAAAAAATCGTTTTTTCCTCATCGGCCAGCGTATACGGCATACCTGACAAAACCCCTATCACGGAGGATATGCCCAACGCCCCCATCAGCCCCTATGCAGAAACCAAGCTGGCGGCAGAAAAGATATTTAAATGGTACGACAATGCGTATGGGCTAAAATTTGTAGCCCTGCGATATTTTAATGTAGCCGGTGCGCACGAAAGCGGCCAGATAGGCGAAGATCACAGCCCGGAAACGCATCTGATCCCTGTATGCTTGCAAGCCGCCCAAGGCAAAACCCCCACATTTAAAATGTTTGGTGACGACTACCCTACCCCGGACGGCACATGCATCCGAGATTACGTCCACGTCATGGACCTGGCAGATGCACATATTCTGGCCTTGGAAAAACTGAACCGGGACAATACATCGGCCATTTACAATCTTGGCAGCCAAAACGGCTTTTCCAACAAGGAAATTGTGGCCATGGTCAAAGAAGTAACCGGGGCCGATTTTCCAGTAGAAATACATCCCCGTCGCGCTGGTGATCCGCCGGCTTTAATCGCCTCCTCCGATAAAATCAGGAGCGAGCTGGGCTGGAATCCTACCCGGACAACAATAGAAAATATAATTAAAACAGCTTGGGCATGGCACGCCGGCCATCCCAACGGATATGGTGATCAATAATGAATCATGGATTAAAGTCAGTTGAAGCCCTCCTGCAATTTGGGCTTCATCATCAATTGATGGAAAACGAGGATGTCGTGCAGGTACGCAATCAGCTATATACGCTGCTGCGCTATGGCCCGGAAGATGTTGATGAAAGCTTATTTAATCATCTCAGAGACGATATCCCTGAGACGGCCACTGCGATACTCACTGCAATCACCGACGATTACGCGGCCAGAGGTCACATGCCAGAGGATACCATAACCGCCCGTGATTTGCTTGAGGCCGCTATTATGGGTCAGCTAATACCCCGTCAATCCGAAATGACAGCACGGTTTGGGCGTTTATATGCGGATGCGCCTGAAAAGGCCACCGACGATTTTTTTGCCCTCAGCAAAGCGGCCAACTATATCCTTGTAGACCGCATCAAAAAGGACATGTACTGGACAGCCGATACGGAGTACGGCATGGTGGAGCTGACAGTCAACCTGTCCAAGCCGGAAAAAGACCCGAAGGATATCGCTGCTGCACTCCTTCAGCCTGCGGCCACCTATCCCAAATGTTTGCTGTGCTTGGAAAACGTGGGCTTTGCAGGTACCAGAGCATGGCCGGCCAGGCAAAACCTGCGGGTTATCCCGCTTACACTGGATAGCAGCCAATGGTATTTTCAATACTCTCCATACGCCTACTATAATGAGCACTGTATCGTACTGAGTGCGCATCATAATCCGATGGAAATATCAAAAGCCACCTTTCAGCAGCTGGCGGCTTTTGTAAAACAATTTCCCCATTATTTTTTGGGATCCAATGCGGACTTGCCTATCGTGGGCGGCTCCATATTATCTCACGAGCATTTTCAGGGCGGGCGGCATGTGTTTCCTATGGAAAAGGCGGAAAGCTTCCGAAGCTATGCCCATGAAAAATACCCGGATGTGAAGATTAGCTTAGTTAAATGGCCTTTGTCGGTGATTCGGATTTCTGCACCATTATCAGGCGCAGCCGAAGGGGTTACCGAATTGGCTTCTGATATACTGGATGCCTGGCGAGGATATTCTGAAGGAGATGTGGCTGCCTATACAGACGGCGTCCCCCACAACACCATCACACCCATTGCCCGTGTTAAAGAAGGACGCTTGGAAATGGACCTGGTGCTGCGCAACAACCGCACCTCTGACGAGCATCCCATGGGGATATTCCATCCACACGAGCAGTGGCATCATATCAAGAAAGAAAATATCGGACTGATTGAAGTGATGGGATTGGCCGTGCTGCCAGGCCGTTTGAAAAACGAAATTGAAGCGGGCAAGCTTGACAAGGCAGAGATAGCTAAAGTATTTGTGCATGTGCTGCAGGATTGCGGCGTGTTTAAAGATAGTGTTGATGGGCACAAGCGGTTTGATCTCTTTATGAAGCATATGGGGATGTCTTGATTTGTGTAGGGGACGCACCCCTGTGCGTCCCGTGGTTGTGTATTACAGCAGCCCCGGGATGCGCAGGGGCGCATCCCCTACTTTATAGATAGCCACACCGTAACCTCTGATCTATTATGAAACAACTGGCGTGCGCCCTGTACTGTGTAGGATTTTTCCAACAGTGCCAGCGCACGCTTTGTATTTTTATACCATTGAGCATGCGGCAATTTAAACGTCATGACGGCTATGCCTGCGTGGGCAAGCAACGGTGTCATATCCAGCATAATTTTGCAAGACTCCATCATATCCATGCGCATGTCGTTGACAAGGATATCGAAGGGGTCTTTTTTTATTTTGGCCCCTTTGGATGTTTTTGTGATCAGCCTTTGGGCTATGTCCTGAATGTGCTCCAAACGAGAATTTCCCTGGAGTGTTTCAGAAAGATTTGCCGGGTCAACAGCCGTTACATGCAAACCACGGTCAAGCAGTATTTTAGTCCAGCCACCCGGGGCGGCGCCCAAGTCTAAAGCCGTTTTTGCGCCAAGGGCTGGGATATCAATGGAAAAGACAGATAACGCCTCCAGCAATTTAAACTCGGCACGGCTTATGTAACTGTCGTCCCTTTTAAAGCGGTGCATACCGCCATTCCAAGTGGAGAGGTTTTGGGATGTGAAGGATACACCCACATAAACTGCTTTGTTATCATCTATGACCAGCGAAATTGCCCAGCTGGGATTGGCATCGTCTTTTATATAGCCTTCGTCCTGCAGGATTGCTTCTGTCTCCTTAATCAATGATAAGGCTTGCGGTTTGTTTGCTTGGTCTGTACAGCGCATTTGTATGGAGAATGGCTTATCTTTTGGAAATTGCGCACATAAATCAGCCATCGTTTGCGATAGCTTTGGGGTGTCAATGGGCGTGCTCAGCTGAACCGGGAAGCAGTGGCGGATAAAGATGGCTTGAGCGATAGATGCATCTAAAGCGGAAGCATCATCTGGAAAGGTAATCAGCTGCATTTCCTGGGACAGTCTTTGCCCTCTGGCAGCGGGGTATATCTTTTGGACTTCGTTTAGGGCAATAACAGCGGCTTCCGGCTGGGAAGTTATGATTATTTGATTTGGCAATGTAGGTCGTCTCCTGTTTGTAAAAAATATTTGATTTGAGTTTAACTTATATACGACTGGTATACAAGCATCTGTTGACGCAACATATTACTATATAGTAATATACCA
>Ga0123355_10009923_pt1 | contig 14537 bp, 6 predicted proteins | sample TergutEmb28metaG_3_FD_89872 | JGI IMG/M metagenome (GOLD analysis project Ga0123355, IMG submission 89872) | Embiratermes neotenicus P1 segment gut microbial communities from Petit-Saut dam, French Guiana - Emb289 P1 | ecosystem: Host-associated > Arthropoda: Insects > Digestive system > Gut ...
AAAATTTTTTTTAAGTTCCGGTGTGAAAAATAAAATGGACTGTTTTTTATCCCTCCCTTTAATGGAAATGGTTTCTACCTTTCCCCCCCCCCCCCCATTATTTTCTGAATAATTCTTCATGTGTACAGGCTGTTATTTCTGTATCTTTTAAGAGTCCAAAGCAGAATATCATTGTGTGTACATAAGAGGTGATCATGTCTGAACCATTTCCCAGCACACCATATTATCAATTCAGAATGAATCATCAGTGGGTCAGACTGTTTGTCCCATATGAGGTGTGTTACTGAATTTGTTGCGTGCAGAACATCCCAGTTGAATGCCTGTTTGTTGGAAGATTGGGATATTCATAGCACACCTGTGTGCAAAATATGTGGATATGTCGAATAAAAAATTGGTAGCCCACTGTTTGGGAATCTGAAAGCATACACCGAACATTAAATTAAGTTTGTAGTATTGAGCATGTGTATGTATGTGACTACAGTTTATCTGATTTAGAACTTAACAGAGTCAAATGTGATCTGACAGGTGTACCATATTTTTCTTCAATCTTCAGCATATTGCTAGAGATTGGCTAGATTTGCTACTTTTCCTTTTCTTTCCACTTTTATGTACATAACCATCATCTCAGTTTCGTGTGTGCTGTTACCTATGATAAATTTGTTTTTTCATCATGTGAGTTTCTGATATTCACTCTTATGGAAATATTGGCGATATTTCCCCCCTCCATCGTGGCTGCTTTAGTGGAACTCCACCAACTAAAAATGGGAAGGTTCTGGTCCAATTAAAGGAAATGTTTATCATACTTGTATAATTTAAAATATGTAGTGTACTGTCAATAATATTCATGTATCTTGTAATGCTGTCAGCCACCTACTGAGATGTTCTTTCTGTATTATTCTGTTCATAGTGCCACTGTTTGTCTTTTTGATATTTGCCTCCCTATGGTGAAGGACGTCATTTTTAGTCAAGGATGCTCACAGTACCATTTATTTTGTTGAGTTGTATATAACTCCTGAAAGTATTTTCAGTCACAGATATAGTCATTGTTTCTTCCTTCTTTTCAACTTTTATTTTATTTTTTTTTTTGAGTGGAGAGTGGGGGGCAGGGGCTTGGGGAGTGTTGGTACATTGCACACATACAGTCTGCATCTGTTTTCTCCTGTCCTGCACTTCCTGTCTGTGATGTGGAGATCATCTGATTATGGTATAGCAGGTGTCCACCTAACAGAAAACATTTACCTCTTACATGTTACTGACATTTTAGTAGATAACTGTTTTTCTTACGGAGCAGTGCATGCAGTGTGCTCATGGTCGGCACCCTTCCTGTGACCATTAGAGGGAGAGCTCAGCTGATCTGGTGACTGAAATTTTTGTTTTCTGTAAACCATTTTGGTCTTTTAATACAGACTTCATCCATACTTATCATATTCATTGCTTATACAGTGAAAATAAGATGTACTATCATCACAGTCCTTCTGGACCCTGGCCTTGTTAGTGGGTGCTGCTCCTTTCCTTGTGTTATTTAAAAAATGTTACCTCATGGTGATTACTGTATGAATTAGACTCCTCTCTCAGTTGTAAACATAGGTAGAGTAAAGCCAAACACAACTTTAATATGTTATTGCTAAGGTGTTTTTATTCACATAGCATATCTTGTTTCTAAGATACCCTGTATGAATGAAAACACCTTTGCAATAACACATTAAAGTTGTGTTTGGCTTTACTGTACCCATTTTTATAATTGTATGTAGCACAATGGGGATGACTCACTTGAAAGTCCACTGCCAGTGTGCAACCTGAGATGAAATAATAATCTCACAGAATACATACCATGCATTCCTATGTATGTCCCCCCCCACCCACCACCTGAAACCAAATTCTTCATTGTGTGCTAGTTATTCACATTCCTTGCCATAGGGAGCATTGCTACAGTGGGAGATGGTGGTTGCTAAACAAGTCATTTGACAGTGGATTGCTACTGTCAGAGTTAAAACATCTTCAGGTATTTTCTGTCTATAATGCTGTTAATAAATGATCACAGAAGTGTTGCTTGGTTGTTGCTAAATGCTGTTATTATTGTAATATAATATGGTTGTAATGACAATGAAAACTGTGTTAATAAGGTGTTTGTTTCTACTCTGCTTAACTTCAGCACAGCGGTAAACCCTTTAGTTTTGACCACTAGTTGGTTTTTATTTGGGTTCTTGTTTTAAAATATTTGAAAAGTTGTGTGATAAATAATCTGTGATTACATTTCATTCTAGTTTTCTATGTACATTGTGCTGCTGACTGTTGATATTTATGTAGCATTTATCCTTTTCAAGCTACTGAGCCATTGCATACCATTGTGTCTTAAAATTGCTTATTTTAGAGGTTATTTCTGACAATACATATCTTTGCATACACGACTGTCCAGCCCATCACATTTATGCCACTTACCACTTAAACTTCATTGGTTGCAAACTTTATACAATTTGAAACTTTCAGTTTTTAAACTTTATTTTTATGTTGTTTTAATTAATGTAATATTTTGTGTACCTGTTTGTTTCTGTCGGTATTATTTATCACTTTTGACGTTTTGCCCTGTACCATTCTTTCAAAATTGGTGCATGAGAAACAAAGCAGAGTAATATTTGTACAGTACTGAAAATATAATGTTTTTTACATATGCGTATTTTCAAGAGAAACAAAAATATACAGAAGAATTACTAGATGTAAACTCCTCATTGTCAGACTTCAGACCACTATATCCAGTATTGTTAATTCAGAAGCAGAACTGTTACACGTAGGCGTAACTTGGGGGGAGCATGAGGGGCAGATGCCCCTCTGAATTTTTTTCTACGTAAGAATAGTTTTTGGGGGGGCTACTGAGTTGAAGAGGGGCAAATAAAAAAAATAGAAATACTTTCTAAATGATTATTTTGGTGGTGTAAAGACAGAAGAAAAATGGAAAACCTGCATTTTACAGGGCGCAGAATAGTGGCGTGGTGGATCCCCTCCCCCCACCCATCTGATTGTTATTAGGTTATGCTTATGCTATTGCAGTTCCTTGTATGCAGGCCTAATTGTTGTTGTAGTGTGATTGTCACTGTAGTTTTGCATTCTGGAGGTCCCTGGGGTGGTTCTCATCCCAGAGAAGAAATTGTGGCACATTTCCCTTAGTTTATGTACACAAGTGCTGCAACAACAGTATGCTGAAATATGTTAATAGCTCCCCCCCCAACTGCTTATTCTTTTGTAGTCATTCTGCAGTTTATCATGCTGTAACATATATAATTAAGAAGTTTTAATAAGTAAATTATAAACCTAAGAAATCAATATAAAGAGAAAAACCAGTAACTGAAACTGAGTTACATTCAGAGTCGTTGAATATATCTAACATTCTAATGATGGCACTATTTTCACACTAGTGTGTCCTGTTAAGTGTTACAAATATGTGAAGGGCAAAGCATGCAGGGTGAGGTGACTTAATATCAAAGTAGATATCCATGGTCACTGATTGTGTGAAGAACACCACTTGTCTATGGCATGACCTTTGTTATTGTTGCCATCTGTTTGTTTATTCTGGTGAGTGCTGGTACCATGTATAGTCCTTTTATGATACTAAAATAGCTTGTTATAATTATTCTGGATATAAATGTCAGGAAAAAGTAGTTCCATTACATGAACATAAATTCTGTGAGACATTGAACATACGTGGGTAGCTTTATGAATTTATCACACTTCATGTCAAATGCAGGTAACTGCCTTTATAATGGCTCATATGATAAACCTTTTCTTGTGCTTAATTAAACACTGTTCCATGAAGGCATGCACAGGGGTAGAGGTGTAGCTTCGTGCATTAAGCATGGCAGTAGATGGAGGCAAATGGTCAGGTTCAAGCCCTGGCTGCTCTACCCCTGCAGAAAGGACCCCTGTTAACCAATTGAATGGGAGGCTTGTTGGCCTCCAGACTTGTGCTGTATGCTGAGAATTGAACCCCCATTTCTTTAGTTGTTCATCCCATAGCCTAGTCACTATGGAATATACAAGTATGATAAATTATATGTTTAATATTTATAATTCCTGTGCTATCAGGTCATGTGCAGTAATCAGCAGCATGAAAGTTCTATCAACACAAGGTCTTCATATTTTTAGATTAATGTTGAATAATGCCATATACTAGCATGGAGTAGAGTTTATCTTTATTGTTGATATTAATATGATAGGTGTACAAAATTTATGAGCATTTAAATCTGGGCTGTCTGAATAAAGTGTGACAAGACTTTGCTGTGCTGTTGTTCTGTGTTATAATCAGAATGTGCAGACAAATTTAAAAAAAAAATGTTTATTAATGTATTAATATTTTAAAGAAGTGTGCCAAATAAAACATTTCCACTTATATTAATTATATTAATGATGCTGTTTTTGTAGTGGATGTGCTGATTTCTTGTCTAGAAGAGCCATAGTATACAGTGCTATATTTAAGCTTGTGGAATATGTAGATATGTTGCTGTATCCAGGACTAAACTGACAGAACAGGAATTAAGAGTGACTTGTGATTTTCCTAGCCATCTATTCTGAGTCTTGTAATGTTCGGTTTCTCCGACACGTGTGTGCTTTACATATGAATACATCTGATGTATACATTGTTATATGTACAGTTTATATGAATATGCTGCACTAGAGTTGATATAAACTTAACTAAAATTATCCTGTTGTATTTATTAAATTAATGTCTTCTGTGGTTATCGGACTAATACAACAGAATAAATGTTCTGACATTTATTTAATTGAATGATATTGTAAAGGAGAGGCCTCTTCCTCAGTTTTATCAGTTCTGCCTTTTATGTTCCTGTAATATCACCTGTTGATGGCTGAGATTGTCCGCCAAAACATGTCGCACACATGAGAAATAAATGAATGTCAGAACATGCGGTTATAGTAGTTGGATAACTATAGAAGATATGAACTAGAGTTGTTATGGAATGCATTGTATATCTGTTCAGGTTTGAAACACACAAATGTTCATTTTGTTTAGTGATGCAAAAAAATGATTAAGAATCCATATTTTGCGCATTTTTAAATCCTTATTGTGTGTATTATTTACATAAAAACACTGAGGACACTCATGGTGACAAATACATCATTGTGTGTCTGTGTGCATGTTTCACTTTGTGGACTGCTCTGTAAAGTTCCATAAGATTCATTTGGTATTGGGGCAGGGGAGGTTTACACTGAAAAGTGTAAAATGTGAAGGTAAAGATAAATTTGTATGCTCTCAGTGTTCAGTTAATACTCCATCAATTTATGGTCATTCGAAGATCCCTGGCCACCTGTTCTTGAAGTTTTGCAATGGTATCTGGATTTTGAGCAGTTGGTGGCTTTTAATCATCTTGAGAGTGTCCATATCCCACTTTGATTCTTTTAAATCATTCATAGCTGTACATATGAGGTAGCTTTATTTACATAAACAGCTTAAAGCATTTTGTATGCTTCTGTAGGTGTTTTCCCAAGTTTGAAACAAAACTTGTGTTGGCGCACTGCTCCATTACAAGAGATAAAAACCCAAATTAGCACAGGGCTGCTGCATATGACTATTGGGCTAGAATATTTCTTTTCACTAAATCCCAAGTGGTCATAACATGAATTGCCAGAAACCGCCTACAGTCTGTATGTGCCAAAATATACTTGCATAGTAGCTTCAGTTTTGTAACTTTAATATGTGACCACGTAGTATGGTGGGAAAGAAATTTTGGGACTGAGGGTGTTGGGCAAAATATTGAACAGGAGGTTTGCTCAGATGGAAAGATAAGGAATGGAGTGACATACTGAGTTGCATTAACTGAATGTAGTGACTAGTTTTGTGGAATGAAAGTCTTGTTACTATGTTCAAAGAAATCAGCTCTTGTTCATTAGTCTGCACCCTGTTCCTGTAAAATTAAATTCATCATCATCATATTGTCTGTGCCTAGTGGTTGAAGTTGTAGTTTCCCTTCAGATTAAAGAAAAAGTTTAACATAGTGTATATTTCTAGATTTGTATATTTGTTTAAATGCCAGGAAAATTAATTTGTAATGTAAAATATTTGTTTCAAAGTAAGGAATTTGTATCTGAAATAAATGAGCTTGAGGACAATGATGTATCCTAAACTGCATAACCTAGCTTTAAAATGACTGTTGCTGCTACTTTTTGCTGGCCTGTGATGAGAATGCACACCAAAATGTGGGTAACATACCCACAAAGTGCCATACCATGGCCTTTCCAAATCACAACCCACCAATCCATACTTTGACTTAATTTATTATGATATAAAAAGCAATTATGGGAAGGAAGTATGTGGGCCTCCAAAATATGGAAGGAGGGGTCATTTACCCCATTTGGAACTATGAGGGCCCTGATTCAAAACAGCCTATTTCCCGAAAATCGCAAGTCCTAACAGGGTTCGAATATTGCCTTCGATGGCTTAGGACAAAAGTCATGAGTTTTAGTGGTCGCAGTACTGCAGCCATGACAGCTTCACAGGATTTTTCTTTTGTAGTTTTTACAGTGACCAGTTCCGCTCTATTCCTAATGTACTATCGTGCTAAGGACGAAATAACTTTAAACTCGTTCAGGAGTATGAGCAAGACTATTATTTACTAATGGCTATACACTACCGACTGCCCGAGTCCTGACTCAAGGCTTTTGCATTTGGATGTAACCCACGTAAAATGAGCCTGATCTGAGGTTACGTCGGATTTGTACCATATCTTTACGGAGAAGATAAAAGCCGTTTCTTTCAGCACGTAAAGACAATTGTTCCAATTTGTGTGTAGCTGCGTTTAGGGGTTCTGCTTAAAAGAAATCGGGTCATCTATCCAAAGTGGCGTCCGTATTTAAAATTACCCATTTTGCGTCGGCATGGGGTGGAATGTGCGAGGTCATACGCACGTTCAAGTCGCCTTATCCGCTCCTCCAAAAAATTTTACATGTACTTGGTCATTTGTTTATTAAACAAATGATGTGCATCTTTTTTGAGAATATTTTTCGGTGTCAGCCTTATCATTATTTTGACATCAGCACGGAGTATTTTACTTTCCCGACGGCTCTGTACTTCAGTAAACATTGCTTACGGTCGTGTAGTAACGTAACCTTCCGAAAACTTTCGAAATTTCAACACAGGCGCCACAAGTTGGTATAATACATTTACATTAACCCTGAAGTTACCTCTCTGTTAGACAGCAGAGTTTCAGAACTTAAATTACATTCCTTCTGCCCCACTTGTTATCGCAGTTTTCTTGTGTTACGACCTACAGCAGACGACTCCTAACCTGATAAAAGACACCAACTAAAAGTAATGGTATATTACATGTACAGAACTTCACGGCCTTTCATGAGGAATTTTCGTTGATATTAAACACGGTATGCTTCGCTAACTAATTATTTTAGTACGTTTGTTTGTTTATAATATTTATTCAAAATTTACATGATTTTGGAGGTGACTTTCCTTACTTTCCGATTCTATTCACAGAGGGGGCCACATGCAGCGATTGTTACAGTGGGATTTCATCAACAAATAATCTCAGCAAGGACACGGAAAGCTATAAAGGTTGGTATTTTGGTAATTTAGAAGATATTTGCTAATATAGATATATTTCATATACGATTGTTCAATTGTGGTTGCACACATTATTTAATAAATAGCTATTCCACCGGCCCGCAATTTGCTATTGTTAAAATTTCCTGCAACACTAAGCTTATTGTTTAATACAACATGGCGCTGGATTGGCTCAGTGGGTCACGCCTAAATTGCCAGACCTATCGATCTTTTTATGTTTTCGTTTGGAGGTTATGCAGTGAAGTTGGTTTCTGTAGAAACAGTTTATGATAGCATGTGGTGATAATCATTTGCTGCAGGGCATATTTACACAGCACTGAAACTCAACGTACATACTTACGTAAGCGACAAGAAAGACTTGTTTATCTCCTAACCTAACTTGTTGACGAGAGGGGTTTTAGGTACTTCTTGGAAAGAAGTAGTGTGCATGGTTGCAAATTCAGAAGAATGTAAAGTTGAAGTGTAGGTTAGGTTGGAACATGTATGTAGCCTTATGCATTGTTTTTATTTGAGTGCGTGTTCGTGTTGTCGGAAGTCTGTCTAACAAACGCGAACGTTAAGGTGTAGACGCAGACTGATTGATTTCTTGTGCTGATCTTCAGGTGGCGACTACAACTCAAAAACTGCGTGTGCCTAACCATTAACAGAATTGGTTATTGATCTGTACTTCCTAACCTTGCATGATTACATCAGATTATGCAGTCAAACTTACTGTAGTAGAATAATGTCATTGTGAATTATAGTTCCTTGAACAGTTTTGTATAACTATTTTACACCCAAGGAAGAAGGAACTGCCTAGCAGTTACACAAAATATAATTGAAATTGTTGTTAATTAAACTAGATTGCCTTCTGTTGAAAACCTAGAGTTTTGTACATTAATTTTACTGTAGTGATACTTGTTGCAGGTACTTCACAGGAAGTGTATTGGTCTTGTTACTATGGCGACTGGTCAGCAGTTTAATTTGCGTTGGAATAATCACACAAATAACATTCTTCAGGTATTTATGTGTTATTTTAAATGAATTGTGGTGTCCATAAAGTTAATGTTCTTGTAGAAAACAAATTTTATTTCATTTGAACACTGCATATTATCCAACAAGTGCACTTACAAAGTGGTAGATGATTTACTGCTATCCATTGTACACATGCTTCCCACTTCTGATAGTTCTTCCAAAGTTTTAAGAGATTTTTATTTGGACATAGTCTTTTGTTATGCTGTCTAGTCATAGGAGTCTTTATCATCTCTTCATTAACACCTGCAATACAGTGATATTTCCTTTTTTGGCTTTAGTGGATAATGTAGAAGATATCTTGTTGTGAATGGAGGATGTATAGGCAATGTGACATGACAGTGCTTTAGAGTCAGTGGCCTGTGGACAGCTACTGATTTATTTCTTCATTGGTTATAGTTAGCATGGCACCAGAGCTGCAAAATATTCTGTTGTCAAGGAATTTGTAGTGACTTTAATTTCTTCTTTCTTGTGGTGGCAACATTTAAGCTTGAACAATAATAATACTTTTTTTCCCTTCTGTTTCTTAATGCTGAAACCAGCTAAGTGTTAAAGAGACAAATAAAAAGTTTTGAAGTTGTTTTCCATCTGAAATATGGAGGTGTTGTTGTGATACAACTTCCCTAGATGCTTACAAGATTAGGATGCCTGACAGTATTAGTTATTTCATATGCTCTTTTTCATAATTTTTATTTGTGTGTTAAATATGGGTGGTTATGATATCAGTGGAATGTTATTGATGGATAGAGGAATTTGTGTTTATGTTCTTGCTGTTCTATCTTTCAGGTTTTTTTGGAACAACTAAGCAGTGAAAATCTTGTGGATGTGACATTGTCTTGTCAAGGGCAGTTTGTAAAAGCCCACAAAATGATACTGTCAGCATGCAGCCCCTATTTCCAGGCAAGTTTGTTACATGAATAGCATGACATGTCTACAGTAATAAGGTCACATATCAAAAGTAGAGCATTAGCAGAAATATTTGTAAGGAATTCTGAATTGTGCCATCCCCGTTGTGTAGTATAAACTACCCAATAGGTATGAAGTCTGTAACACAACTATTGTTAATTAGATGTTATATTCTAGATCAGAAGACTACATGTTTCGGCCGGTAGTGACCATTATCAGGTCTTTGTCATTCGACACACAATAAGCCAGACCTGCACGAGGACAGTACATAGCAGCCTCCCCACGACAGGACCTCCAGGCTCTCCTTTTGTGATTTTTTGTGTTTTATGATTTTTTGCCCCTGGTTTTGTTTTGTTTCATTGTAATTGTTTCTTGATTTTTCTTGGTCCTTGTTTTTTGGTTCCTTGTTTCTTCGGTTTGTTGATATTATCAAAGCATACATTTATGTATTATAAAGTAGTTCACCCACACACTTAATACAGATATACTATATTCAAAGGCCTTGAAGTAGAGATCCCCTCATCAAACAAGTCGCCACAGAATTATATAAATAATCTTAAGTGTGTCGAATGACAAAGACCTTATGTTGACCACTACCGGCCGAAACATGTAGTCTTTTGACCTAGAATATAACATCTAATTAACGATAGTTGTGTTATTGACTTCATACCTACTTGCTAATTTGTAAGGAATTATTTGGTAGCTGAAGTTGTTTATGTAGTTATTGTCCTTCAACTATATATTGGTTACATCTGAAGTTGTTGCATCTGAAGTTATATACGTAGCAGAGAACAATAAATAGCTGCACTGTAATTTTTTTTTTGGCAGTACATTGATGTTGGTGTAGGTGTAGATTACATGTACTTTGTTTTCCATGTCCACTGTCTTATGCACATACCAGTACAGTCCCCATGATGTATCCATTCTACAATACCAATACCATGAGAAGAGTATAAAATGTGTAGTTCCATTTTGTATGAGACCGTATTGTGTGAGTTGAGTTAAAAGTGGTGGCAATTCTGCTGTCAGATGTGTAGCATGTTGTTAAAATGACCATTAACACATTGTACAGATAGAAGGCCACATTTTAGTCTTTGTTTTTAATGCTTTGCCTGTAAGATGGCAGAGAGCACATCGACAAGCTGTGGAATGCTGTTTCATAACAGGGCACCGTAAGAATTTTGTATGAAGTAGTAACAGCATATGGTTATGGTGTGGCATACTGTAGGCATGGTCTGCAAGCAGCATGTGGCAGTGATGCATTATAATACAAAACTGTTGCATGGTGGTTGAAGCCCATCACCAGGGTCAGGATGCTCTGTAAGATAATGTGCAGGGTAATATATTATTGTGGATGGGAAGCTTCAGCTTTTGAATTTGGTGCTGGATGTGGAAAGATGCTGGTTGACATACCCGTTAGCTGTGGGTTAGGATAAGTTATTTCATTGTTGGTTGTATCATTAAAGATAATGGGATGCAAGAAACTGTGTCACCTTAGGCCCCACATCACCTTACTGAAGCCCAAAAGTGGCACAGATATGTTGTTGATAACTTTAACCTTGAGTGTTACAGCAGTGGTGATGCCTTTCTGCACTTTATTATAGCCCTCGGTAAAGGGTGACACCATCAACATCGTGAGCAATGATAAGCATCGCTTTGACTCTGCTGAGTTCCTGGCAAAGTTTCTGTGGTTGTTGAGAGCCTGTATGACCCTAATTGGCATGTTCTTCAAAGCCTGTTGACTTACATCCGTGACTTTGCAAGCTGAACCTGCTTGTTGAGAATGATGGATGCTCCTGTGTGCTTATTATCCCCAGTATCATCCTGACAATGGTGAAAGGCTTCCACCCACCATGTTATGACTTGTTACAGTAATCCGTCATTGCTACGTGTTTCCTGCAGACATTACCAGCAATGCCTTGCAGTATGACCACATGCCACTGCTGTTTTGACCTAACAGTTTTTCAACTCCATAAACATGTCTCGTCTGTCTGCTGCCTTATAGGAATGCCATCAAACCCATACAATGCACAAGTGGTCACTATAAAAATGTCCTTTATATTCAGCTGTAGCGTTACCACTGCTTTTCACTACCCATTGTGTTTCTAGATAATCAGAGGGGTAGGATAAATCAGTCAAAACCCAAAAATATATATAAATATTAATATATTGAAACAGCAGTATATTAATATTTTAATATGTTGTTGTGTTTTGACTGGATTTATCTGCACCTGTGATGGTTTGTTAATGTCTACTGAGATCAGACTGATTTTCCTTTTGTTATGTTCCAGGAGCTGTTTAAACAACATCAGGTCCAGCACCCTGTTATTATCATCAATGGGATGAAATTTGCTGATGTCAAGTTGGTTATTGAGTTTATGTACCGGGGCGAGATTAAGGTATGGAGTTTTTTATCACCTTTGTGTGAATATGTGTACAGATGCGCATCGCTTGACGCTGGGGATATGTTCTGAGAAATGCGATGTTAGGCGATTTCATTGTTGTGCGAACGTACACTTACACCGACCTAGATAGTACAGTACAGCCTACTACACCTAGGCTATATGGTACAGCCTATTGCTCTAAGGCTACAAACCTGTACAGCATGTTACTGTACTGAATACTGTAGGCAGTTGTAACACAATGGTAAGTATTATAATATTATAATATTATGGGACCACCGTTGTATATGCGGTCCGTTGTTGACTGATATGTCATCATGTGGCGTGTACCTGTATAAAACGGTTGGTGTTTGGTGTTGAGTGGTTATTACTCCTTTGTGTTAGGTGTCACATCTGAGTCTTGTCCCTAACACTGACTATACTAACCAAGCATTTTCTTGATTTTCTGCATTTCCTCCAGGGATCTGGATAAGCTGTAACCACATCTTATCACATCCTTTTCAATTAACACTGTATACCCAGACTTAGTGATGGTGATAGTAATTCAGATTAGATTATATGGATCAAATGAAAGAGGTGGGCAATAAACTGTGTCGTATCACAACTGTCTTCCATCTACTGAGCGTCCTGTTTCAAAGATTTTACCCTCCTATTGTACTGTACTTTGAATGTAGCACAGTACCTTGCTTACTGTGACCTTATGATTGTGACTGATTTTACCAAGTGGGTTTCCAGATAAAAATTGAGGTCTTCTGGAATGTGATGCCCTGTCATGGGGCAAATTGTACTGAAGTTTTGAAGGATCGTCATGCCTTCATATTCACGATCAACCAGTCCAGTAGAAAGGTACTGTGATCCTTTGAATCATCAGGAACTACTTGCCCAGCCATAGAGCATCACATCTCAGCAGACTTAGATGTTCAGCAACACTAGTGTGAGAGGGCTCCCACATGTTGATTTTACCATTACATAAATAGTATTTAGAGGTGTGCACAGAGAACATAGACTGATGGTTTTTCAACTGTTGTGGATTGCACCTTCAGGAAATGTGACTAGTTAAACCCTTGGATTATGCAGTAATAAAACTTCCATCTTTTACTGTACTGGGTACATTTTATTCTCATATTTTTTAATTATTTTGCCAACATATTTTTTTTTTGTTTTGTTTTGTAAAGTGCTTTTATTCGTATTTTTCATTTCTCATGCAGCTATAAAGAATGAAATGCCTTCACCAGTCTTGTGGAAGCTTGGTACAGGTGCAAGTAACACATCACCATAACGATAACAGCTCATTTAATAACCCAATCTGGAGCACATACGACATAACACTTTGTTCACAAGCTCATGTTCATTCTTGAACAACGTGCATACTTATTACACTCCACGTACTTCAACTTAGAACATATACAGTGCCCGAATATGTGTACTCTAATTGCGGCTGCACGCCCCTGACTCTGTCACCTGTTTACTAGTGAACGGTTCCAAGGATACGACCAGAGTGGTGGGTAAGGAATCCATCTCAGGTACAGGTAGTAGGCACAAGGGGGGGGGGAAGGGAAAACAGGTGTAACATGAAATCGTAATCTCGAACCCAGTCCATGTGTCCGGGTTTGAGGCTCACCATGGCACAGGCCTAGAATTATGAAAAATGTACTTCAGAATAGAAATGTGAATGAAATTTGTCTGTATTATGAGTGTTCCTTGCACCTGTCGCATGTTATTTGCAATTGTCTTGTTAGTGTCGTCCTTGCACACCCATTCTGAGAATTGGCAGCATTTCCAGTCTGTTGCTCTGACCTTGGCTGCTGGACAAATAGAACTAACATGGGTACAAAAAGGTCCAGTCAGATTTGTTCAAAATAATAACATGCTAACAAACATGCTTACTGCATATTGGTAATTTTGGGTCAGTTGGACTTTAAAAAACAAATAAAAAAATAGGTAAGACTGTTATTCTATATCACCAAGAACTGCTGAAGAAAAGACCAAGCCTGACTACATTTTGTATGCAGTCAGTCATCCAAGGGTTAATGATAATTTATTTTAAACACAGTCTAATACAGTAAAGCATATTCATGGTATGAAGACTGTCCTTTGCGTATGTGGCTGACTGGCCAATGGCAGCACAGGAAATTGGTGTGTATCATGCCATCTTTGTAAGGTTGTATTTAAAGCAGCTGATGGCTTTATGGAATGTTGACAGGTTAAGAATAGTATCTTATGTTTATTGAACCATGCATCATTGTGATAGTTGAAGAATAAAAGACCAACTTGATGTCACGTGCTGTTTTATTTCACTTCTTATGTGCTCAACATGTTTCGGACATTAATATATATATCATCAGGAGCTTGCGACTTTTCTGTCGAATTACCACATTGGTCGTATTGTTCTTGGTTCGATGTGTGTTGGAGTTTCGGTGTGGTTGGGTTGGAGTGATATCCGTGTTGCAGGCTTCAGCCTGCAACACCACACCGAAACTCCAACACACATCGAACCAAGAACAATACGACCAATGTGGTAATTCGACAGAAAAGTCGCAAGCTCCTGATGATGGATATATTAATGTCCGAAACATGTTGAGCACATAAGAAGTGAAATAAAATAGCAAGTGACATCAAGTTGGTCTTTTATTCTTCAA
>Ga0123355_10009924_pt1 | contig 14535 bp, 9 predicted proteins | sample TergutEmb28metaG_3_FD_89872 | JGI IMG/M metagenome (GOLD analysis project Ga0123355, IMG submission 89872) | Embiratermes neotenicus P1 segment gut microbial communities from Petit-Saut dam, French Guiana - Emb289 P1 | ecosystem: Host-associated > Arthropoda: Insects > Digestive system > Gut ...
ATGACGCTTACCGACGAAGCAGGACATTTCCTGTTTGAAGGGCTGGGCGGAGGCCGCGTTCTGGTCACTCTCCTGAAGCCCGGGTTCTACGAAAGCGAGACTCCGGGTGAAAGCGGCGTCGAAGTGGGGAGCGACAGCCATCCTGTTGTTCTCAAGATGACGCCTCAAGGCGCAATTGCGGGAAAAGTGACGACCCGCGATGGTCAACCGCTGGAGGGATTTCATATCGGCCTTGTCACGAAGGAGAATGTTGGCGGAAAGGCGATGTGGGTCGAGCGGCAGAACCAGAGCGTCACCAACGAGGACGGAGAATTCCGTCTCCCCGGCCTGGAGGCGGGCTATTACTACATTTCGGTTGATCAGAGCGAGCGGACCACGCTCGGACGGCGCGGAATTCCGAACGCCCGCGAGCAGGCATATGCCAGGGTGTTCTATCCGGGAGTCTCGGAAGTTCGTGCGGCGACACCCGTCGAGGTAAATCCAGGGCGGGAGGCGGAGGCGAACTTTGCGCTGACCCCGGAACCGATGTATCAGGTTGCGGGAGTTGTCGGTGGCCAGATTTCGGGGCTGTCTTTCTCCCGCAAAGCCGGCACCGAGGAAGATTACAAGCAGGTCGTGAGCTCCGCGGACGGGAGGTTTCAAGTCCGGCTTCCCGCCGGATCGTATGTTGTCACGGGGTCGACCGAGGAGGGACTGGAATTGTCGACCGCGGGGGCTTCGGTCGTGATCACCACGGACAACTCCGACTTGCATCTTCCGTTGGCACCCAAGACCAACATTCCGGTGCATATACTGACCGAGCATGCGGGGGCGGACAACGAACGAACGCTTGCCCCAGCGGTGGCAATGCCGCCTCTGAGGATGCAATTGATTGCGAGATCGGGGCTTTTTGGGACGTCGAGATGGTGGACAACCGAATCGGGTGGAATCGACGATGTGGCGGCGGGAACATACACCCTGGACGTTCACGGGGCGGGCGAGTGGTGGGTGAAGTCGGCGCAATCGGGCGGCGTGGATTTGCTCAACCAGGAACTGGCGGTGACCGACGGCGGCCAGCCGCCACCGATAGAAATCACACTGCGGGACGATGCGGGAGCGGTAACGGGAACGGTGGCTGGTGTGGAGCATTGGTCGACGGTGGCGGTTTTGCTGGTCCAAGCGCGCGGGAAAAAGAACTACGTCGACACCACGCGGATGATCAGGGGCAGTTTCCGGTTCGGGGGCGTGGCTCCGGGCGACTATATGGTGGTGGCCATCGATCACGGGGAGCAACTGGAATACGACAATCCGGAGGTGCTGAATCCCTATTTATCGAACGCCCAGCCGGTTCACGTGCCGCCGCGCGGGACCGCGACGATCACTTTGAATCTCGATACGGTCGGAAGGTAATGGCATGCGACAACGGTTCGTCTGGTGTGCAAGTGCGGTCCTGGTGGTTGCGGCTTGCGTCCCGGGCCAGTCGGCGGGAAGATTCCGCGTGAGCGGAAAGGCAGTGAACGCGCTCACTGGCCAGGCGCTGGCGGGGGCCGAGATTTCGATCGGTGTGGCCGACCGCTTCGAGCCAACCCAGCAGAAGATATTGACCGGCGACGACGGAGAGTTCGCCTTCACGGTACCGCATACGGGAAAGTATCGACTGATCGGACAAACCAATGGTTTTCGCAGGCAGTCCTACGAGGAGCATGGCGCCTACAACAGCGCCGTGGTCGTGGGCCCGCATGTAAGTTCGGAGAACCTGGTATTCCGGATGCGGCCTGACGGGCGAATTCTGGGAACGGTTGTGGATGATGAACATGAGCCGGTGGCCGGGACCATGGTCTACCTGTTTCGTAGCGATGCAAGCGCAGCAGGACTGCGGCAGACCAATCTGGCAGAACAGACCGTTTCGGACGACCGGGGAGCGTATCGGTTTGCCCACCTCGAACCGGGTTGCTATTACCTGATGGTGTCCGGGCACCCGTGGTACGCATTTCAGCCCGAAGACTACGGACTGCATGCGGATAAGACGGTGCCGGATGTGGCGTATCCCGCAACCTTTTACCCGGGAGTGACCGATGCGGCGGAAGCGTCGCCGATTGTGGTAAGTCAGGGAGAGGATGTGACCGCCGACTTCGCTCTGAGCGAGGTGCCGGCCGTTCACCTGCGTTTGAGCCACTTCGAGCAGGATCCGGCGAAGCCCAGAAGTGCGACTTTGAAGCAAGTTGTGTTCGGGGCGATGGTCAATCAGGTCTGGCAGAGACAAGTTGCGGTGGATGATTCGCTCGAGATCCGGGGCCTTCCGGCAGGGCGCTATGTGCTGGATATCGAATCCCCTGACGGCACTCCGACGAAACGAGCGATGGCGGTCAACCTGGCGGGAGATGACGTGTTGGATCCGGATCAGGCGAGCGTGGTGCCGGCGATCCGCGGCGTAGTCAAGATGGATGGCAGCCTCGACGTCGAGAAGCAGGCGTTCGTGCGGCTGTGGAACATCCGCACCAATGAGACCCTGGACTCGGCGATTGACCAAAAAGGGGAGATCGGTTTCGATGCGGATTATCTGACCCCGGGGACTTACTCGGTGTCGGCAGTAGTGAATGGGTTCAATTCGACCATCGCGAGGCTGTCGGCGACAGGTGCGCAGGTGATGGGGCAGAGCATTCAGATCAGCGGCGGGAAGCCGGTTCAGCTGGAGATTCTGCTGTCGCGGACGCTGTCGAAGATCAACGGGATGGCCCGGAAACAGGGCAAGCCTTTTCCTGGCGCGATGGTGCTGCTGGTCCCGCAGAATCCGGAGGTCAATCTTTCGTTGTTCCGGCGCGACGAGAGCGACAGCGATGGGACGTATATGCTGCGGGATGTGCTTCCGGGACGCTACAAGATATTGGCGATGGAGAATGCCTGGGATACGGAATGGGCGAATCTTGCGCTACTCAGGCCGCGACTGGAGCACGCGCAGACGATCGACGTTGTGCCCGATAAAAAGTACGAGACTGTGGTCGATGTGGAGTGAGCTGCCAGCTGAGGCTGACAGCAGATTCCAGGTGCGGTCCTTTTCGATTCCGGCCCGGAACCGGGCGTCTTCTAGTCAACCTCGCCGGTGCACTGCTACACTGACACGTTTGACGAAGGGACTCTGGCCGGTTCCGGGCGGAGTTCGGCGAGTTCATCCATGCTAAAGGCCGGGGATATTGCGATTGTCAGCGGGGCGCGCACGCCTTTTGGGCGGTACTGCGGAAAGTTGAAGGATTTTACCGCGCAGGAACTGGGCGCGATTGCGGGCAAGGGCGCCATGGAGCGGTCGGGGGTTGAGCCGAAGGAAGTCGATCACGTGGTGTTTGGCAACGCGCAGCAGACTTCGGGCGATGCGCTTTACGGGGCACGTCACGTGGGGTTGCGCGCCGGGATTCCGCTTGAAGTTCCGGCGTTGACGGTGAACCGGCTGTGCGGCTCGGGCATGCAGGCAATTGTGAGCGGCGCGCAAATGATCCAGACCGATGAGGCGAAGATTGTGCTTGCCGGCGGGATGGAGGCGATGTCGCAGGCGCCCTTTGTGATTCGTGGGCGCGATGGGTTCACGCTGGCTCCGGGCGGCAAGCTGGAAGATTCGCTGATGGTGGCGCTGCTCGATTCGTATTGCGGATCGTATATGGCCAACACCGCGGAGCTGTATGGGTCGCAGCAAGGAATCACCCGCGAGATGCAGGATGAGTTTGCCCTGCGCTCCCAGCAGAAAGCGGACGAGGCGTACAAGGCGGGACGAATCGAGGAAGAGCTGGTGCCGGTGCCGCTCAGAAATCACAAGGGCGAGCCGACCGGGGAGAGGCTGACTGAGGATGATCACCGGCGTCCGCAGACGACGATGGAAGGTTTGGCGAAACTGCGTCCGGCTTTTGGAAACAGTGGGACGGTGACGGCCGGCAACGCAAGTGGAATTGTCGATGGGGGCGCGGCTGTGGTGCTGATGTCGATCGACGAAGCCCGCCGGCGCAACACCGTGCCCATGGGCCGGATTGTGAGCTGGGGCATGGCGGGAGTGGAGCCGAAGGTAATGGGGCGCGGTCCCGTGCCGGCATCGCAGGCCGCATTGCAGAAGGCCGGGATGTCGCTCGAGGACATGGATCTGATTGAGGTCAACGAAGCCTTTGCGGCGCAGTATCTGGCAGTGGAGAAAGAGTTGGGGCTGGATCGCGAGAGAGTAAACGTGAATGGCGGAGCCATCGCGCTCGGGCATCCGCTCGGGGCGACTGGCACGCGACTGGTGATCACCCTGCTGTATGAACTGCGGCGGCGGAAGAAGAAATACGGGCTGGCCACGGCTTGCATTGGCGGCGGGCAGGGGATCGCCATGGTGGTCGAGAGCCTGATTAACTTCTAGCCGCCAATTGCGACTTTCAAGACACGATGGGCACGTTTCGGCGCCTTTCCGCAAGTTGTCTGTTGTTCCTTTCCGCCACGGTTGCGCTCGAGGCGCAATCTCCGGTTGTAATTCACGTCGATGTCGGCAAAAACCTCGGGCCTTTCCATCCGGTCTGGGCGTATTTTGGCTACGACGAAGCGAACTACACCTACGCTCCTCATGGCAGGGAACTGATCGGTGAACTGGCAGCTCTGAGTCCGGTCAAGGTGCAGATCCGTACCCACAACCTCCTGACAACCGGAGATGGAACCGCGGCCCTGAAGTGGGGCTCGACCAACGCCTATGCGGAGGATGCCGCCGGGCGTCCGGTCTACGACTGGAGCATTGTCGATCGCATTCTCGACACCTATCTCCAAACGGGCGCGCAGCCTTTTGTGGAGATCGGGTTCATGCCCGAGGCGCTGTCGACGCGTCCCGAGCCCTATCGGCATCACTTCCCCAATGGCGAGCTGTTCACGGGATGGACTTATCCGCCGAAGGATTATGACAAGTGGCGGGAACTGGTTTACCAGCTCGTGTTGCACTGTATCCACCGTTACGGGAGGAGCCAAGTTGCCGGATGGAGTTGGGAAGTCTGGAATGAGCCGGATATCGGTTATTGGCACGGGACTCCGGAAGAATACGACAAGCTGTATGACTATGCGGTCGCGGGCGTGCGGCGCGCGCTGCCGGAGGCGAAAGTGGGAGGGCCGGCGACGACCGGACCTGGCGGGGCAAAGGCGGGGGAATACCTACGGCAGTTTTTACGGCACTCGACGAGCGGAACGAACTTTGCGACCGGAGGCAGGGGAGCTCCGCTCGACTTCATCAGCTTCCACGCCAAGGGTTCTCCGCAGCTGAAAGACGCACACGTGCAGATGGGCTTGGCACATCAGCTGCGCGACGTGGCAGAAGGCCTGAAAATCGTCGCGGCCTTTCCCGAGTTGGCGCAGTTGCCGGTGATACTGAGCGAGTCGGATCCGGAGGGATGTGCGGCGTGCCCGGCCCAGGATCATCCGCAGAATGCTTATCGGAATGGTACGTTGTATCCGGCGTATACCGCGGTCGCGCTGCGGGAGATGCTCGATCTGAACGAGCGCTCGAAAACGAAACTCGCGGGAATTCTGACATGGGCGTTTGAGTTTGAAGACCAGCCGTATTTCCTGGGGTATCGCACGCTGGCGACAAATGGGGTTGATAAGCCGGTCCTCGATGTGTTTCGGATGCTCGGCTTCATGTCGGGGAATCGTGTGGAAGTGACGAGCAACGCGGCGGTGGGTCTCGATGAGATTTTGAAAAGTGGAGTGCGCGGGAAGGCCGATGTGGATGGACTCGCCGCCCGGGGCGATCGCGGGGCGACGACGCTGGTGTGGAACTATCAGGATGATGAGGCGTCCGCGGGGGAAAAATCTGTGGAGTTGAACATCCGAGGACTTCCTCGGGATGCCAAGAGGATTCTGGTGAGGCACTACCGCATTGACCAGAACCATAGCAATTCCTATACAGTGTGGAAGGCGATGGGGTCTCCGCAATCGCCGAGCACGGAGCAATATGAGGCGCTGCGGGCCGCGGGGCAATTGCAGTTGCTGGAATCGCCGGTGTGGGTGGATTCGAACGATGGGGCGGTGCGGCTGGAATTTTCCATCCCCGGGGAGAGCGTTTCGCTGATTGAGTTCAGTTGGTAAGCGCGGTACCTCGTGGTGGGCGGCGTGAGTTCGAGGACAGATAGAGATGAAGAGCGTGCTGTTCGTCGTTTGTGCACTAGGGTTCGGTTTCCTGCCCGCTATCTGGGATCTTTGCTCCTCGACTATCGTTGTTCTGTTCATTCCCGTTTTGCTTGGATTGATCTATTTCGTATGGCATCGACAAGATTGGGCACCTCGGCTGGGCCCGTGGCTATGGGCCTGCATCGGGGTGAGCAGGGTCGCTGGGTATTGGTGGCTGAACTCAAGACATGGTCGCACTGGGCCTGTTGCTGACGCAGATGTCTGGTTTTTCGGGGGTCTGGCTGCAGCTGGTTTTGCATTCGCGTGGTGGAAGTGGCTGAGGGATCATACCGAGACACGCGCAGAGGCGAATCCGGCGCCAAAGTAAGCGACGTGCAGGGCTTTCGAGTGGTGGCAGATCCGTGCGGCGGCCCTTCGCTGGGCTCAGGATGACACGCTTTGGTGGGGGCTGAGGAAAGGATTATGGAAATCAGGAAAGTTGGCGTTCTCGGTTGTGGGTTGATGGGATCCGGCATCGCGCAAGTTTGCACGATGGCTGGGTTTGACGTCACAGTGCTTGAGGTTGAGCAGAAGTTTCTCGATAAGGGGTTTGCCGGGATCGTGAAATCTCTGGCAAAGTTTGCGGAGCGCCCGGTGGAAAAAGGCGGAATCACTGCCGAGCAGAAGGATGGGGCTCTGGCCCGGCTTCATGGGACGACTTCCAAGTCGGATCTGGCTCAGTGTGACATCGTGATCGAGGCCATCATCGAGAACGTGGAAGAGAAGAAGAAGATGTATGCGTCGATTGACGGGATCGTGAAGAAGGACGCGATCTTCGCCACCAATACATCTTCGATTTCGGTGACGGAGTTGCTGACGGCAGTCAAGCGTCCCGAAAGATTTATCGGGCTGCACTTTTTTAATCCCGTGCCGCTGATGAAGCTGGTGGAAGTGGTGCGGACGATTGCCACGGCCGACGACGTGTACGAGACGGCTTATGCATTTGGCAGGAAGCTTGGCAAGGTTCCGGTGCGGACTTCTGACAAGACGGGGTTCATCGTGAACCGGCTGCTGGTGCCATATTTGCTCGACGCGATCCGGGCGTATGAAGAGGGCGTGGGGTCGATCGAGGATATCGACAGCGCCATGAAGCTCGGCTGCGGCTACCCCATGGGGCCGTTCACGCTGCTTGATTTCGTGGGGCTTGACACGACTTATTACATCACGCATGTGATGTATGACGAGTTCAAGGAGCGGCGGTTTGCATCGCCCGCGCTGCTGAAGCGGCTGGTGATGGCGGGGTGGTATGGGCGCAAGTCGGGACGCGGTTTTTATGACTACTCGAACCCGGAGAAGCCGCAGGCGCAGAAGCTTTAAACGCCTTGCCCTGGGGGGCCCCTTCCACTCCGTCGAATCGATTCGTCAGGACTTATCGATTTCGGGCGGTTCCGGATGACGAAACGGATTGGCAGGTTTGACTATGAACTTCGAAAACATCCTGGTTGAGAAGAAGAACGCAATAGCCTATGTCACTGTGAACCGGCCGAAGGTGCTGAACGCACTGAACATGGCCACAATGGAGGAGTTGCGGGCGGCATTTCATGACGTCAAGAACGACAGGGCGGTTCGGGTCGTCATCCTTACCGGGGCGGGCGAGAAGGCGTTTATTGCCGGCGCCGACATCGGCGAGCTGGCCAAGCAGGATGCGGTGACCGGGAAGGAATATACGCATCGCGGGCAGAACGTGCTCAATCTGATTGAGAATCTTGGAAAGCCTGTCATTGCCTGCATCAACGGGTTCGCACTCGGCGGCGGGTGCGAGATGGCAATGGCATGCACGATGCGGCTGGCGGGCGAGAACGCGAAGCTGGGGCAGCCGGAAGTGAAGCTCGGCATTATCCCGGGATACGGCGGGACGCAGCGGCTGCCGCGGCTGGTGGGCAAAGGCATCGCGATGCAGATGGTGCTGGCCGGGGAGATGATCACGGCGCAGGAGGCGCATCGGATTGGGCTGGTGAATGAGGTGACGTCGCCGGGGGAGCTGATTCCGCGGGCGGAGGCGATTGCCGCGAAAATTATTGCCAATGCTCCGCTGGCCGTGCAGTATGCCATGGAGGCCGTGAACAAAGGGATGGAGATGACTTTGTCGGAGGGCCTTTATCTGGAGGCTGTGCTGTTTGGCGCGGCTTGCGCGACCGAAGATAAAACCGAGGGCACGAAGGCGTTTCTGGAAAAGCGCGCGGCGGTGTTCAAGGGCAGGTGAACCGTCTGCCTCGAAAAACTTCCGAGTCCTCACCCTGGACGGACAACGGGGGGAGCTGAACGGGGCCGTTATGCATAAGAGATATTGGATGGTTGCGGCGTGTTCACTTCTGTTGAACGGTGCGGCGCTGGGCGAAGGCTCCTGCGACAAATTGATCTCGCTGACCATTCCGAACACCAGCATCACGCTGGCGCGGCAGGTGGAGGCAGGAAAGTTCGCAGGCCCTGCGGAGGCCTTTGCGGGGCATGATCTCACGGCGTTCTACAGGAACCTGCCGGCGTTTTGTCGCGTGCTGGCCGAGGCCAAGCCGACTTCGGATTCCGACATACGAATCGAAATCTGGATGCCGCTCTCTGACTGGAATGGAAAGCTCGAAGGCTTTGGCAATGGCGGATTCGCCGGATTGATCGATTATCGACAGCTGGGGGATGGGGTGAGCAAAGGATACGCGGCCACGGCCACCGACACCGGGCATAGCGGTACGGCGGTGGATGCGACGTGGGCTTTGGGGCATCCCGAGAAGATCGTTGACTTCGGGCACCGCGGCATTCATGAGATGACGCGAGTGGCCAAGGAGGTCTTGCAGGGTTACTACGGCAAGGCTCCGCGTTATTCCTACTTTGCGGGATGTTCTGACGGGGGACGCGAAGCGTTGATGGAGGCGCAACGCTACCCCGAAGATTTCGACGGAATTCTTGCCGGAGCTCCGGCAAGTTACTGGACGGCGCTGTTGACCATGGCGGCGTTTGATACCAGGACTCTGACGGTCGATCAAGCGAGTTACATTCCACAGTCGAAAATTCCCGCGATCTCAGCAGCGGTGAACGCGACCTGTGACCGGAAAGATGGCGTCGAGGATGGCGTTTTGAACGATCCGCGACAGTGCCGGTTCGATCCGGCGACCATTCAGTGCAAGGGTGAAGATTCGAATCAATGCTTGACCGGGGTGCAGGCGGCAACGCTGAAGAAGCTCTACGCGGGTCCTCGTGATTCGAAGGGGAAGCAGATCTTTCCGGGGTTCCTGCCGGGTGCAGAAGATGGGCCCGCTGGATGGGGACAGTGGATTGTGGGAACGGCTCCGGAGAAAAGCCTGATGACGTTTTTTGCCAACGGCTATTTCCGGGACATGGTGTACGACGATCCGGATTGGGATGCAAAAACCTTCTCTGTCGATGCCGGACTGAAGGCGGCGCAGGCGAAAACGGCGAGCGCATTGGATGCGGTGAATCCTGATCTCAAGGCATTTGAGACGAGGGGTGGAAAGCTGATTCTGTATCACGGGTGGAATGATCCCGCGATTCCGGCGGTGAACACGGTGAATTATTACGAGAGCGTGATCGCGAAGATGGGACGGAAGAATACCGATTCCTTTGTGCGGCTGTACATGGTGCCGGGGATGCAGCATTGCGGCAACGGTCCGGGCGCGGATTCGTTCGGACAGGTGGGGCGGCTGGTGTTCGACGATCCGCAGCACAGTGTGGACGCGGCGTTGGAGCAGTGGGTCGAAAAGGGGACCGCGCCGGGGACGATAATCGCGTCCAAATATTCTGAAGGAGCACAACCTACTTTGAAAATGACTCGCCCGCTGTGCGCGTATCCGCTGGCGGCGAAGTACAAGGGGAGCGGGGATACGAACGATGCGGCGAACTTCGTTTGTCAGCCGTAATCCGGAAAACTCTCGCCCCGGAGAGCACATCACAGAGGAAAATACATTGAAGATCGAGTCTGCGCCGGAGGCGGCTGTGTCGGGAATTTCGGGGAAGCTGGACGCTTCCGAGAGGCGGTTTGCGATTGTGGTGTCCCGCTTTAATTCGTTTATTACCGAGCGGTTGTTGCTGAGCGCTTGCGATGGTCTGATTCGCACCGGGGCTGCCAGGAAGGACATCACAGTGGTGCGCGTGCCCGGGGCGTTTGAGATTCCTTCAGCGGCGCGGACTTTGGCTTTGACCGGCAACTATGACGCGATCATTTGTATCGGGTGTCTGCTGCGGGGAGATACGGCGCACTACGACGTCATCGTCAATGAAGTCACGCGCGGGATCGGGCAGTCGGCGCAGGAGACCGGTGTTCCTCATGCCTTCGGTGTGTTGACCTGCGACACTCTGGAGCAGGCGATCGATCGGGCTGGATTGAAGATGGGGAACAAGGGGTTTGAGGCGGCGCTGGCGGCGGTGGAGATGGCATCGCTCGAGGACGGTATCCGGCGTTCGGCGTCCGGCTCCGGGAAGGGCGGCTCCCGGCTGCGGGCTGCCGGGGGCGGCAAGACCCGGGTTCCTTCTTCTCGCCTGGAGAGTCGCCGGAACGACCGGGGTTCGTCGAAGGGCTCGCCGAAAGGGCGCAGATAGTTCCTTTTCGCGGGTCTGTTCTGAAGTAGACTGAACCAACAGGTGACGTGGACAGCGTGAAACGCGGGCTGCCCGCGGGACGGGCGAATTCGTCCGTCCCTGCACAAAACATGGGGACACGGCGGAAATCTCGCGAGATGGTGCTGCAGATGCTTTTCCAGTCGGACATGGGGAAGCAGGACGCCGAGCAGGTGCGGCGGACATTTTGGGCTGAGCATGGGGCTGCCAGCAGCGAGGTCCGCGGGTTTGCCGACGATTTGTTTCGCGTGGCGACCGATCGCGTCAGCGAAATCGACGGGTTGATCGAGAAGCACGCCGAGCACTGGCGGATGGAGCGGATGGCCGCGGTGGATCGCAATTTACTGCGCGCGGCCGTGGCGGAGTTGCTGGCATATCCGGAGACGCCGCGGGCGGTGGTAATCAACGAAGCGCTCGAGATCGCGCGGAAGTTCTCGACGCCCGAGTCCGTGCACTTTGTGAATGGAGTTTTGGACAGCGTGGGGAAAGAACTGGAAGGCAGCGGGCAGGGATCTGTTGCCAGTTCCTAGCGCCGTTCGTTGGCGTTGACCGTTCAGAAATTTCCGGGACGAATCCTCAATACAGCCAGATGGCCTGCCAGGGCAGGATGCATTGTTTCCTGAGGAGCACCGTTCCTTCTCCGCTCAGCACGACAATTTGCATCGTGATCGACCACGCTGGACTTTCACTTCGCCAGCGCGGTCGTGAGTGCGCAGGGGCCGCCGCTGGGAGTGAAGCTGCAGAACGCGTTCAGGAAGTTGGGCAGGCTGGGGAATGACAGCATCATGGTGTCGCTGCCGCCCAGCGCGGTGCTGACTTCGTGGAGCATGCCATCGCTGCCAGCTACCAGGATCGTGCCGCCATCGATGGACATATCCGCACCGACCGGAGTGGCATTGCCCTGCAGTTGAATACCGCCAGTCACGGAACCACCGACGACGTCGTAGGTCAAAATCGTGGAGCTCCCGGTGGTGAGGACATAGAGCAGTGTGCCGTCGGGCGAGGCAAAGAAGTTGACCGGAGTGATGTTTCCCTGGCCGAGCTCGAAACGCTGCACCGGATTCGGCAGGTTGGCGGGATTGAAGTTGATCTGCTGCGGGCAGACATTTCCGGGCGCAGGCGGCAGGACGGCGGAGGTGATGACGTCGAAGCCGGTCTGGTCGAGGATGAGGATGTGGACGCCGTCGGGAACGGGGTTGCCACTGGAGTCGCGTGCGTCGAGGTGGACGTTGGGCAAAACCTTCATGATCGGGGTTACCTTCTCGAGAACCGGATTGCTGGGCAGGGAAACCGTCCCGGCTGGCGCGTTGTCGCAATTGGCAAAGGCCGCGAGACTTGCGGTGTTGCTGGTGGTGGAAAATTCCGCGGCGTAAGCAAAGGCACTGTTGGGAGAGAAGGCGATCGAGCTGACGGTGGTCTGGGCCGGCAGGGCGATGGTTTGAAGCGCCTGGAGTGTCGAGTAGACGAAGAGATCCGGGTTGCCGTTCCCGTCCATTCCGAAGATAAACGTTTTCAGACCATCCGGCGAGAAGCCGGCGGCTGAGGCCGAGTTGATGTTCAGGGGGGTGCTGGTGATGCTGCTGGTACCGGTGTTGACGACATACACCTGATTGGGGGTATGGATGGTGTCGGAGAATGCCGAGGCGGTTCCCGAGGTTGAGACCGCGAGGATCTTTCCGGTGACCGTGCCCAGCGAAGTGAACGGGTTGTTGCTGGTGCCAAAGTTGGCGGGGGTGATGATTTGGGCGCCGAAATCGCTGCCCATATAGGACTTGTCGCCGGCGAGATCGAAGAGGAACGAATTGGGCGCGGCTGGAAGAGGGTTCTGATTGCCAGCCGTAGCCTTGCCGGTGGTGAGGTAGTAAACCGACGAACTGCAGGTGGCGGGCGGCTCCGTGGAGCATCCGGTACTGCCGGCGAGCACCGACGCGGCCGAGGTCGTGCCCTCGACTACACCTGAAATGACGCCATCGGGAGACAACGCTGTCTGCGTATCGGGCGGGGTGACGAAGACAGGGGAAGCGTAGACCGGATAGGGAATCACCATCTGGCAGGTGAAGGTCGGAGTTGCGAAGTACTGGTTGCACTGCGCCAGCGGAGAACTGGGATCTGAGGCCGAACCGGAAAGCGAAGGCGGGACCAGTGGGAATCCGACGTTGCACGTGGGCGGCGTGCAGGAGGCGGTTATGGTTGCCGCCCCGGCAGAGGCAAGCGACAGAGTACAGGTCTCCAGGCACGCCGAGGATGTGCTGATCGCTTGCGGTTGCGAGGAAGTCCAAGTCAAAGGAATCTTGCTGAGGACGACGTTGCCCTGGGTGTTGGGCAGCGAACTGTTGCCCATGACGTCGGTGAGGGTGGCGAACACGATTTCCGAGGAGGATCCCTTGTTGTCAACGAAGCTGGTCTGGCCGGAGCCTACGTTTTGCAATTCAAGAGCAATGTTCTGGATCGGGCAGGTCGCAAAGAAGTCGAGGACTGGGGAGGGGGTGCCCCGCTGATTGGTCACCTGCGGCTGCTGGAATAAGTTGCTGGTGACGCCGTTGGCTGAGGCGTAGATGTAGGTGAATCCCGGATTGAGCGCTGAAGCCGTCGCCTCGTTGGTGGGGAAGTTGAAAGTCGTGTTGGTACCAGGGATCAAAGTGGTGTTGGGAATGGGAACCAGGTTCACCACCGTGGTGTTATTCGCCGTCCAGGTGAAAGGTCCCACGGAAGTGGTGATGTCGTTTCCCTGGCTGTAGGCATGTGCCTCGACGGTCATGGACTGGGACTGGGACAGGCAAGGCTCCTGGATTGCGATGCCATTGCTCAGAATGCCGGCGACGGTGATGTTGTCGATGGGAGGGTGAACAAAAACAAAGGTGGGCAAGCTGGTTGCGCCCAGAGCGCTGGCGGTGACAGTCACGATGCCCGTGTTCCCAGCCGAGCAAGTAGAGAAAGCGGCATCCCAGTGCCCGGCGCAGGCGGCCCCGCTGGGAGAGAGATTCAGAATCGAGGTATCGCTTGAGGTGTAGCTGATGGCGGTGTTGAGGGTCGTGCCCGAGGCGCTTTGAACCGAGGCGACGAAGCTGAGTGTGGCGCCGAGACTCAGGCTGGCATTGGTCCCGGGTGTGAGAGTGATGTGACCGGGGAAGATCGGCGAACCGGCTTTGGTGCCGCCGCATCCAGCAAAGGTCAAAGAACTAAGAATGGCAACTGTCAAGTGCAAACCACGCCTACGGAACCGACCCATGTACCCCTCTTGTACTGTTCGCGATTTCGCACCCGAGTCCAACGACCGGAGCGACGCATCAAATGAATTGGGAAACTTGTAGTTTAGAAGCTGGAGCCGTAATCAGCAAGTTGAGCGTTGGCGCATCTGATTCGGCTCGCTCCCGCTGGCTTGCTCAGGGCCAGGCTTACAGCGAAGCCACCCGGCTGACAGAAATGAGCTTTTCTCCAGCCGGCGGTTCGTTGCAGCCTGCTTTTTGCCAGATCCGGTGGTTTGCCTGGATCTGCTCTTACTTTGCCCGGATCTGCTCTTACTTGGCTCTCGCCCCTATTCTTTCAGTGGGATGCAAAAAGACGGGTTGACGATGTTTCGAAGGAGTTGCTATATTAGTTTGGTTCCGCGAGTTCATCCAGGCTTGCTGTATGCTGCGTATTTTCCGCGATGGTGTCCGGGAAAAAGCAGTGAAGTTGTAGAGCAAACGCGTTTCCGGGTTGTTGTCGAGTTCGGAAACTTTCCTCGCTGAAACGCTCCTGCGGTGCCTTTCGCCCTTATGCGAAGGATATGCAGGGCAGGGCTGACGAAACGGAGTGCCCCCGGAGTTTGGCCGGGCGCCACCG
>Ga0123355_10009925_pt1 | contig 14535 bp, 9 predicted proteins | sample TergutEmb28metaG_3_FD_89872 | JGI IMG/M metagenome (GOLD analysis project Ga0123355, IMG submission 89872) | Embiratermes neotenicus P1 segment gut microbial communities from Petit-Saut dam, French Guiana - Emb289 P1 | ecosystem: Host-associated > Arthropoda: Insects > Digestive system > Gut ...
CTGCAAAGAACGCCATTAACAAAATTTACTTCTGCATTGTGAAGTCTATAAATGTCACCGAAAATGTCTTAGCCGATGCTCTGAACTGGATGTTCCATTTCAAATTATATCAAAAGTGATAAGATAGAAATTCTTATAGATGGTTCAAGACAACTGAAAACTGTAAGAAGAGCTACAAGCGTGGGACAATTTCCGAGAATTTTCACCATCTCAAAATTTACAGGAAGGATTCACTTTCAGTACATTATCACAGTCGGTTACCAGTTGATGCTTCAGAAAACTTTCAAACCTCGACTCCCGATATCAGCAACTGGTAAAGGAGAAGTTTTGATGGAGTATTGCTCAAATGAATGATGACAACATTTAAGTGGCCAATCACTTGTCATCGGAAGGTACGAAAGCCATCTGCCTGACAGCGCTGATGTTTGAACCCAGGCGTCACAAGAAGGACCAGTGACAGAGTTCAAACTATTCATACGCGTGGATCCTTACACAAAAGTTTGTATTATAAAGTTTAAAGAACAAATCAAAATAAGATGTATGTGAACATCGGCTTGAGATATTCTCAGGAGAAGAGAAAAGGGAGTTCACAACCAAGATTAAAATTAATCCAGATATAACAACTCTAAGATTACAGACTTATAGAATGAAAAATCTTAGGACTTTGATAAATAATACAACTACCAAGTCAGAATCATTTCTTGGTGACAAATTTGAACTTCGTTGGTGTTGTGCTCACGGAACTGACGGTAGCGAATTAATACCAGACACGTGGCTAAAAGTGAAGAGTGTTTGCTTACTTGGCGAAGGCGAAGATAAATTTAAGGTAAGTTTGATATGTTCCATATTTCGTGCATTAATAAGGATACATAAAATGTAATAAAGATACATAAAATGTAATAAAGATACATAAAATGTAATAAAGATACATAAAATGTAATGAAGATACATAAAATGTAATAAAGATACATAAAATGTAATAAAGATACATAAAATGTAATAAAGATACATAAAATGTAATAAAGATACATAAAATGTAATAAAGATACATAAAATGTAATAAAGACCAATAAATGCACTTTAATTTTATTGATATCGTTTTATTGCGTAGTGGTCGCCAACATGTTTCGGCCACTCACATGGTCATTTTCAGGGTGATATTTTTTAGAACGAGAATACTTTATATTTACAACGTGCCCAAATCACTCCACGGTTTTAAAAATCATACAATTTGTGGTTAATATTAGCTGTTGAGAAATAAAATATTGTTTACTAGAAAGTATCGAAAGTTAAAATTGAAGTGTGTGTGGAGTGAAGTACATAGCAGCTATATATGGTGAATTATAATGCAGATTGCTGGGCAATGTTGTAGTCTTGCTGTCAAAAAAATCATACTGAAGATGGCCACATGAGTGGCCGAAACATGGTGATCGCTTTGCAATCAACTTAAAGGTAAAGCAGTCCCTTTACAGGCCTGGAGTGGCCCAGAGGGTTCCAGGAAGTTAAAGTTCCTAGATTACATGGCAACGGTACAGGATGGTGGTAAGGTTGTCAACCCTACGCACCGGCCGCCTTTACCCCCAGGAAATGCTCCTGGTACTCATTTCTGTTGGAAGCTGAGTCGACCCCAGGGCCATAGTGCGATCGGAAGGATTATGTCAACGAAAAATTCCAATGACACCATCTGGAATCGAACAAGCGACATTCCGATTTGTAGCACAGCACCTTAAGCATTGTGCCACCGCGGTCTTTGTAATCAACTTACATGTACAAAATTAAAGTGCAGTTGTTGGTCTTTAATGCATTTTACGCATTATGAAGATAAGTAATCTTATCAAGATTTTAAATGACTTATCAACCGTCACGTACTGAGATACCATCTAAATCAGTGTAACCTTCTGTGGGTGAATTCCGGAGACAGTACGTTTAAACAAATGACGTAAAAATGAAGCGGATTTGCCATCTATTCCGTCTGTGCTTTCGTAAACACTCCCCCGTGTTTCTGAATAACGGACAAAAGTTGGCCAAGGCAAGATATGCGACCGCTAGCTTTTAAAATGTCCTTGTTTCGTGCAGTCAGCCAAGTCACCATATACAATGCAACAAATGCAGTACACCTCTTTCTTTTTTCATTACTCGACAACCCCTAGTGGGGCAGGGCCTCCTCATTATCGAGGTTTATAGATCACGCACGCACACATACACGCACCCGATAGGACTCCTCTGGACGAGTGATCAGCTCGTCGCAGAGACCTCTACCTGACAACACACAACACTCACAACAGATAAACTTCCATGACCCTGGTGGGATTCAAACCCACAATCTCAGCAGGCGAGCGGCCGCAGACCCACGCTTTAGACCGCGCGGCCACTGGGACCGGCACACTTGATCTGAGCTGCAAAGTGCTACATACATTGGGTATTACTCTTGTAAAATTTTAGTGACTTCAAGGGTCAAGCAGTCCCCTTGACCCTTGAAGATTGGACAGATAGATCGTCCCGAAACTTCGGAAAGAAACTACCGTTCCACGGTGCGTCAAACCTCAAAATAGCGTGATCTCGTGTTCTAGATCCTTGCAGGTTTGGAGTCTCTTTCAGCTTTAGCCTCTGAATTTCCTTACATTTTCTGATGAATAATTTACTCTTTTACTAGACGACGCATGTGAAATCAGTTTGGAGATCCAGGTTGCGGTGAACTACGTGCTGCAGGGATGATAGAACTTTTCACCCCTTCTTAAGGATTTACATCAAGATTCCTAAAAAGAGGAACACGCGTTGGCTCATTGGCTGAGGCACTGCGCTACGATCCGGCAGGTCGCTAGTTCGATTCCCGATGGTGTCACTGTAATTTTCAATTGACATAATCCTTCCGGCCGCACTATGGCCCTGGAGTCGACTCAGCCTCTAACAGAAATGAGTACCGGGAATATTTCCTGAAGGGTAAAGGCGGTCGGTGTATAGGGGTGACAACCTTACCACCTTCATGTGCCAATTATCATGAAATCTGGGAACCCCAGGCTCCTGGAACCCCCAGGGCCTGTACAGGCCAGTACAAGGATTGCTACCCGTTGCTTCCTGAAGGAAAGCCTCGCCAACAATGGTCATTGCAGTTTCTGCTACTGCTGCACATGTCAGACGGTTCTTTAGTACTTAGTTGGGATATGGTTTCAATACAAACACACGTGGCACTCATGCTTTCATGTAGTTCCTGAGATCGTTATACATTTTATCACTCAAAAGTAATGGACGCGGTGTTTCCTTGTGGGTGTCTTTCTGTGGGTACCCGTGGAGCATAAATATGTCTCAAAGGAAATAATTGGTGAGTTATTTAATTGTACAGGGGCTCGAAATATTAATACGTAGAAAATTATTGATCACGAGTACCAGTCAGTATTTCGATCCATGTCAATTTTTCGCCGTCTCTGGCCGACTGATTCGTGATCAGACTTCCTACAGTGAATCCATACACTCTTTTAATTAGTGTATCATTAAGAATTACGGGATAATTCCTTATTTGCTTATACATACCTGGGTATTGGTTTACTATGTCTATAAGAGCAATAACAGCATGCTTGCTTTGTAACAGATCATCAGGGTCTGGAGGGTTTGGAAATTCAAAATCTCCAAACCCATCTTCACCGAAGTAATTGTCCTGTGGAGGGGTCAGTACGAGAGATTTTGAGGCTCCACGATACACCGGAATCTGGCAAAAAAAAAAAAGTCACTGATGCTTCAGGGTAACTGTGTTCTGGAGTGTGATATGCAGGCCAGATTGTCAGAACGTACCGCCTTCATACTGTACCATGAGGAAGGAGGTAGCAGGTCCCTTCGAAACGTTGTTACGACTCAATCAGGCTATACAGTCATATTCCAGGTAACGCTAACAAGAATAAGTTCGGATAAAACGTGCTGAACTGAGGCACAACATACCAACAAAAAAACACAGTCAACAGTTAGTTACTAAATTGTGTTATTGAAAACAAAGTAATATTATTTTGGGTTGCAAAATTAAGAGCCGCATGTGAAACAGAATTAAACGCTCCGACATAAAAGGTAAAGGTAAAGTGATCCCGTTACAGGCCCGGTGTGGCCCAGAGGGTGGGTAGAGGTATAGCTATACTCTTCCATGACCGCGGCACTAGAAGGGGGTGAGTGCTCAGCAGCACGCCCCGGCCGCACTTTACCCCCGGGAAAGAGCTGGTACCCATTTTACAGGAGGTTGGGTGGGCCCCAGGGCCGATTTGGACGGGCGGAAAATCACGTCCCCACCGGGATTCGATCCCGGACCGTCTAGCCCGTAGTCAGTCTCTATACCGACTGAGCTACCGGGCCCACAAAGACTCCTACATACGTCAGTAGAAATAACGAAAAACTAGCATAAATTATAAGAATATCTGAAAATTTACTTCAAGATGAATGAATGAATAAATAAATAAATAACTGGTATTTGAGTTCGAGCCCTTCTGGGCCCGATGCACCTTGGTCTTAAAACAGGCCCTTTTTTCCCCATGATCTATTACTAGGTTAAAGTATCCCTGTTCCTTTACCAAGGTGCCAGATGGCCCCTATATTTAGTTTCCTGATATCCTTGGGGTCCAAAAAGAAGAAGCCCAAATATGTATGTCTGAGTGAAGCCAAGGCCTCACACTCACACAAAATGTTGACTGAGGTTTCCTCCTCAGTACCACATTTCCTACAAGTGGGGTTATTTCTAAACCCCATTATATAAATGTATTTTCAAAATGTTATGTCCAGTAAGGAGACCAGTAACAACCCTGGACTGTGTCCTATTAAAGGACAATAATTGGGCCCTTGTAGCCAGGTCAGGGCCAGAAATCAATTCCCAAGCCTGTCTCTATGTGCTACCAGGACCACGCCACAATACCAAATGCTGGTTTTCCACCCAGCGTTTTATCATTCTTCTTATGTTCTGCCTAGAGACCCCCAAGAAAGGCTCAGGTCCAACAAACCTGTGAACGGAAACATCACTTGCGAGCCTGTCGGCTATCTCATTTCCTCGTATCCCAGCATGTCCAGGGAACCAGTACAGCCCCACAGTGTGCCGGGAAGCGATATCATTCAACGCCTTCTGGCATTGTCCACCAATTGGGACGATGTTTTAGCAGCCATAAGTGCTTTCAGAGCCGCCTGGCTATCAGAGCAAACACTAACATATTTCTCTGGCCTATCCTGAGTTTCAATTTCATGAACGCAGGCTAATAGCCCATATACCTCAGCCTGACAAAATGTAGCATGTTTTACTAGAGAGATGCTGAGCCTTTTCCCTACTGATTGCCCATATACCCCAGCCCTGTTTCCCTCCGCAGTTCTGGACCCATCTGTAAACCAGATGAGCCCTTTACACGCGGAGGAGTCCCAGGTCTTCTAGTCCATTCGTCTCTAGTTAACATAGTAACCCTATATTTGGGTTCCCAATTAAAAACTGACCTCATAACATCGATTCCCATATTAAATATGGGATCAGACTTCTGAAGCCACGTCAGTACACTGCTCTGTATTATAGTCACTACAGCGACGGTCAAGAGACTCACGCTCTCGCGACATCTTTTTGTTAAGGACTCTTATACCGAATTTCGTAAAACTCAGACAAACGGTTTAGTGTCTGATGCTGTGTAAAGGTCTGGCAGACGGAAGGACAGGCCTGGCTTCCACACAAGACACTCTCATTTTTTCGCAAAGACCACCGAGAAGGCATAATCTGATGGTTAATGTCAGTATTACCTCGTCTGACCTTCTGCTTTCACACCGAGTCTGACGTACGTTTAGCTAATTCTGCTCTCTCGTGTTTTCAGTGAGGTTGGCCGGGATAGCTCGACCGGTATAGCGACTCGCTACGGCCTGGACGGTCCGGGGATCGAATCGTGATGAAGGCGAGATTTTCCGAGCACGTCCAGACTGGCTCTGAGGCCCACTCAATTTCCTGTACAAATGGGACTGAGTCTCTTTCCCGGGGGTAAAGCGGCCGGGGCGTGACATTGACTACCAACCCGCATATAGCGCCGAGGTTAAGGAAAGAGTAGAGCTATACTTCCACTTCCCCTCTGGCCCTTGGTGGCCTGTTCTAGGATGAAGTTTACCTGTATCTGGTCTATTGGAACTCACCACATTCCAGATTCAAATCTACGTCGTTCCAAAAACCCTTCCAAAATTTCGAGGTCCTGTGTAACATTTTGTAACGTGCTGTTTTTATACAGTGAGCTGTTGTTAACCGCCCTGCTCAGCCTCTAAACTCTAAGACCACAGTTTTTTTTTCTGTCCGAGCCTGCTTTATCATATATTCGCAGCTATCTTATACCCCCCAGGTTTCTTCATCCGCAGCCAAAAACTGCGCCACGTTGTGGTGACAGTGACCCACTGAAGACGGACCAAGGATTGGTAAAAGGTAGTCCGATCTAAGAATCCTCGATTTTCTGTATGATTTGCCTTATCCATAAGAACGTGAGTATTTTCAGACGTATTCGCAAAATTGCGAAAAACGACTATTGGCTCATTATGTCTGTCTCTCCCTCCGTCCGACCGTCTGTCCTTCCGCATGGTACAAGTCGGCTGCCACTGGACGGATTTTCATAAAAATTCGTTTGAATTTTTCGAAAATCTGTCGAGAAAATTCTAGTTTCGTTAAGATCGGGCAAGAAAACGGTCACTTTACATCAGTGGCGTACCCCAAACCCCCCCTCTGTACGCCACTGCTTTACATGAAAACCAATGTGCTTTTGCGATTATCTCTCGCTGGATTATTCTTAGAGTGAGGAATATTTCGGACATATGTTTTAGAGAAAATCAAAACACATTTTATATTCTATTACATTTTTCCGAAAATAGTGCCAGTTATAAGGTTATGTGGTAAAACATGTTAGAGCCGGACTAGGATGACAGTATACGGCCCATGCGCTTTGCATGCTGGATAACTAAGGATGCAAACACGCACTCAGAACATTTACACTTGCTGGTTTTGCACGACAAAAATTGTTACTCGAAAGCGCCTTAGTGTTACTTTATACGTAAATTGCCTTTCTAGTATTTCAATGCGAAACGAATGTTCTCAATTTAGAGACAGTGTTTTGCTCGGAAACTACGGTCAGTTTCTACAAGCCCGCGTGACATCACACCCGAAACGTCAGTGTGTTTTTTGTACACTGCCACGAGCACATCAGATGTTGCCTTCAAAGCTGTAAAAAACATCCAGTCGAACACAGCCATATATGTAGTTTAAATCAGCATATATTTAGTTGAAGCCAGCTACATGTTTCGGCCCTATATGGTTATCATCAGGCGGACCACAAGACAGAAAATAAGTACACAGTTTTATGGTTGTGTTTTTCTAAGTTTCTTACATATCTTTGAACAATCAAAAACACAACGGAAATTAACTGACATAGAAACGATATTACATTCGTGCACTCCCTAACATGGCCGTCATCTTATGACATTGCAGCCCGTTACTTTACAATGTTTTATGTCGGTTTTCCTTAAACAGCTGCTATCTAGTGACTGGTCTTTGAGATCAGAAGGAGAAAAATTTTATGGGGAATTGAAATTTGGACAAACCCAATGAAACTCACAAAAGTAATGTGGACTGCAAAGTGTTAACAAATCAGGCAAGAGGAACTTACGTCAAGACGGTTGGCAGTTTGAAGCGTCTTCAATACGTTGACAACAACATTGTCGACAGCAGTGTTGCCATAGACACAGGTTATTGCTATGACTTCCAAGCTCGAATTGTAAGCGTATTTATTGTAATTTAGAGCCACGAAGATGGCAGCAGCATCGTCAGGGCCGGCATCCGTGTCGATAATCACTTTTCCGATGTCCAGACGCACTGGTGTCCTGTAGGGAATCATACGTTTATATAAGTTGAACTCGGTTATAACGACATCGGTTTATACGACACCTCGTCTATAACGTCAGATATTCTGCAGTACCAATTAATTCCTCACTGTTAACCATAACATTGTACTCCTCGGTTATAACAACATCGGTTTATACGACACCTCGCCTATAACGTCAGACATTCTGCAGTACCAATTAATTCCTCTCTGATAACCATTACATTATACTCCTCGGTTATAACGACATCGGTTTATACGACACCTCGTCTATAACGTCAGATATTCTGCGGTACCAATTAATTCCTCACTGTTAACCATAACATTGTACTCCTCGGTTATAACGACATCGGTTTATACGACACCTCGTTTTTGTAGAGTCTGATATTCTGAGGTATCAAGTAATTCCCCAATGTTAACCATCACAATCTACTCCTCAGTTGGAACAACACTCATTTACAAGGGGACAAAATATTCAGTCACTTTTAGACGTTATAACCGAGTCCGACTCTATTTAGTGTGTGCTTTTGTCATTGCGTTGTCAACAGTATTCTGTGAAGCATGTCACAGTTTTCCTGCTACATTTATTTGGAGGGAATATCGTAGTCGATGTACGTCATAGAGGACTGTATGGGCTGTAAGACTGAAGACTGGTTTGATTCCCGGCAGGGGTAAAATCTTATCCTTTTCTTCACGGCTTTCGGGTCTTATCATGGACCCACACAAACTCCTATCAAGCTAGAATCAAGAGCCCCCGGGTTTCAGCGATCAGGGCGTGAATCTGTTCACCTACATCTAATTCAGAAGATAAGAATAAGTGGAGCTGAACCCCCAGTACTCCGTGGAGTCGTTTTCATTAAGCAGATGGACAATTTTACTAAATTTTCGCCCTTGTGAGTGCTTGAACATTTGCACAGTTCTGTTCAGCATAACGATATCAGTCTCGCTAGCGCTCTCTAAAGGATCATCCCATCGTCCGAAGCCCCATATTTCTCGCTTCAGAGAATTTATAGGAAATCGGTCACATATCATCTTCCAATCCACATATCGACATTGTAGCTCATCTACACCATACAAACTCTTAAGCCTCCACACACACACACACACACACACACACACACACACACACATATATATATATATATATATATATATATGGGGATTCGTATTGTGTTCTTGTGCGTTATGACACGATATAACGTATCAAGTGGTAACTTCTTATTCTGAACTTACTTATTTATTTGTGGTTTATTTGTGGGCCCGGTAGCTCAGTCGGTATAGCGACTAACTACCGGCTGGACGGTCCTGGATCGAATCCCGGAGGGGACAAGATGTTCCGCCTGTCCAGACCGGTCCTGGGCCCCACCCAGCCTCCTGTAAAATGGGTACCGGGTCTTTCCCGGGGGTAAAGTGCGGCCGGGGCGTGCTGCTGACCATTCACCCCCTTCCAGTGCCGCGGTCATGGAAGAGTAGAGTTATACCTATACCCACCCTCTGGGCCATACCAGGCCTGTAACGGGAACACTTTACCTTTTTTATTTGTGGTTTATTTATTGACGGTGCCAGCACCACTGCCTATGTTTGCTCTGACAGCAGGATTTTTAGTGAATAATGAAGAAGCCGTACTGTGGAAGGAAGAGGCCGTGGCATATTTAGGATATTTTCGCTGATTATTGCGGGAAGGACTTAAGAGAACTACGAAAATTATACAGGATAGACGATGTCCCGGCTGAAATTCGAAATAGTTGCTGCCTAAATACAAATCAGAATTATTAACATTTTAGACAGTTACTCTGTATGAAGAGTCAAGGAGGAAAGGAGTATCATACATACAATAAAACGAATGAAGGCTATCTGGATTGGTCACATGTTGCGCGGGAACTACCTGTTGAAAAACGGTATTGAAGAAAATATAGGGGGAAGGATAGAAATGACAGGAAGATGAGGAAGAAGACGTAGGCAGCTACTGGATGACGTTAAGGGAACGAGTACATACTGGATATTGAACGAGGAAGCACTAGATCGCATTCTGCGGAAAACTGGCTTTGGAAGAAGTCAAGGGCCTGTCGTTAGACAGACTACTTAATCATTATTATGATAATTCTGTATTGTATGTTGTATAAACAGCGACAGTATTTTGGTAATCACTGTCATGTGATCTATAAGACAACAGTATAGATTGTTAGATCCACAACTTTCTTATTTCTGTAGTTCCCATAATAAAGCTACCTCATTTTCAAGGTTCCAGTGACCATTTACAAACTGGATGTTTGCTAACAACATACTATCGTGTTAGAAAGGATTGTGTACTCACATTCCTTACTTACTTACTCACTCCATGGTGCAGAGTCCTTCTTGAGAAGCTAACTGGTTTGCACCTAGTCAAGAAATTCCCCACATTTCACGGAACCCGAAGGTTCATTACCGCACTCACAAGCGTCCGCCACCTTTCTCTATCCTGGGTCAGCCCAATCCAGTCCATATACCCACATCCTACCTCCTGGAGATCCATCCTAATATTATCCACCCATCTACGCCTAGGTCTCCCCAGTGGTCTTATGTACTCACATTTGGCAGTGTGATTCAGTGCTAAAGCAAGGCCCGCTGGAGCCATGATAATATGTGAAAGAGTGGCAAGGCTAGAATCAACTTCTCTTGAAAAAGTAAAGCGATACTTTAATATTGCTGAAGAGTTTCACACACACACACACAAACACACACACACACACCGTGGAACCCGGTTATAACGACATAGGTTTTTATGACACCCCGCATATGACGTCAGATAGTTTTTGGTGCCAATTAATTCCTCACCCTTAATAACTTTATAACACTCGGTTTCAAGACTCATTTATAACGACACCAAAATTCATTTCTTTACAATTTTTGTTTAAATTGTACACCCCATTGTGTGTTTTACTGTAAAGAAAGGAGTAAACAAATGAAATCTAACACAACAGCTATTTATAAAATATAACTGCAGCTACATATTTCGACCTCGTGAGATCATTCTCATAATATATAACATATTAAAATTTCGCGAATAAAATTTCTGTCTGTTAATTACACTTTTATTCCCTGTATAGTGTTTTGACAACTATATGTTGTCACACTGGCAAGGCAAGGAGCTAAACTCCTGGCGAAAGAGGAGTATCACAACAACAATCAACATAAAGCCAAAAACTATAAAACCTGAAAGAATCCCGCTATTTGTATGATCAGTTGCCATTACTGCCCTACTGCTGTTATTATTACTACCAGTTCTAGCAGGAACAATCAAAATACTACTAACAGATCGTAACCTAAACACATCATTTTTCGACCCAGATATACAATAAATCCAGTCGAAGTACAACAATTTATTCTGATATTTTCAACAACATATTTCGGCCTAAGGGGCCAAAAACAGTTTGAACATAAGAATAAAAGAATATTTACATACATATTTTGTGTGGAATTGAGGTCTGAAAACCTCACAACAGAGTGGTACGTAACATGGTCACAACAACCTTGGGAATACAATTGGTATAGCTGTGTTTGTAGCTTAAAAACACTGGATCAAGAATATATCACCATAAGAAATAAAAAAAAAATACAATTTAAAAGTTAGAAGGTAAATATCAGTAGAAATGTAGGTAACTCTTCAGAGGACGGCCTGTGTAAGTTTCCAGCGTTCTGGCACATTGAAAGTTCAATTTTCTCGAAGATACGGCGTTTAAGTGGGTCGTTATTGTTTTGAAATTTTAGACAATTTTTATCGGAGGTTGTAAAACTGAGTATTTCCCCAGCTTTTCGCCATTGTTTGGGAAGTGATTCTTTCACACAGTTGATTCCCTTGGACTTTGTGTACTTATTAATTATTATTATTATTATTGTTATTAGTAGTTGTTGTAGCAGTAGTAGTAGTAGTGGTGGTGGTGGTGGTGGTAGTATTAGTAGTAGTAGTAGTAGTAGTAGTAGTAGTAATTGTTGTTGTTGTTGTTGTTTGGAGACCCACTTGCAAAACACGTTGCATAGAGTATGGCAAGTATTATCTTGTCCGTTAATAGGCCTTCAGATGCCAACAAGACAAGATATTCCTTACTTACTTATTACTTATTCCAAGGTGCAGAGTCCTTCTTGAGAGGCTAATCGGTTTGCAGCTAGTCAAGAAATTGCCTGCATTTTATGGAACCCGAAGGTTCATTTCCGCATTCACAAATGCCCGCCACCTGTCCCTATCCTGGGCCAGATCGATCCAGCCCATACCCCGACATCCCACTGCCTGAATACCCATTTTAATATTATCTTCCTATCTACGCCTGGGTCTCCCAAGTGGTTTCTTTCCCTCTGGTTTCCCCACCAAATCTTTTATAAGCCTCTCCTCTTTTCCACCCCCGCTAAATGCCCGCCCATCCCATTCTTCTCGATTTTGTCACCCGAAAATTGTTGGGAGAGTAGTACAGATCGTTAAGCTCTTCATTACATAGTTTTCTCCTCTCCCCTGTTACCGCGTTCCTCATAGGCCCAAATATTCTCCTCAGCACCCTATTCTCAAACACCCTCAGTCTGCGTTCCTCCCTCAATATGAGCGACCAAGTTTCACACCCATACAAAAAAAGAAGCAAAGTTATAGTTCTGTATATCTTAATCTCTATGTTTTTGGATATCACACTGGAAGACAAAAGATTCTGCACTGAATGCTAGCAAGCATTCCCTGACGATAGGAGGGAATATAATACGTATATATATATATATATATATATATATATGTGTGTGTGTGTGTGTGTGTGCATTGTGTATACAAATGGTTGGTTTAACATAAAATTAGTATAATACGTTGCATGGAACAAACAATATATCAGTGGTTTTTTTAAACAACTAACACAGTTACACAAGTTTTATTCCCAAGGCTCTTCTTCCCGTGTTATATATACCCACATAACAATAGAAACTGTGAAGTCCTGAGATCTCAGTTCTTCATAAAACTCTCTATATGTATGCTTGTAATTTTGTGCTCAACCTGATGATGGCCTTTTGTGCTTAATGTGTAATTTTTAAGTTGTGCCGACGGCCTCTTCCAGGCGTTTAGATGAGTGGATAATATGAAGAACATCCTTAGGGAGTGGGATGTTTGGGCATGGACTGGATCAATCTGGCTAACGATAGGGACAGGTGGCAGACGCTTGTGAATGCGATAATGAACCTTCAGTTTCCATAAAATGCAGGGAATATCCGACTAGCTAAGAACGTTAGCCACAGGACGGACTCTGCTACTTGGAGTAAGTAAGTAAGTAAGTAAATAGAGGGCGTTTAATCCCTTTATCTATTTATCACAACTTGTTGTTGAAAATAACAGGATCAGGTATCATATCTTGACTGGATTTATCATAAATCTAATTGCTCAGAGGCAAAACGGGAATAAATTGTCTTAAAAATCACTTTCGTAAAACTTACCCCATTGCGTTAGGTGTGCAAATGCAAACAACAGCAGTAGCAAGCACAATTACGCTGAAAACTTTGTTCATGGTTACTAAGTGTCACGTATCCAATTGCAAAATGCAGTGAACACTACAATTTGACTAACGCTCGACCTTGCTGTACTAGATAAAATAAGATATAAGAGCGTAAGATAAAGTGCCGTCCAATGTTTCCATTATAGACATCTCTACTGTCAGATAACGCTGCCCTGCCATATTATCGACTCACGTTTGCAGAACATTGTACAGAGCTGCGCATATTTGAAACACTTATTACCACCAGGTGCGCACCCAGAATTTTTCACTTTGGGGTAGGAAGGGGGGGGGGGTGGTGGGTTGGCTGACCCTGAGGCTGTATATAATTTATGTTGGATTTTAGAAATTATGTTACAAAAATAATATCGTACTTATAACACACTGTTTGCAACTGCATTTATATACATAAAAATATAATTACATGTTGTATGGCTTGCTCATAGTGTCCTAACTTCTTGTTATTTTTAAATTTATTAATTTATTTTTCAAAATTCTAATGTACTAGTCATCAACCGATTTCAGGGACTGATTTGTGCTGAAAGGTAAATCAAATAATATACTGGATGTCATGTCATTTTTTTTTTAATTTAGGTTTTGGAGGGGTTTGGGGAACTGTAGCGCATCTGACCCCACCCTCCTTGGGTATGCCACTGGTTGTCAGACATACTGTTAATACCAAAAAGAACTGGCGCTAGTGTCACTCGTATTTCCTTTCGCACGGCTGTCATGTTTGTATTATTGGCAATAGGAAATTTAAAATTACAAAGGCAAAAAATAATAGTGCGATCCATGTACTTATTTTTTTAAAAGATATGAAAGCTGCTACAAAATTAGAATTAGCGACACTTGCGATAATACTGACACACGGGGCATTACTGAAACATAAGCTGCAAACCGTAAACCTTATTTACTCCATGGTGCAGAGTCCTTCTTGAGAAGCTAACTGGTCTGCAGCTAGTCAAGAAATTCCCTGAGTTTCACGGAACCCGAAGGTTCATTACCGCACTCACAAGCGTCCGCCACCTGTCTCTATCCTGGGCCAGCCCAATCCAGCCCATATACCCACATCCCACGTCCTGGAGATCCATCCTAATATTATCCACCCATCTACGCCTAGGTCTCCCCAGTGGTCTCCTTCCCTCCGGGTTCCCCACCAAGACCCTATACACCCCCTCTCCTCACCCATACGCACC
>Ga0123355_10009926_pt1 | contig 14535 bp, 5 predicted proteins | sample TergutEmb28metaG_3_FD_89872 | JGI IMG/M metagenome (GOLD analysis project Ga0123355, IMG submission 89872) | Embiratermes neotenicus P1 segment gut microbial communities from Petit-Saut dam, French Guiana - Emb289 P1 | ecosystem: Host-associated > Arthropoda: Insects > Digestive system > Gut ...
GATTGAGCTTAATGTAGGAGATACATCACTGGATGTATTTCCTACATGCCATTAATAGTGACCGTCAAACACGATTGCTGAATGTCCTCGGACAGATTGCAATGATACTGGGAGATAAAAAAAAGATTTACCCGTTTGCAACATTGTCTGTTACCTATCATACAGTCGTAGCTGTCTCTGTGCGTGTGTGATTGAGTAATGTATTTTATGTTGTATCTATGTTCCTTTGAATTTTTGAAGGAAAAAAATGTGTGTGATTGAGTAATGTATTTTATGTTGTATCTATGTTCCTTTGAATTTTTGAAGAAAAAAAATGATGTTTACAAGAAACCATGATGGTGGGTAGATTTCGGAAAATTAAAAACGCTCATGAACTTTAATAACATAACAAAATCTGCCCCTATATTTCGATGGCGACAGAGGGCATTTTTATTTTATGGACAAGTTTCCTGATTTGTTTCGACGAGGTTAAAAGTCTTGTTTATAACATTTCGAAGTGTTCCCATTCGACCTTTCATTTCCGTTTGTTATCCTTGAGGTTAGATGTTCCGCAGTACACAGCAAAGGTTTTGACAAATGTTGGATAATGTATTTGTACGTACATTCTGGACACTTTGGCACACTTTGGCGAGCTTTATAAGCCTAAATAGAATAAAGAGCAGAAAAATAAGCATAAAAAGAATAAGGAGTTTAATGAGGGTGGTATAATTGTGTCAGGGATGAGTGTGTAATTATTTGTACGAGTCTGTATACAAGTGTCGAAGTTTATAGAAAACGAATATATGAAAACGGTTGAACCCATTAGAATTAAGTTTTTTTTTAGTCTTGTGAATATTGCTAATCGAAGATTAATGTGATATGATAATATGATTTGTAAACGTAAACTGGGCCAGTGGTCGACATTATCTCGAGTCGATACAGATGCTGATATGTAAAACCCGTAAATCCTGAGAAAACCTATTGCAACAACATCTGCAGCTCTGTCGACAAATCCTACTCCCACGTGGCTAATGCCATGTGACCCCTGGGAAATGCAGCTTAAACTGCAACAGACGGTAGAGGTTGCAGACCAATGTCCAGCGCCTGAAAACTGGGCCCCATCAGATAGGGGAGCGCACCTCAATGGAAAAGGTTGCAGGTCTAGACGAAAGTGGGTGGCAGCCTCAGCACTAGACTATGCAGTGAAAGGCCGGTAAACACTCGAGGTGACGTCTATAGCTACTCAGGGAACCCCCCCCCCCCTCGTAAAAAGGAACGACATGAGCATAAACTGATTTTATTCATTCTGAATATTTTTGCGTTTGACTTTTTTAAAGCAGTATTGATTATGTGAAAAAAAAACAGACTTTTCGGACAATAGAAACATAGGATGTGTTGTTCTGGATTGTGGTTACCAAGCCGTAACGATTAAAATTATTGAAAAGAAATCTCCTATCTCCAACTTCTTCTTCCATCTGCAGTCAACTGCACCATTTCAACTTCTTAGTGAGTGAACTTAATCGTGTGTTCCCGGCCGTCTGAAGTTTATCATACTTTTAAAACATTTTGAAGTCTACTTACTTCACTCCTCAGTAAGGTAACTTGTAAAGGTAAAGGTAAAGCAATCCCATTAGAGGCCTGGAGTGGCTCAGAGGGTTCCAGGAAGTTAAGTTTCCCAGATTTCATGACAACGGCACAGGATGGTTATAAGGTTGTCAGCCCTACGCACCGGTCACCTTTACCCCCAGGAAGTGCTCCTGGTACTCATTTCTGTTAGAGGCTGAGTCGACCCCAGGGCCATAGTACGATCGGAAGGATTATGTCAATGAAAAATTCCAATGACACCATCTGGAATCGAACCAGCAACCTTCCGATTTGTAGCACAGTACCTTAATCACTGTGCTACCGCGGTCTCAATTGTATAACCGTAGACAACAAAAAGAGAAGTCGTTTTAGTGTGCGCGCGTAATATTCTGATAGTGATACCTCGGCTAACGAAGGTAATTCGTTCCGGAATCACATTCGTTAGCCGAAACGTGATTTCCCGTAGGTTTCTATAGAAAATCGTTTAATTCGTTCTAGATGCTGCCCACTATTTAAAGATAAGTTTCATAAAATAGTAAAAAGCACAATATAAAAGGGCAAAAACTCACCAAAGGCTGAGATGAACAGCTACCCAATTGCATGAAGGAGAATTGAAAGTAGAATGAAAAACTGACGACCTTTACACTATTATACTGAAAATATATTATACAGTACACTTTATACTATTAAACTGAAAATATTTACACAATGTTTTTACTATTCTTCTTTGTCACACACATACAGGCGGAAAAGATAAGCTCCTGGAATGGCCCGACCGTTCATGTTTGCTGCTTTATGTTAGCGCGCGCATCCACTAAAACATTCGTTAGACGAGTCCGAAAAACAGCGAAAAATTCCTCGTTAGCCGAAAAATTCGTTAGCAGGGTCACTCGTTAGCCGAGGTATCACCGTACTTAAAAACTTTTCTAGAGTTTCAACTTATAGAAGGCGAATAAGTTGGATTTTATTAAGGTTGTATTTAAACAATTTTTAATCGTACCATTTGCGATAGCAACTTCCATTTTTCAGTCATAGACAGCACAAACGGCATCTCCCTTCACACGAGATTCCTTTACTCCCATCTGTGTCGAAACTGTAGCAGTGACAACAATTTCCATTCCTCTTTATGGATAGAAGACACAGTCCCTCGTCCGGCCCTTTAGGCATGTTTTTGTGACTTGTTTGCAGGACTATAGCAGTCTCGAAGTTAGTTTCGTGTTAATCTTCACGCAAACTCAGTCATTGTAATTTTCCAGTCGCACCCTTTATCCGCCTTCCCCTTGATGCAAGTTGAGACTGTTCGAACTATATGTTCATCTGACGGCTGGCTCAGAGAAGCAGGAAATGGCGACGCCGCCTGAGGTTATCAGTAGAAGGTTGCAAGAGCATTAGTGTAACACCATCTTTCTTTTTCAACTTTCTTATTTCTTCTCCTCGTCTTTTATATTAGAATCCAGCTGCAGTTTCGAGAAAAACAGGCATCTGGTAATAAAAGGAAGTGAAAAAGAGTAAGTATCCACGACCATATTAGTTCCTCACATGACAGCTGACGAACTAATGCCTATTCAAAGATCTTGCTGCTAACTTAAATTTACGTTGTCCCGGTACTATTTTTTTTTTATTTTCTACAGGTCAGAGATTTTACTTTTTGGGCTCCAGCCAAATCAATTTTCCCGGTTCAGTGAAGAAAAATTTAAGGGGAGGCAGGAGGCAGGAAAACGAAGTCATTTGCTATGTTATACATACAGTAAATTCACGCGTGCCGATGTCACTCAAAAGCTCTATTCGAACGGAGGTCGTTGTTTGCACATAACGTGTGCCAGGTGGTCTGTTTCTAGTCTTAATAATGGTAACTTACTTGAACATGTTAAAAGCGAACACCATCAAGGTTCCCTTGAGCATGCAAAGGCGCAGTGAAGATAGTGAATGTTACATTTCCGACCTTCAGAGCATCGCTACAAAACCGTGTGGAACCAGCACGAATGAAAAGGAGACATATCGCACCCCCAGAAGAACAGTGTCACAACTCAAAATCTGTGAATTTTCAGGAGAAGCTTTTAAAGGTTTTGAGGTGCTGTAATTTTCTGTGAGTGCAACGACGACACAACTGCTCTCTTGCGGCGGGTTTTGCAAATTTCGTTATGACACTATACCCGTAAAAGGTGCATCTGCAAACGTTTCTTTCTATACCAGTAACTCAAAAATGCCAGATTTCGAGTTGTGACAGTGTTCTAGGGGTGCGATATATTGTCTGCCGCAAATCGAGAGCTGTACTTTCGGTTCGTATACTACGTACCTTACATGAAGTGTACCAATGAAAACTTAGACTCTGATGATGAATAAGGAAATCTATACAAGTTTATGTGCACTTGTATCATGTTATAAAACGCCCTGTATAATAAATAGTCGCATAATATAATTTTTTAAGGACACGACGAATGAAAGAAAATTTTATTTTATTAATTGGTGACTCTTCTGCTTATACTTATTAGATTATTTCAGAAAACGGATTTATCATTGTAGGCCCATCTATAAAATGAAAAATACAGCTTAGTGCAGAATTAAATGTTCTAAATCATGTGTTCAATGAAATGAATTAATTAAACTAACAGAGGAAAAAGACTAATAATCCAATTGTTGAAAATGTCACAATCTTCACTGAAGAAGAGTAAATTACTTTTAAGAAACACTCATGAAGGAAAGTTCAAATTACTTAGTATTTAATCATTTAAAGCCTACTGGTTACGTGACGCACCACCAGTTTAACATTCAACAACTGTACGCTCTGCGCACACTGTATTTATGTGTTCTGTATTTATCTGAGAACAAACAGCGACTTGTGCCTCTTTCATCACAAACTGGTCGGTTTTTATAACCGAGATGAAAAGTATTTACAGACGGGTACGGACTGGGTCTTTAAATAAAGCAGTCTGCGCTTCGTATTTAAAGGGTCAAAATATAATTTTTCTTCCTGCTAATTAATTTCGAAATATGTAAAATATTCTACTGGCTAATGACGAAGTCAAAATATCACACTTAGCCGAAACTATTGCCCATATTTGACAACTGTACATTTTTTACATTGTTTAAAATAATATTTTAAGACTACCAGAAGAATTTGCTACAGTACATGTGTTGAGTTCAGATATGTGGATAGAATTGCATTCATAGTTGTTAGGATGCAGATATCCTGGACTCCTGGAAAAAACATGGAGAAACTGTTATGTAAATTCTTTCTAAAGAGGCATGTAAGTTATATCGTGCTGGACGCTGACGGTGAATTGTTATGTGAAATATGATCTAAAACCCGCAACACGCAGGATAATCCACCATAGAACATGTCTGTATAAGAATACTCCTAAGGTCTAGATCCTTTCTTGTCTAAGGCAATATGGTACTGTATTATGTGGTGGTTGTTGAAGTGTATAGAGCAGATACACGTGGTGATTTAAAATCCTGTAATAAAAATTATTGCAGGAATACAGGATTATAACTCCACCATATGTGTCTTCTCTGTATGTCATTCCATATACTCTAAATAATTTGAAATTCCGGTATTTTATTATAATCCATATTTTATTCTATTGCTCAGCCGTAAATTGTAACCTTTCAATATGGTTGGGTAATTCTGATTCTGACACATTTAATTACAGTTTTATTCATGTATCAAAGAAATAACCCTGAAGACGGTCGGGTTGCTTGCCGAAACATGTTGGTGACGATATAACAATGAAAGTACATCGATAAAATTAAATTGCGTATGTTGGTCGTTCTTTCACTTTATACTCATAAAGCTGCTTTATCCGCATTTGGATATACTCGTATTTTTCGTATTTCCAACCATAAACATTTTTTCAGCTGGAAAATATGTGGACATGTGTTTGCTGGGCAGCAGTGCAGAGCGGTATGAAGTTTACTGAAAGTATCGTATCTTCAGGTCTGACGTTTACACAATAGGGAGTGAGAACAGAGCTGTCGGCATTATTCATGGTGAGATCTGGCGCTGCTTTGCGCTGTCGCACTTAAAAAGTAAGCAGCATTACGTCGGCTGCCACGTGCTCTCACCAAGCTTTTTGTTGAAACCAAAACCATTCTTCCTGTAACAGATCATTCGAGAACCAAGTCTGATTGTTTCCTGCTGAACGTCGCGGGTGAGTAGGTGTCACGCTTCCGATATCGGGTCGGGGACTGGAGACAGAACGGGTCTCATGACTGATGTTTTTCGTGGTTTTCTTCACTATCTCCAAGTAATTTCTGGGATATTATCTTCAGGAAATCTGTTGCTACTTTATAATTAGCGCGTCGCATCGTGTTATAAATAGTAGTGGGAAACAAAGAAGTACGGAGTTACGAGTGACCACTAATGGCAAAAACCACATTTCGTGAAAATCGGTGGGTGGAAAGTAAACATACAGCTCGGTTCTCTCATAAACGTGTCTCTTCCTTGCAAGAAAGGTGAATACTATCAAAAGAGATTGTTTGGTCCACTAATGCTTCCAATTTATCTGGTGCTGCGAACCGCACATAAAATATATATTATTCTAGACCAGAGGTTCTGAAACTTTTTCCCTGGCATGCGACTAAATGAAATTTAACAATTTGAAGTAAAACCAACTTTTTTCTTTTTGTTTTTAAATGAGAAATCTGAAATTGAAAAGACTGGCTGGCGGCGAGAATGAGTTACGTGATGTTGTCAGCAGTGCTGCGTATTAGCAAATGTATGTGGCTGGTGTTTTGTTTCTTTTTTTAATTTTTTTATGTTTTACATGCAGATTTTTTTTATTAACGCTGCGTACCGCTGAACAGTGTTTGGCTTACTAGTAGTGGTGCTCATACCACAGTATAAGAAACCTTGTTTTATACACTAAGATATAGTCCAGGTGAGTGTTATTATTATTATTATTATTATTATTATATTTTAATATTTCGTTGCAGTTCTGTTCATTGAATGCTTGGTGCCGGTTATAGTTTAGAGCAAATAAGAATATAAATTATTTAGTAAGTAAGAAATAAATAAAATAAATGAACACAAAAGAGGAAAATGCAGTAGATAAATTATAGTTAGAATTTGATTTAGAAAGACTTACAAAAAAAATATCTTACGAAGAAACTATTACCTTTTGCAAGAAAGTATTTCTGTGTGATATACACAGTGCCCGTGCGCCTGTCTCAAGAGCTGCACCATGCATTATTTTTTGTGTTAAAATTGGAAAATTTGTGGGTTGATTTAACCGGCAGATGAGGACGGCCGTTATTGCTTCTATTGCTATCATTACTGCTGCTGCTACTACCATTACTACTACTACTACTGATACTGTTGCCGCTGCTACTACTACTGCTGCTGCTGCTACTACTACTACTACAACTACTACTACTAATTTTGTGGTGCTACAGCCCCCAGTGGGCCAGAACCTCCTAATTCACGAGGTTTCTAGATCACACACGACTCACAAAAGTCGGTAGGACTCCTCTGGACGAGGGATCAGCTCGTTGCAGAGACCTCTACCTGACAACACATAACAGTCACAACAGACAGACATCCATGCCCCCGGTGGGATTCGAACCCACAATCTCAGCTGGCGAGCAGCCGCAGACCCACGCCTTATACTGCGCGGCCACTGGGACCGGCAGCTGCTGCTACTACTACTACTGTTACCACCAACACCACCACTACCACTACCACTACTACCACTACCACCACTATTACCACTACCACTACTACTACAACCACCACCACCACCACCACTAACACTACCACCACCACTACCACTACCACCACTACCACTACTACCACTACCACCACCACTACCACCACCACTACCACCACCACTACAACCACTATTACCACTACCACCACTACTACTACTACTACTACTACTACTACTACTACCACTACCACTACCAGTACCACCGCTATTACCACTACCACCACTACCACTACCACCATTAACACTACCACCACTACCACTACTACCACTACCACCACCACTACCACCACCACTACCACCACTATTACCACTACCACCACTACCACTACTACTACTACTACTACTACTACTACCACCACCACCACTACCACTACCAGTACCACCGCTATTACCACTACCACCACCACTACTACCACTACCACCACTACCACTACCACTACTACTACTACTACTACTACTACTACTACTACTACTACTACTACTACTACTACTACCACCACTACCACTACCACTACCAGTACCACCGCTATTACCACTACCACCACTACCACTTCCACCACTACTACCACTACCACCACTACCACTACCACCATTACCACTACCACCACTACCACTACCACCACCACTACCACCACTATTACCACTACCACCACTACCACTACTACTACTACTACTACTACTACTACTACTACTACTACTACCACCACCACTACCACTACCAGTACCACCGCTATTACCACTACCACTACCACCACCACTACTACCACTACCACCACCACTACTACCACTACCACCACTACTACTACTACTACTACTACTACTACTACTACTACTACTACTACTACTACTACAACAAATAATTATGACATTGACAACATCAATAGCCACCTGCAATTTAAACTTTAATATCAGTCTTTTATTCTACTTTCGGTAGTGTTCGAAAAACTAGAAAGTGATAAGGTTATATATTTGGAACTGATTTACTATTGTAACTAAAAGATAATATGAAAATGGATCTTTAGGAGCATAGGGTGTCAGAGAATGGAGAGGATCCATCGGACTCTGTTTAAGTTCCATTTTGTTTTCAAGTGGAATTATGTTTTCTCACCGTCGATGTCTATTTCGATACAAATAAAACGGGGAACAGGTTTCAGCTGATGAAACCAAAATGAGGATTTTTTTTGGAGAACATTAAAAAGACACCTTTACTACAACAATAGGCGTGATATGTCCATCTTCACAATGTACAATACGTGATATATTGTAGGGGGAAGGAGGTTCAGAGTGAGATATGTCTGATGTACTTTACGAGGTATATTTCTGCTGGCCCATTTCTTTCACATCAGAACTCACGCCCCTTTTGTGAAGTTTCTACCACGTACCAACAAACCGACAGACTGCAACACCATTGTTGCTACTTATTTAGCTATAAATTGCATGCGCGCTTCCTGTCTTCCCCCTGTCTTGGTTTATTTTTCATTTAAGAGAGGTGTGGATGTTACCAAGTTTTCTACGACCGTAAAGTAGAAGTTTCTAGCAGCTAGGAGGGATTGTGTGCGGTGAACTTTCTTGGAGTTTGTTGGGAATGGCACAACACCGCTCGGTACTTATACTGATTATTACAAGGGGTTTCCTTACTATTCGTGTCGGTGTTTAAGATTTCAAAAAATCGTGAAAGTGTTAAGGCATAACACCTAAGCCAATTTTGAAAGAAGAGTAAATATGACAGTGTCATAATTTAGTAATAGATTAGAACTGTGCTCTTATGGATTGTTTCGCAGCGAGCAGTGGTAATATCTTACCGACGTTTTGGAACAGCTTATATGTTCCTTCCCCAGGGTTAAAGGTTGTCCCGGTACGTCGGTACGTAATAACGCAGAAGAGGGCAGTTCACATCTACTTCGCTGCGGAGGCCTGAAATCACGCACAGTACGAGATCAGTCTGTATGCTTCCTTTCACGGACATATAATTACGCCATCACTACCGGATCTTGAATATTACGATATTATACCTTCCACCTTCTGCAATTTAGTGTATTCAACAACGCATTTAGCAAGGCAGACTGTAAAGCTTCTCATCGGCTACTATGAATGAGCGTATTACCAGCTTTAAGGACGTGATGTCAAGTAACGGTGTATAAATTTACCTATTTTCGAAGGATTCTGTTACCTTCGTCTCCGTAGAATACTATTACATAAAAAGGAAAAATGAAATATATATTCAGGGTGTTCTATAAACGGTGTGTCAAACTTCAGGGTGTTGTCATGAGTCATCATGAGTAAAAAAATATATATCAACATACGCCAAATTATGAACCATTGCATTGCTAAAAACATTTTAATGTGCAGAAATGGCTGTAATAAAAAAATTACAGTTCATGTTTTTAGTATAGATTTAAAAAAGATGTGTCAGTTAACACCACAAAAGACAAGTATAGTAAGTCTTGACCAGTTTTACGCGGTGTGTACCATGACACAACAAACAAAGCCAGCAATTAAGTGTTACCCCACTTTTTATGTTTTGTTGACCGTACTTCTCAATATAATCGTGTAAAGGAAAACCAACTTGATGCACAACTTATTCTTAGTATATTTCGTTAACATCTACATGTTTCAGGCGTACCTAGGCCCATCATCAGGAGGCACAACCGTATATTGGTACTTATTGTTGTGATTAAGAAAATGTCATACCAAGTTGGCATCAAATGTGTCCTCATACAAAATTATATCAGTCTGTTTCAATTGCATTTTTCCTTCACGGTTTGGACTATTAAAACATCACACCATCCACCTGCTTAACTAATTCTACCAGCTTCCTCGTACGAACAGACAACATGTCTGTTCTTAAGAGGAAATACACTAAGAATAAGTTGTGCATCAAGTTTGTTTTTCTTTACACGATGTTACCCCACTGTGTGAACAGTATCAAGATAAAATTGTGTTGGGTATTACGGTTAAAGAAAGACATCAATTTTCATTCATGCTACTCAGTTAGTTAGGCTAGTTCACGTAGTTATGTTAGGCAAAAGATCGGTTTAGGCATACGATATTAAAGAACGTCATCTTTCATTTACGATGCACTGATTACTCTTGAAAATGGTCTCCACTTTTCGGCATTCATATTTCCGCGCGTTTCAAACAGAATTTGTTTCTCTTTTTTGATAACTTTGTCAGTTTCCCTCATGCGGTCAGCGGACCCGATGATTGCCTGCAGTCGAACAGTACCGCACAGAATGTTGAAACTTTACAAAATGATCATGGTAATGTTGATAATCGGGCATGTTTTAGTACAGCATTTTTTAAACTGAAAGTTAAGTACATAATAACATTCTGGAATTTGGCACACCTTTTTCGGAACACGCTCTGTGCGCGCGCGACTTTGCGATGTATGAAGACTAATGATCGTGTGACGGTGAATAATGGCGTTAAAAATATTATTCGAGAAGCTACCTGCACGTAATGTAGAGTACAATTTTAATATTTTCGTGGAGGAACTGAAGAAAGCCGCGGAAAGCTTCAGAATCTTCGGTGTCTCAGGGAACGTTCGAATCTCGTCCCTTCAAAATATGAAAGAGCAGCTTCAGCGCTTGGATCAAAATTCTCTTTGGTGTCGCTTTGAGTAGTAGTATTCTTCTTCCTCATGTAACGTCCTAGAAGTAAATCTGGTAGAATGAGATCTGTTAAACTGTGAAGCCTAGAATTAGGCCCTGTGCCATTCAAATTTGTTGAGGTGAGCCGACTTGTTGGTGTATAATGTCACAGCGTCAACCGGGCTGTGAAGACGCGTAAGTTTCTTTAAACTGACAATGGCGAACTGTAAGTGCTGTCCGCCCCTGGAAACAATTAAATGTAGAATACGCAAAACTTTTATACTTCTACTTTGTAAATTCTTTAATCGAATTTAAGGAGAGTTCTGCATTATACTTTTCCCCAATAATTAACTTTACAAACATAGGCAGGCAGCAGCCTTACCCAATCAATTGCAATACCTTTCGGATTTTCTAAGGACATTCTTACTGACATAGTCCGAAAGTTAATTATAAATGAAATACCGACATAAAACTTTCTGGTTTTTGACCACTCTGGAAGTGAAGAGCACAAGACAAATTTTCATTGAAGGGGGACTTCTGCTTTTTTTTTTAAATAAAGCTGTCATTTGCTAAGATAATGCAGCGTGGGAGCCCCACTGTGCCTTTCAGCTTACTCTTTATTAAGTCTGTGAGTCGCAAACTTCAGATTGTCCAAAGTCTGACATTTCTAAAACTCTCGAATGTACCTGAAGGAAAAATACGAGGCCTTAAACACTAAAGGCCAACTAGAACCGTGGAACATTTAGCTAGACCATATCATTCGTTAAGGAAATTAGGAGAAAGTACGAGTTGGCTAAAAGTGCTCTTAAAAAGTCCGTAGAAAGAACTCACCAAGAATGAATAAAAAGGCACTTAAGTAACAGAAACTTAAGAAGAAATCTACAAACGAACCGATGTGAAATGAAGAGGAAAAGAGAAAGAAACTTCCGGGAGTAGGATAAAAATATCCGTGAGAAGAGAAAAATAAGAGAGAAGGAAAGACGTGACAAACGGAGTGAGTGAGCTGTAGAAAGAGAGGGATAAAAGTGTGGAAAGAGATGAATATGTCGAAGACAAGAAAAAGGGGTTGGTTGGCGAGATGCCAAAATTCCTGCCCCCCCCCCTCCCCCCCAAAAAAGAGAAGAAAGTAGGAAGTAAACCTTCTTTCATCTTTCTGAATCTCCGCGCCCAGGAAATAAGTCAATTCAGCGTCTGATGGTTTATGAAAGGAAAGAGTGAGGGAAGGGGGCGAGTGCAGAGAAATTCGACTTCCCAAGAATACACACATTAAAAACTGCACAGGAGATCTTTATTTCCCTTTCTTAATTCTGAAGTCCCTTGATTATGTTTAGGTGATGCATGATTAAACAGATTCACCATGAAACTAATTTCTCCCATATTTTTGCCCCTTCTAAGCGTCCACAAACTCTGAAAAGCAAAGAATTAAAAGTAAATTATACAAATTTTTAGATGCGAAGTCATGTTGGATAATCCTTACGGAAATAAATTATAAAATATGCCGAGTTTGCAACTTGCCGCCTCTGTGTAAAGATTCTTGTTTGAATGGATGCGAAAACAAAATTAAATGGCTTAAGTTCATAAATTCGTGTATTTGGTGCTACTGAGACCGCTTTATACATCTGATAACCAGGCGTAGTGGGAAACAGTAATAAACATACTTATCTGTAGGGCACAGACGATGATGTATTACATCTCAACTTATTTTCTGTATGAATTTTTTTCCTTCGTATATATAGAAATTTGACACAATACATTTCGGGGGCAGAATCCTTCCCTTTGTTAAGGCTTACGTCTTCCACAACAAACCGTTGCTACAAACATGAAATAGATCCATTTTCAATAAGGGTTTCAAAAAGAATACATATATTTTAAAAATACGCTCAGGGCTATATTTTGTCCCGTCGGTATTGGTACTTATTTATTCCAGATAGAAATACGTCATTTTAAAGTTAATTTTACAAATGTGAAAGTGCGAGGCATCTTATTGTTTTCTTAAATTCATTTTTTTTATATTCACAATATTTAATGCGGTTTAAATTGTCCTAATAATAAGCAGCACACTACTTTACATAGTGAAAGAAATTTTTGTGCAGTGGAAGTTTACTGAAAAAGATGATGTGATTCGGTTTGAGTTTCATATATACTAGTTGTTACAGTGGACCTGTAAGAAACAAACTAGACTTTTATAACAAACTGTTGCCAATTTTACACCTAGTGAAATCATAGATTATATTATTCTTGTGAAACAAATAATCCCCTAACTGATCATGTACTTACATTACCTTTGTGGAACCGTAAAACCCAATAACTTTTACACAACAACCCCCAGTGGACCTTCTTCTAAGTCACATAATGGAGCCCACAACCCATTTTTGAAGACCCAGTTTAATATCATCCTTTACCTATGAAAAGGCAATAAAGTTTCGGCACGATAAACTGAAGCAAAGAGACCGTTCGGAAAACCTAGGTGTAGATAGGAGGGTAATATTAACATCAGATTTTAAAATACGGTGGGAGAGGGTGGACTGGATTTATCTGGCTTAGGACAGGGAACATTGGCACCCCATTGTAAATCTCCGAGTTCCACACACAGTATATGAAATTTCTTAAGTCGATATGCAACTATTGGCTTATCAAGTACGTCTTTGAATCGTGGAGTTTAACTACTCATATATTTCCCAAAATTTTCCAACCAATAATTTATAAATTTTTGTACCCACAGTGAGTGTTAAATCTCACTGTCTTTACTCACGCATACCTTAATTTGTAGATTCAACAAAAATACTGCATTCAGTAATCTCAGAAGTTAAGTATACAAATGGATCAATATTACATACATTACGTGTTTGTCAGTTTAGTGTATTTTGTGGCTAAGAGCTCACATAGAAGATGATGAACTTACGTTGTCTGAAATTACACCGTAATTAAAGTACACACATTTGGCACTATTGCGATTAAGCCTTACTGCACTATGCTGTTTTTGAAGGAAATTTAAACTTCTTAAATTCCGTTCTTATAGTACAAAATGCATATATGCAACGCGTAAGACAGAGTGAGGTTTGAGGGGATACGAAATAGTATATCAGTACCATGTCAGTATAGTACAGTGCGTTTTGTATACAGCGCAACTGGGAAGGTAAACTATGTGTTACGGGACGGCCCAGTCAGACGAGAAGATTTTAGACTCTTCTGTCTCAGACCCGGTATCGTAGAAAAGCATACATTTCGTAGTATAAAGAAATTATAGTGTAATGGAACTGGTATTTGAACATGCAGTTTTGAAATGTGGCGCTATTTTGGAAAAGTCCGCGGTCAGTATAACACATAATGCTGTACACATCTTAAGTGACAAGAGATATATTTGTGAATCTTATGTTTATTGGACGGTGCATCATCTTGATAGTTGAGTAAAGCGAGACCAACTTGGTGTCACTTGCTTTATTATTTCTTTACTTAATGCTCAACATGTTTCGGATGTTAATACATTCATCCTCAGGAGCTTGCGACTTATGTGTTGAGTTATTTTATGGGTTGTATTGATCTGGTTCGATGTGTGTTGGTGTTACGTTGTGGTTTGGCTGTGGTGGTGTGGTACCCGTATGAAGGCTGAGGCACTAGTGCCTCAGCCTTCATACGGGTACCACACCACCACAGCCAAACCACAACGTAACACC
>Ga0123355_10009929_pt1 | contig 14533 bp, 12 predicted proteins | sample TergutEmb28metaG_3_FD_89872 | JGI IMG/M metagenome (GOLD analysis project Ga0123355, IMG submission 89872) | Embiratermes neotenicus P1 segment gut microbial communities from Petit-Saut dam, French Guiana - Emb289 P1 | ecosystem: Host-associated > Arthropoda: Insects > Digestive system > Gut ...
ATGTGAGCACAAACCTCCCTCAAGCTCTCTCTACTCTACTCTATATATGATATTTATATAAAATCTCTATCTGCTGGTGTGTGTGTATATACATATATATATATATATATATATATATATATATATATATACAGGGTGTTTCAGGAGGAATAGTAAATATTTTAGGAGGTGGTAGTATGGACTGTTCGGAGTAAAAAAGTTCATATAAACATGTGTCCAATTTTCAGTGGGTGTGGAGATACAGCTGTGTGAATGTTACGCATAAAAAGCCTTACAAAAGGTATGAAGGAAAGACAAATGACGTATTGATTGCTTTTATTGATCATGTAAATGATCTCAATAAAGTGTTCAAAAATCCCACCATCGACTTCAATGCACTTTTCAGCCCTCTTGGCAACAGTACGTGCAGCTCTCCTGAGGTCGTCTTGACGTTCTTGCTTTATGAGGGCAGCACTATTCATGATGTGAGCGACCAATTAGTCTCTTGTGTTTACTTTTCTTTGTAGACTTCGCTTTTCATCCATCCCCACAGACAAAAATCTAAAGGAGTAAGGTCTGGAGACCTTGGTGGCCACTGAACGTGACCACCGTGGCCAATCCATCTTTCTGGGAATGTTAGATTTAGATGATATGTCACCAGACAGCTATAATGTGCAGGGGCTCCGACATGCTGGAAGACCATTCTTTTAGCCAAAGGAACCTCCTCCCATAATAGTGGAAGCTCGTTTTGCAGAAAGTCTACATATGCGCGCCCTGTAAGACGATTCGGTATCACAGCAGGCCCAATCACCTGATTGTCGAGCACACTACACCCACATTTACAGAGAAGCAATGTTGAGAATTTCTTTCCACAATGGCATGTGGATTTTTGTCGGTCCACCGATGTGAGTTGTGGGTGTTGTTTATACCGTCATGAGTGAAACTAGCTTCATCGGTGAACAGTATGAATGGAATTAATTGGCAATTAGCAATTAACCACCAACACAAATCCAATCGTCTCGCTTCATCTCCTTCTTCAAGGCGTTGCACCATCTGCAGATGAAAATGATACAGGTCATGCTGATGTAAAGTTCGCCATACTCTTGTATATGGAACACCGATACGTGTAGAAATTCTTCGTGTGCTTGTTGTTGGACTATGTTCTACTGACGGAAGAATGCTTTCTACTTCATCCACATTTTGTTAGTTTGCATGTTCAGAAGAAATATGACTGCTGGGAAGTGCACCAGTCTCATGCAGTTGGTTGTAAACCCTAACAAACACTCTTGAATCTGGTATTCTGCAGTTAGGAAACCGTAGACTGTATTCTCTACACACACCAAGAGCATTTCCATTATGAAACCCATAAACAAATATCATATCGGCATATTCTGCATGTGGAAAGATGTGCGGCATTATTAGAAACACTACCGAACAATACCAAACACCATCATGTTACAACTGCAGTCACATGTTATTCAGAGTCCTGAGTGCCTGTCATCTGTTTCAGACTTGTGCACTTATGCGCCAACTTCAAACAGCTGTATCTTCACACCTGTTGAAAATTGGACACGTTTATATGAACTTATTCACACGAAATAGTCCACACTACCACCTCCTAAATATTTACTATTCCTCCTGAAACACCCTGTATATATATGTATATATATACACACACATATATATTTACTATTGCAAAGCAACAGTAGATAAGTATATAATTGCACAAAAATCGTGGGATTTTTTTTACTGCACTCGTAACACACCAAACACATTCCGACCTGAAGTGTTGGTGTTTGAAGTGAGATATTTCATAACATAAAAGAGGTCTGTACCTATATTTTAATATACCAACCTTGTAAAACTGCTGCGTTTTATCTGGCAATTTACGTGCATGTCGAAGAATTTTCTGTATGTCAGACTGCAGTCCTGCTTGTCGTATCCAGACCACACAGTTCTGTGAATAGCTTCTTTTTTCAAGTGGACGAACAGGAAATGAAGGTTCTGGCCCGTTATCTTGACACACGGAATGAAAGTCATCCAAAGAACCCAGTCTATTCAGATTGCCCAGCCAAGGTACAGCATTTGACCCAGGTTCTAGGATTGTAAGCATTAAGTTTGACTTCTTCTTGCTATCTGCCCATGAATAAACTATTCCAAACCAGTCCTCAGCTAAAAAACAAAGGGCTGCCATGTTTTCCACTTTCAATGCACCATGCAGCAATACACAGAAAGATGGTATTTTTCCTTCATCTACCATAGATTCGTCTTCAGAATCTATTTCTACTTTCACTCCAGCTGATATACCTGCAAGAGAAATGGGAAGAAATGGATATTTTATAAATTTATGACATGCCACACTTTTATGTGGCGTGGGTTAAAAATGAGAACAAATGTTTGTAAAATTCAAGCATTTGAAATGAAATTATAGTTCTGCCGTTAGTTCTTCATATCTGTTAGGGTAGGAGGGCTATAAGAAGCTGTAGAATGATGACAACCTGGATGACAAGATTGCATTTTCCAAAATGAGTAGTGATTTTTCTCTTTGTCACTGCATCTAGACCAGCTGAGGCCTGTGCAGTTCCATGCCCAGTGAGTACTGTGCCCTCTGTCCCATGGCATGGTACAGTTTTGACCACTCACCTCCATCTAGTGCTGAGGAGATAAATACACTGGTGTTTCCCTCCCACACATTCATGGTTATACTTAAATACACAGACAACTTGAGCTTTACCTTTGTCATTCATATTAGTTTAAGAATTTGCATCTATTTTAAAATATATATATACATGTGTTTTTATCACTTTACCAAGAAACCCGCAACATTTTTATTTTTGTGGTGGAGGGTACTGTTACAATAATGTGAAAAGTAATTCAGTAAATGAATGCAAAGAACTATATAAACATACCTTCTACCTTTCCAGTTGGGTGGGGAAGCACTAAATGCCTAGAAATAGCCATAGGACTACCAGCATCAGCTACATCTATGAAGCCACATACTTCAATTGTGTCGGAGATGCTTCTTTTCACCGATTCGAAGTCATTTGTTTTGCAAAATGGCTGAAAGTAATGAAAAACTCACTCATCATTCTTACATGCTGAAACTACGTTTTCATTAAATTGTACTTAGAGTTTTAAGCCTAATATCTAGTGGTTAATCCTTCCTCTACTTCTGCCATATAACATCATTTCACTTCTGGAATCATTTACATCCCACACTCGATATGCCGTTATCACATGAAAAATGTTGGTGAATGCAAATGAAGTCCTTCTGTGAAGGCCCTTTACAGGCAGAAATACATAAAAGATTAAATTTATATTGACAAACACTAGCGTACTTAGAGAATGTACATAGTCTGGAGTAAAAAGAGATTAAACAATAAAAAAGTATAACAGCAAAGTTCACCCTAGAACAGGCCACAAAGGCCCACAGGGGGAGTAGAGGTATAGCTCTACTCTTTCTTTGACCTCGGCCCAGATTGGGGTGGGTGGTCAACGCCACGCCCCAGCCACTTTACCCTCCAGGAAAGACCCGGTACCCATTGTATAGGAGGCTGGGTGGGCCCCAGGGCCAGTCTGGACGAGCCCGGAAAATCTCGCCACCACCTGGATTTGATCCCCAGACCTTGCAGCCCGTAGCAAGTCGCTATACCGACTGAACTATCCTGGCCCATGGTTAAACAATAAGGGCAGTTTTTATTTGTATTCTTGTTATATCAATATGATGGCAATGGGTTTATTTTATTTATTTATTTTTAGTGTATGTAATGATACAGTGTGAATGATAGAATGATCAGTGAGTGTGAGTTGGAACATGTGTGGCAGAAAGTGGTCAGAGACTAACTTGAGATACTATCCTCACATTTGCCTTAAAAGCACTGAGAAAATCCACAAAAAAAGTCATGGTAGCCAGTCTTTAGTCCAAGGTTTACACCCAAGACCTCCTGAATATAAAGCAGGAGTACTAACCACTTGACCGCAGAGTTTGGTGACTGTTAGAGAAGAAAGAAATTTTGTGTGAGATGCATATAATGATGTGATTCTGTGCATTTAGTGTGACTGTGAAATGAATGTACTTAACACAGCATATGATTTGATATTCACGCCTCAGTAATCGATCAGCTGTGCAATGGCCATAATTCACCTGATTATAAGAATTTGGGTATAAGTGCCATATTTTGCCCCTGCACATTTACTAGTACTGCAGGCTGGAATGGCATATTCAGTACTCACTACAGGCTGGATGATGCAGGGGCTGAAGTCTGGTGGGGGGCCAGATTGTCCATAACTAGTCAGACCTGGGGCCCACCCAGCCTCCTTTATAGTAGGTACTGGGTTATTCCCTTGGGGTAAAGCAGGAGGGGCATGATGTTCACCACCCACCCCATCTAGTGCTGAGGATAAAGAGTAGAGCTATACCCCTTTTCCCCCTCAAGGCCTGCATGGCAGGTGATTGGGTGAACTTTGCCTTACCATTTACATGTACCTGTATTACATTTTTGGATGTATAACACAATTTGTGTCTAATACATTACTTTATTGCATATCAAATTTTACTGTGGAATTTCTAAAAGAAGGACACAATGCTCCTTCACAGTTCTGTATATATTTAGTGTAACAGTGCAGTGTTTGTGCACACTGTGGAAACATTCTACCTACAGTGATGAAGTCGCTAATAGGTAACACTGTTGTCACATCTAACAAAGTGGAATGTAGCAGCTTCGTATGTTCTGTACCATACTTAATTACTAAAAACATGTGTACAGGACATTTAAATTAACTAATCAGAGAACAAAAAATATAGCATATATTTGTTGAAACAAATGGACATGTTCAGCACATCTCAGGCCAATCTGTAACTGACCTGCCACATGCTGTCAGGTGCTACAGCACACATGCACAAGATGCCACTCTCTGCAAGGTTCAGCTGAAACTATGTAAATGTATCTTCCCCCTCAGTGCCTCTAGCCTGTATGACCAGTTCTTGGACTGGCCTCATATAATACTGAATGTAAATAAGCCACTATCAAACTCCTGAAAGTTTGCATAGAATTCAATTTTTAGTTCTTGTTATGAAACTTTCTCTTGCTCTGATACAAATCAGTATTCTATTAATACATTTACAGGAATTTTCAGAACACATTATCATATCTGTAGCCCCCAGGTAGTGGCTCAGAACCCCTTTCAGATCCCCTTTTTGTGTGACAGTATGAATTTAAAATGTGCATATTGTGATACAAATGTTCTTTCCTTTTGAAAATGAATTGATATTTGAAACACCACCTGAAGGTTTACCTGTGGAGGAGGGGTCAAGTGCATGTCTGCAAAGGACAAGGAAGAGGTTCTGGAAATAATATGATGTTAATTGTCGTAAACTTCTTTCTGCCTAGCCTAGTGCTATGGAACATGTGAGAGCTGTTCAGCTGCTGTGTAAACACAGAACAGGGAGAAGAAATTATCAGTACCTCAATACAATACACATGGTGCAAATTTGCCATCTTGCATGTTGATTGTTGTTGTTTACCAATTTTCATATTACTTTCATTCCTAGCATATCATGGTCACTCAGCTATAAGTGTATCGTAATAAAGCTGGTGTGATATGTTTATTGTAGGTAATTTTTATGAGCTCCCTGCATATATGCCTGTGTGAAAACTTGTGGAATTTAATTTCAGCTTCATCCACAGTAGAGCATACTGGACTGATCACACCAAAATCAAATTATCCAGTACTCAGTTTTGTCAAAATTTATTCAGGAGCTTTAGAGATGGAGCATACAGTCCAATGAATGGGATATGACCCCACCCCCACATGCAAAATTATGCTGACCAGAAGGATGTCTGTGCCCAGGAAGAGCAGCAATGTGAATGAAAGTCAATGTCATATCTTCACACACACACAATATATATTACACAGCCTCTCTAAGCACCAGACAGTATAGATCATGGCAGACTATCATAAACTGCCTTACAGGTTCAAAGTCAGAATGCTGGTAGACCTCAAAGTTTCAAAATCTAATCGTTGATAAAAGGAAAGCTAAAGAAGAGTTTGAAGAGGATAAAGATTGTTCGCTACTACATTATGGGTTGAGGGGGAGATAAAGACTGTAGATACTGCAATGTGCACAACGATTAAGCTGGTTTGGCCATTTACATCGAATACCGGAAGAGAGAATGGTAAAAAAGTATATAAGTGGAAACCGATGTCAATTTGACCACAATAGAGACCAAAGAACAGATGGGAAAATGACATAAGAAATGACATGAAGAAATTGAAAATAAAGAATTGGATTAGCTGCATCCAGGATCGCAATAAGTGGAAATCATATGTTGAGAAGGCCAAAACATTCAAAGATTGAAGTTGTAGCGCCTAAAGAAGAAGAAGAAGAAGAAGATACTGCAGTGTCTGAATGTCATCCTGAAACCAACAAAATTCATACAGTGGGCCTGCAATTTTCCCTCAATTCTGCAATTTGTTCACTAGTTAGCATTATTATTGTTGTATCTGTTGTTTTGTGTCATATGTCATCATGCCAGTGTCTCATGTGCCAGGTATGTTACTTCTCTCTCTTATAAGCATAAGTCTTTCTGCCCAGATGTTCTCAAACCAGTTCTATGCCAGTTTTGTTTCTTACCTTATTTTTGTACTTTATTTAGTTTGAGGATGAGTCACCCTTCAAGGAGTAAACTGGTATGCACACTGTGTGTTTAAAGCAATGAGATTACTATTCAATTAGCCTTTACTGTTTTTTGTTCCACCAAAAATGAGTATAGTGCTCAAGTTTAGCATTATAGCATTGAGGCAACTGCTCCATATACACTGTTTATCTGTCACAGTTTTAAGGAACCAGCTAATGACAGGCATCAAGTGCCCACTGTATGTGTGTGTCCCTTATTTCCACCAAGACATATGAAGTACCTGAGGAGATGGAGACAGAATAATCTGAGAGCCAAGGTTCCCACACTTCAGCATTCCCTGAAATGATGCAAAGTTTGCCTCGGAGAGTTTCTGAAACATTGCCTGCACACTCTTCACAGAGAGGGGTCCCTCGGGAACCAGCACCGAACTGTCGGATCCTGCCAACTCTACTAACCTGTGGTAGAGTGGCAAACCCAACTGTAATCCAGGGTCATCCAATGAAGCAATGCACATAACACTTAGCTTACTGGGGAAGGAAAAGGGTAATGGGAAAGGAGATGTAGGGTCACGCTGAGACAGTGTGCTCAGTGAATGCTTCAGTGACATGGGGCCTACACCAGGACTTCCATCTGTAACCAGCACCACCTGAAACAATGATATTTTGCATTAAAAAAAAACCAACATTTAAACACCTAACCAAGATACCACACTTTATTGCACATATCACACACATTCACCCACACTTTTCATTGACAAATTAAGAACACAATTCTCATGTGTGTGTGTGTGTATCACAAATTCTGTTCTTGTCAGTGAAGAATTTCACCAATAAAAAACAAAAAGGATAGCATAAGATAAAAAATAAAACGTGGGTGGGCACAGAGAACCAATGCATCTTGAATCATTCTCTGTCTCTGTAAGTTGCAATATGTGGCATGACCTTGCAGCTGTATGGACATGCCCAAGAAATGTCATGATCATAAAGAGACTTTCCATCAGGATATCTCTTTCCCCAGCACTGATACCCTTGCTCAGACTACAGCCTCATTATAGAAACCATGGTCAGGAGAGCTGGTATTCAACCATTAAAACTCAATCAAGACTGTCAATGTCCTGTCTACAATTGCCTTGTGTATTCTTACCTGACATGGCGTGGCACTGCCCCATTCTCCAAGAACTAATCTGTTGACTCCATGCAGAGCTGTCTCAACGCAGGTTTTATCATATTCGTCCAATAGCTGCAGCCTCGATTTCAAAGCGTCAAAATCCCGTGTGAAAGGGGAAACTATTTCATACAATGAAGAGAAGGCAATCTGTAACAGAAGGGTGCACAGTGATGTCTTACAACTTCTGTGATATTATATAAATAAACTAAACCACAGATGTTCAGCCCACAGCCTAGTCACTAATTCACTGAACTGTCCCAGCTCCTACCTTTTTTGCCTTGCAACAACCTTGCACAAAGTACTAAAAATTATATGTTTTACAGTAAACTTCTGGCATATTCTTTTATTAGTTTCTTTACATTATGTAAGAATTGTTACTTACCAAAGAAACAAATTCTAGCTTTGAATGTACAGCTAAATAGTCAAGGAGGACATTAATTCCGCATACAGCGAGTTGGTGGCAAGTGTATGTTTCCCCAGTATCTGGCAGAATGACGGGCCTTGTCATGGAGAGTGAGACATCTATCACTATCACAGTTGGCATGATTTTACAGCTTGTCTATTTATCTGGAAAATGGAGCACAAACAAGTACAGCTATACATGCATATTTTTAAATAAACTACTTTGATTATAGCAAATAAATATATACTGGTGTGATATATATTACAAATATTCTCTAACTATGTATTAGAATTTAAAAATAAGTGCAAAAATTTATCCGGGCACATATAAATAAATGTATCATATAGCTCTGTCCCCCAAGCATGAAATATGTTAGGATACTTCTGGTTATGCTAGCCAAACCATATTCTGAACTTTTATAATTAAAAGCCAATTTATATCATAGACAATTTCCTACATTGCTCTTTCTTTAACCCTTAGCCGCCAAACGTCATATATATATGTCGCGCAGTGAGCCCTTTAAATAGCCACTAAAGTGGCCGGGGGGGGGGATTTAATTCCGGCGTCAAAGCGTTAATGATAGTTTCAAAAAACAGATGAATAAAAAGGAAAGAGAAGGAACAGAAATGACATAATACCATATCCAGCAGCTAGATAGCTGTGCTGAACACGAATTAGAGCATTCCAGCATGTTTAGTAACATACAGCTTTTATGAGCCTGATGTTTAAATGAAGACATAAGGATCAGATGTTTCTTTCAACCTTCATTATGTGTAAGAAGATAGATAAAACCAACAATAAACCTTAAGAACCCTTCCTCAGTCCTTTGTTATTAATAAGGCAATGTTGGAACATAACAGTGATACTATATCCAAAATAGGGCTCTCCTTTCATGTCACTATACATTATTAAACTATCATGACAGCAGTAATGCTAAATGATTATCACTTGAAAGTGAACAGCAAACTGTAGTTTATTATTTCACTTGTGCTGCAAAACTCATTCCACATGACCTTCTGTCATCATACAGTACATATGTTTGGTGTTTTTTATGTTCATCCATGCAATACAAATTGTCTCTGTTCAGTGACCACTGCATTTTATTCAGATTGAAAAGGCTAGTGTACTATAATAACTGTTACTGTATTGCAAAGACAGGAAAACCTGGCTCTGTCATCCCTAATACAATAACTATTGGTATAGTAGAGTGTCTTAAAGCTTCCTCCAAATCATTTCACCACTTGCAGAGAAGAGGATGTAGCTTCTCCCATCCTGCAGAGTTATGCAGACTCAAAATATCAACAAGTTCATAGCCCAGCATATTAAAACTAAATTGAAATAGATTAAAGGAGATGCCATATATTTTGTCATTCATGTATATCTGAAAAAGTTTACCTTTGTGCATTTAAGGTCTACATTTTATTTTTTTTAGGTGGGGGAGGCGGTGGGGAAGGGATATAGAAGAAACTTAAAACCTAGAATCCTGGTCTCCTGAGCAGGTGCCTTAGGGACTTTTTGTGAAGAACATCAAAGCACAGCACCAATTTCATCCCCATTTCTCTTCAGTGAGTATTACTCAGTGTCTTGAATTGTTTCAATGTCTTCCCCTCATCACTAATAATGATATCAATGCTAGACTTTAAAATTCTCCTGATACCAATGAGAATTTCCAGCATTTACTGTGGTCTGGATGGGTTGAATTTGTAATTTGTTGAGCTATGCACTTGCTGCCTCTGTTAGCAGTCCAAGTATCCACAGCCCCTCTGCAAAGGATAAGTATCAAACTTTTCTGCTAGCAGAGTTTAGCAGTTATTTTAGGAGCTTCTAAAGTGATCATGGTGTAAAACAAAATTTCTAACTGCGGCAGTCTTTGTCTCTCAATTCCCCACAGAAATATAATTATATTAGAATATTAAATACCGTATTGGTTAGAGTACTGACGTGGTGATACACAGTATGATGGTCTTTCCTACTTACAGTGTTCACTTTAGCATAATAGCAAAACACTGATTCAGGGGTTGAAGATGTAACCACAATATGGGCACTTCTACAAGTCCTTGTCTACCACTTAACCCTTTAAACGCCGAATTAAATCCCCTTGGCCATTTTCTGGCATTATTAGGAGCTCACCGTATTCTTCACGTTAGCAGGGTAAGGGTTAATTTGCATGTGAATGATCCTTACTCTTCTTATTACAAAGCCTTTAAAGCTATCCTATCCTAAATTAGCCTACAAGCAAGCACAACTCTATAACTTTAATAGGTACAATTATTTCACACTGCACAAACATTCTTTGTGCTTTCCTTTTTCCACATAGAAAGGGCAGTGTGTTAAAATTAGTTTTCGTAAGTTTGGTAGCCTTAATTACATTGAGACTAGAAGATGCCATTATTTCTGCCTTATTTTCTATGGACATCATGTCTCTGATTACAGTGGCGAGGTGAATGCACTGCGAAGCAGTTTGTCTGATCATCATTCTTATGAAACACATCTGGGGCGAGACCCCTCTTTCTCGTAGGGACCCGCCATGTTGTGTATCATACAAGTATAATCTCACAAGATAGTTTAGGTGTCTTTTAGTGACACACATACACTGTTCCTCCCTTCAGTTTTCACGCCACAGCACATGAAATGGATAATAACAAATCGTCAATTATAAAGTAATCCTGCACCAGTAACTAAACACTTAGATTTACACGTTACGAAATTAGCCCCACAGCGAAATTCTTTAACAGCTCGAAGCCGTCTAACTGCACTGAAAACAGGACGGAGTCCAGTAATTCAAATGTCTAATCGCGGCTTGCGGAGCCAAACTCAAAGCCTAATTTCTTATTGCACAGATTTATCCTTGTACAGATCTATTACGCTTACAGTGAATCTTATCGTGATTTTAGCATACTTTTGTGAAAACGTACTTCTTAAATTCAGCAGCTGTGTAAATCAAATTTGCCAGATCTAACCTCAAACATACGCATCACCACCATGTTTGTACTTGTCAGTCAACAAACATTTGTTTACAGCAGGCTCTAATCCATGACAGCCGGTGCATGTGTTAATAATCAAAATTTACTGCATGTCACACGTGTAGTGTGTTTGCTTTACTTACTCATCCTCCTTGACCAAACTTGTATAGGACACATCAGTAATCTACATCTAAATAATTATTCCAATGACTTATTAGTTATCGACACCAAAACGAAAGCTTAAGATTTTCACATGACCATCATGTTATTTATAATCACGTTACACAAAAATGTTACTTTAATAAAAGTTGCATATTTTTCCAAGGCAACTGCATATTATCGCTTCCGCCTTTAAGTTGCAACTTTCTTTTCTTCGATCCCTGGTGGTTATAACACTAACATCTGGTTTATTCGCGAAACCACAAATACAAAACCTTCGGTAATGCAATTGTATTCGGAGTAAATAAATATAGACACTGACATTTCAAATAACATATAATAGGGAATTTTTTTAGTCGGCACAATATTTATTGCACCTTACGCAAAAATTACGACATTTTTCGAACTACCCTCATATTTTCATTTGACATTACATTGCAAAATACAACGGAAATGTGAAGAATGAAGAAACTGGATGAGAACTGCATTCTTCTGGGTTATTACGCAGCGAGTAGTGGTAATGCCTATCTGACGTTTCGGAACAACCCGATGAGGTCCTTGCAGATGGGACAGATAGGCTGCCCCGAAACGTCGGTACGGAATTATCACTATCCGCTGCGTAATAACCCAGAAGAACGCAGTTATATATTTGGCGACGGTAGCCCGAAATCATGCATGAAGAGACTACACCGAACCCTTACCAGTGTTTGTCGTCGATAGAAGTACTGCAAATACATTGAGTCAATATAATCACCATCTTCCGGTATCCCAGATCATCGTAATGTCGATCACCGCACTGACAGACGCATTTCAATTATTCAAATTGCCATTCAATAACCATCCGTTGCCAGAATTGTAGTTACCATGACGTAACATTAGTTGTCGGACGAATCCTACTTCCGTATCTTATCCGTGAATGGGGCCCACAGCTACCCATCTATGTCTATAAATAATCGTGGTAAACATGGTGTGTATGGATGTTTATGTGACTTTGCTGTAAATGTCGTCTGCAATTTTATGATAGGTGGGTTAGTGAACAGAGACGGCCTGTGATTGTAAAATATCCGTATGATAATCTGAAATGCCAGAAAATTGCTTTTGACGAAACTGAAAACAAGGGTATTTGAAATAAATTGCATCCATCAAGAAAATCTAGAAGGCTGTGAATAATATTTGAGAGACGAAAGTACCTTTGATGTCTTTCAGATGTCAAAGGGTTATGGTTTATAAGTTGTGTTGTTAGGATTGTTAGCCCAGTTTAAACTGACTTTTTTTGATTATCTGCAATTCGCATATTTCTTTTAGCGTATTAGCACATCATCAGTGTATCTACCCAACTTTTATTCTGAAATTTCGAATATTTTTCAGAATTTGACCAATAAAGAGCCCGTTCCAAAGAATACCGACATCCCATACACTAACCTGTAGGGTCATTTATTTTGGGCTATTCCTGGTAGCCCTTACACAAAAATCGTAACATTAGGTATTTTTGTTTGTCCTGGTAATATATTAGTAATCGGGGCATAATAAATTACAAGAGTATAATTAAGCATCTTGCACACTCTTAAAAATCATTAAGCCTATACAACAATATTACCAAGCAGCACTATCCTTGGGTGAATCATATGATGGGGTTTTGTGATGCTGATGGACTTGGAAAGTATTGTATCAGTATTTCTTGATAAACTGAATTTTTGTCAACTGCAGAAGGAAGGCAGTGCACCATAGATGCAGTTAACACTAAGCAGCTGTAAATGCAGTTGAATGAATATTGCAGATCAGATACCAAAGCAGTATTCCTTGAAATCCTTGCACAAAATCGGGAATGAACAGGTAATGGTTAGAGAGGTGTCTGCTTCATTGTCAACAGTGAATGAATTTATATGACTATTTGTATTGGTGGTTTTTGATTACAGTGTCAGACAAACTAGTAACTATTGAATGTAGATACATTATGTGCTGTTTTGCAAAACACTCTCCCAGCCCTGACATGTCTGTTTTTGCTTTTTGCTCTTTATGTTTGGTATGACATAAGAAAGGTATGAGTGAACCCCATCTGTTTTTGTGTATTCTACAAGTGTGTATGTACTGCATTTGCTTTAGAAGTGTAGGTGATACCATGGCTGAGGTGGTTAGTTCTCAGCCTCTCACCATGAAGCCTCAGGTTCGATCCCATTCAGTCCATGTGGGATTCGTGGTGGACATAGTGGCACTTGGACAGGTTTTTCTCTAAGTACTTCTGTTTTTCCCTGTCACTATCATTGATCCAATGCTCTGTATTCAAGCCTGTAATATTGATGCTATATAAACTCAGCAACTGAGAGTGTCATTAAGTAACACACTGAAAAAAGGTTTTACAAGTTTATGTAGAAGGAAGGCTGACAGTGGCAATACTAAAGATGATGGGATGATGGGGGGAGTGAAGGAAGGCAGAAAAAGAACTGGGTTCTAATCCTGAAATTCTTGGGGCCCATACAGTTTAGATCATTATTCAGTTAGTTTTACAGGACCAGATGTCTTATTCAGTTGCCACTTGTGCAGTTACAGCCCTGTGTGTGTGTGGACTGATTGTACTGTTATAAAGAATGTCTGTATCCATATAGTCTGATATGAAACGCAGTTCATTTATGTACGTCTCATATCTTCATCCTGTTAGAAAACCTTCAACAATGGTATGTTTCTGTTTCAGATGGATTATGGCCTGTGGAACTTGCATGGGGGTTTGTGGGCAAGCAATAACCCATGCAGTGGGGAGAGTGTGAGCAGATCGCTGTATACAACAGTCAGTGCTGGAACCAGTGGACCTTTTCATGGCTGTGCAGGTGAGAAAGGAGAAATTTTCATGACCCAAAGCAAATGTTCTGTTTCACCTAGCTGACTCCAAAGTGTGGAATGCATTTTGCTTTGCCCCCTATCCTGGCTATGCCCCTATAGTTCTATGTTTAGACAAGGGTAAGTTCCTTTTCTCTACCTCTCAGCATTATTGCATTACGCATATGTTGGTGACCTCCAACATATGACCCCACAAAGTTCTGACGGCTTTTCCTCACATATGGCAGTTTAATGCTTGCCAAGCATGCAGAAATCTTGAGGCATATAGGGAGATGAAACATACAAAATCTGATGCCAGAATTAGTCTGTATCTGCCCAGTGAACTGAAAGTTTGATTGCAGTGTGAAGAGTATTTTTAAGCCTTGTGCCCTTGTAATGTTTGCAACAAGAAA
>Ga0123355_10009930_pt1 | contig 14530 bp, 12 predicted proteins | sample TergutEmb28metaG_3_FD_89872 | JGI IMG/M metagenome (GOLD analysis project Ga0123355, IMG submission 89872) | Embiratermes neotenicus P1 segment gut microbial communities from Petit-Saut dam, French Guiana - Emb289 P1 | ecosystem: Host-associated > Arthropoda: Insects > Digestive system > Gut ...
AGTAGAATTTTAACGATGATGTACATTTATTATTATTATAAGTGACTATTTCCATATCCATGGATTTTGTAATCCGATGAGGATCCAAGGAAAGATAATAAAATACAATACAATACAATACAACATTGGGAACTAGTTTACTGCACGGAACATGCATGAAATTCAGTATGGTAGGCTGACTGCTGAAGGAAATTGATAATTTGTCAATTTTAACACATCACGGTGAATTCCATAAAAATACATTCAATTAACTTGCTTGTGGTGAATTTAATGAATTGGTCGTGTGTGTGGTTATTCTAACAGCACACTGGAGTGAAACCATTCCTGAACACGACCACTTTAAGCGGATACAAAATGGTGGACTACAGTAAGTGGAAGGATATTGAGGTAATAGAAGTTCAGTTATTTCTCGTGTCACGTTATGTTTCCATTGTCTGTATACATCGTTCATACATGAAAAATCACGAAGTACATCATACCGCTTAAACTAATCGTGGGATATTTTCACCACTTAAGAATACGTTATACCAACCACTATACAAATGACAGCTCTTGCTAGTAATTGCAAGAACCGACGGCCGGTTGAGTACTGGAATTGGAAGAGTAGGGAATTTCTTTTAAATAAGCTTCGAAGGGCATGGTAGTTTCTTAGGTGCTGGAGATTCAGACTGAAATTTTATGCATTAACCTCATTAAGCGATCAGTAAGCCTACGTAGTGCAAAATTTGATGGAAGCCATCCCGATGTGTTTTCAATAATAACAATAAAAGTTTCCGTCACACACACCTAGTTTATTACTTCATTATAATTAGAGTGGCTACGTGTTTTGACCCTACTAGGTCATCATCAGGCCTTCACTATGAACCAGTTAACTATAAAGCTGCATACATTCTTGGGATCCCAAACATTGTTTACAATTGGTAATTATAAATAGTTCAGTGTCTCATAGCCCAGTTAAATAATAACATTCAGAATGCGTAAAATCTTATCAAAATATTAATAAAACGTGGAATGCATAAGTATCCTCTAAGTGGTGTAAGATAATCCATCTTGGAGCGGCTGCAATGTGAATTACGTCGTCTGGATTACGTAAGTGGCATGGAGCCGGCATATGGTATACTCGGCTTGGAGGAAGTATGTCGTCTGTCATTCAAGCACCAAAGGTTGTACAGGGGGATGAAGTTGGCTTAGATGTATATGACCGTCTCCTATGGGGTAACAGTAAAGCCAAATATAATTTTCGACGTTCTAGTTCGAAACGATCCCCATAGGGCACATGGAACTACAATGCACTGTTCCACCCACATGTAATTTATTCCCAGCAAGACCATCCTATCACACACACCAGGGGTTCTATTGGTCCGTCTCACTATTACAAGTAAGTAAACACACTAAGTTTAGTCTCCGCAACGTCCACCCTATACGTGCCGTTATTCACCGTCACACCATCCAATATTTATTTCAATTATTACAGACCCAAAGAAGACAATCTCTCTCCAATATTGTTCATGGAAATACATACCCGAAAGAGCACGTACAATCATCGAGCCAGCCTCGATAAAATACAACATCCTTCTTGAACGTTAAATCGTATTGCTGATTACCACTTCAACATAGAGACTACATTCTTCTATATGTAAGTTAATTTTTTTATGTGTACACCTGTCCCTACACAACTGAACAATCAACTACAATATAGAATTATGTTACCCCATAGGAGACTGTGATATACATCTAAGCCAACTTCATCCCACTGTACAACCTTTGGTGCATGAATGACAGACGACATACTTCCTCCAAGCCGAGTATACCATACTCTGGCTCCATGCTACTTACGTAATCCAGACGACATACTTTACGTTGCAGCCACTCCAAGTTGGATATATCTTACACCACTTACAGGATACTTATGCATTCTACATGTTTTATTAATATTTTATTGTTTTGAAACTAATAAGATTTTACACATTCTGAATGTTGTTATTTAACTAGGCTATGAGACACTGAACTGTTTATAATTATCACTTATAAACAATGTTTGGGATCCCAAGAATGTATGCAGCTTTATAGTTAACTGGTTCATAGTGAAGGCCTGATGATGACCCAATAGGGTCGAAACATGTTGCCACACTAATTGTAATAAAGTAATAAACTGGGTGTGTGTGACGGGAACTTTTATTATTATTAGTTCGTAGTGCAAAAGTTTGGGGCCGGTTTCAGAACGCGACATTTCCTTATTGTGATAGTTGCTGTTCTACCCAATTTTCGCAGTAATGTAGAATAGTGGCAGTTTTTTTTTAGCAGCTGTTTTGCAGTTTTTCATTCATTAACCATTGGAAGTAGCGGTTCTTAACGAAATGAGAAAATACGGAAGAATTTATTGACATTGAATGTTGTCTGGATTTTATAATGTGTAACGTGTCATGGTACAATATAATGTAATACAAATATGACGTATACCGTTTCCAGAGCTGTTTATAGTCGTCTTGTAAGAATATCATATAAAACAGACCAAAATGTAACCACGTATTTGTGTAAAAGAATTGGTAGTAATTGAGTTAGTATGAACTGTAGTTTAAAAATAGGCTACACACTATCGGGTAGCTAAGAGATAATCCTGCAGGCCTGGCACAAATACTTTTATATTATGGTTCAAGACTTTAAAGTCCGGTGGAAGAGCATTGTGTAACTCATTCGTGCATGGTACATTCCCTTGTGGTAACTGGTTAGATCAGAATTTGGCACTTGGAGGTTATGTTCATCATGAATCTATACTGTGTATTTTGGATTTGAGATTTTTCCACATTTACGGTAAAAGGCAGTAATGAGAATAGGTATTCACTGGCAAGGGAAAGTGTATTAGATATCTTAAATTAATTCCATATGGGAGATTCTGTTCTTCACACCTGCCATTAATCTTGCGCATGGAATACTTTTGTTTTTTTGATTATCACTGGAAACTAACGTCATTAAGTCATAATGGAATGGAAATATGTACACAAATTTTAAAATGTTTATTGTTGTGAATGGTGTGACTGCTGTAATGGCAAAGTTGTAAGGGAATGTGCATATGTCATCATAGTTCAGGTCTGCTATTTGTCCATTGTGATTGAGGTTTCTAGCCATAACAGCACAGTTGCAGTTGCCAGTATGCATAAAATGGAATATGTAATTCCATGAAGGTTAAACTTTCAGGGTATGGGTTTGTGTGTGTGTGTAAACCAGTGTCAGGATGTGAGCTTCTCTGTACAAAGCAGGGTTGCACAGATCCTGGGTGACTAGTTTGTGGTGTCAGTGAAGGAGTTTGTGAATAAAGAATTCCAAGCACTTTGGCAGCTAAGGAAAAATAACCTTTCCTATTATTAATTATTAATTGCGTTTATTTAGTGTTTCTGAGTGTGTGTGCTTTTTCCAAGCTATCTCTTCACTTCAAGTTTTACAATTAAAATTCTGTTAGCATTTGTTATCACCATGTCATCTGTCCCATGTGTGCAGCATGCCTTAATGTAAATGATGTCATTATCAGGTTGTTTCAAGAAGCACTTCACGGTCTATCCCGCTGCTGAAGTGTTGGAAATGGGTGTGTATTAAATACTAGGTATCAGTGTGGACATGTATCAGTAATATTTTATGTAAGTGGGCTATGTTAAGTGTATGTTTAAGGTTATTTCATCTTGGTAGTTGCGAGGTCTGGTAGGGATTCAATAGAACCTATTACACAAAAGATGAAATTTAAATTAAACTAAGCAAATCTGACCTCATAGTGAAAAGATCCTGGATAACTGGTGGCTTTTACCCAACCCTGATACATTCAACTCCTAACATTAAAGAAAGTAACTCTAGTATGATGTTGGCACTGAGAAGCTTTGAAGTGAAGGCCTTACATGGAATTAGAACATGAAAGAGCAGAATGGAGACACAGTATGTAACTTACATTTTTAAGTACATTGTAGAAAACTGTAAGTTTCAGCATCTAAAGATGAACTGATAATATTTATCTTAAGATGTAGTTTTAATTTTATAGATTTCTGATGATGAAGATGAAACTCATCCCAACATTGACACTCCCTCTTTATTTCGATGGCGGCACCAGGCTAGGCTTGAGCGAATGGAAGAGCAGAGAAAGGAAAAAGACGAATTTGATAAAAAAAAGTCAAGGTATCATAACTTTATGTGTAGTCTTGTGAAAACTAGGAATATTTCTGGCTTCTATAGCCACTTCTACTTAAGTTCTCTGTAGTTACTTTCCAAAAACTGAAAGCACATTTTTGCAAGTTTACATGTTTCGTGTGTGAAAACCGATATATTCATAATGCTATACAAAGTGATTGTAACCAGTTCTATATATCCTTTGTATAAACAGGATGATTTATTCAGAGGATGCCCAAAATTTGTAACTGTAAATCATGAAAACAGAAGTTGTCAAGTACATTCATTGGCAGATGTGGAGGTGATTGGGTTATGGATGACTCTGAGTGTGCTTTTCTGTCATCTGGAGACAAATGCAGACATGACGCTTCATGTGCATGAACATGGAATGTCATGCCACATGTGTCTCCTGGTGAAGGGAAACGACTCGCCGCATCTTCTGCAAATATTATCACATTTGTCAAGGTATGCATTTCCCAAGTATCACTTCGAACAGTAAATAACTGCATGATTTATAATTATTCATATTGGACCACCTTGGAGTAAATAACTCTATACATGTGCCAGTTGTTTACAAGCAGCCCTCTTCCTGTTGTTTCTCTTAGAATTTTTGTGTGTGTACATAACAATTCATTCTATGTAGCATTCTGTAAGCGTTCTGTATCAGATGAGATCAGATCCTATGAAGTGTCCTTTCCTGTTTGAGGTTGCTGTGCAGTTATGACTGGTGTGTGTGTGTGTGTGTGTGGTTTTTTTTTTTTTAAGGTACAAAAAGTAATTTGTGTCCACAGCTGTATCGTTGCTTTGCAGTCATATTTTTATGTCTTGTGATCAGTCTGTTTAGAAAAACATTTACAGTGGCCTAATGGTTTAGTATGTGTGGACAAAATGAAGATGTTACCGAATGTTTTCCAAGTGATTACATTTCCAGTTATGGTACTGGTAAAAAAATATGTTATCACATTGTCTTCAAGATGTAATGTCATTTTTGACCTTCTGTGAATTCTTGTTAGACACACTTATTGAAACAGAAGAACCAGCTGCAATTAAATAGTAGGGCTGAAGTATCTTTATCCTTCCACTGTTAATAGTTATGGGAGCTTTTTTAAATTTCTGCTTGGGTGGGGGTGGGATAGCAGAATGAAGTATTTTGAAACAATTTCCTTAGAAACATGGAAATTTTTAACCAGATGCATCATACTTACATATGCATGCATTTCTGTTGAAGAACATAGTTGCCATATTTACATGCATATTGGCTGCACATTTTATTTTTTAAAAAAGTGTGCAAAACTGAACTTATGTTTTTATCATTATGCATAGCTCAGGACTAAAAAATTACATTTTTAACCCTTAAACTCATTGTTTTCCCCATTCTCCCCCTTTGCAAATGATGTGTCCAGTGTTTTGATGCTGAACAGCTAGCAACCTTCCTCGTTTGGAAATTTTGGTCTTTGTGCATTGATTAAACTGTGTTGGAGATCCACCTAGAAGTTCTGGTTATTATGTTCAAATATGTAGATATATTACTTGTATGTTACAAGTTTATGAATGCAGGAGAATTAAAGCTCATTCTAAAAATAAGTGAACGCATTCCTGTATAGTATTGTGTGTGTGGTATGTTTGTGCAGATGCAATATTGAATTTTCTGTAATGAGGTATATGTATTGTTTTTTACAGTCATGAAAAAAAGGTGCAAGAAACAAAACAAAAGTTGTCAGAAGCTGAGAAAGTTGGAGAAAACTTGTCAGAATTGAAAGAAGCGCTGCAAGAACTTCAGCAAGAGAGTGAGAAAATTAAACAAAAAGAGGACGACATTAAGAAGAAAGAAAAGGTGTGTATGTGTAGTGTAATATATGTTTGTGTACCAAAGTTGATTACATTGCAGATACAAGCTAATATGAAAACCAGCTGTACCTTAGCTGGAAAATGTTCAGCAGGAAGCAGCTTTCTCTACTGTCTACATGTATTGATCATGGTGGGCAGAGTGGTACATTATTTTTCTTACAGAACATCTGGCTACATGTCAGAAGATACAGCATCTGTGACTGCATATGATGCCGAGTTTGCATGTAGACAGCATTATTAATGGGATCCAAAAGAATTCTCATTTTATCTTTCAAGTTTGCAAACTAACTTAGCTTTTGTTGCATTATGTATTGGAAATAAAGTGAATTCTTCATTTTGTCTTGTCCGTTTTGATGCCTTAGCTGTATTTTATTTGTAGTGCTTTTAAATTTATAGGTTTTTGGTTTAAGAAAAGAGTAATGTACATACTGCCCTTCTTTTTAAATAGGAAAGGAGTAGCTCCACATGCTTTGTATCTGTTGTGGTATATAACATGTCTCATTGTTGTAGCGGTTTCAGTGACACATAATTTGAAACTGACCATCATGTCTATTGTGGTGTTATGTGACAGGTAACACCATGGAATGTAGATACAATCAGCAAGTCTGGCTTCACAAAAACCGTCATTAATACAGCACCTCGTAGACAAGAAGAAAACCTCACGGAGGAACAGCAGGAACAGCGGATGAAAAAATTTGTTAAGGAAAATGAAAAGGCATTGAAAAAGTTCGGGATGTTGCGGCACTTTGATGATAGTAAACAGTTCCTGCAGGAAAACCAGCATCTTGTTTGTGAGGATACAGCTAACTACCTAGTAATATGGTGCATTAACTTGGAAATGGAGGGGGTATGTTGAATTCTTCCTTCTGTGAATGAACACACTAGCAGTAAGGAAGCTTATTGTTGCAAAAGTAGTTTTACGCTTTCATAAGAATGTTTGAGTTGTTAACTTTATCAGAAGGGTAAAATTAAACTTCTGTATCCCATTACTTCAGTTTAAGGATTTTTAAGGCATGTAGGTGTGTATTCTTAACCTCATTATTAGACTGACATGAGCAATGACATTTTTATTCCCTGTTCCTGATGGGAGCTGAACCCTCTCCATCCAGTGTACAGCTAGTCGTTGTATAGACATGTCATCTTCAGCAAGTAGCATTGCTTCTTAGTCATAAGATGCATAATTTGACATGAGGACAGCTGACTATCCTGACTAGATTTTGTGTGCCCATCTTTCCCCTTTTCCTCCTCCTGCTGTTCTTGTTCTTCAGTCCATTACCATACAGGTTATCCCAGGGGCTAATGCTTCTGACTTTTGTTGTGGAGATACTTGGTTTGGTGTCAGCCAAGATATGCGAACTACCCTGATGGAGGCTTTTCACAGTTTTCATCAGGCCTTCCAGGTGAATTCCAGGATAATACCTTGAAGCAGACCAATGTTGCAGTTATCATCAATTAGTCATCATGCCATTCAGCACTGTGTAAGCTCGGATACAGATACTGTCATTAAATAAGCCTCAAATTGGGCCTAAACTTCATCCTTCCACATCATTATTGTCTTATACTTCATCCCTTCAGCAATGTGTAGTCCGAGCTGCTAGTCATAAATAAATATTCACTGGAGATGATGGCTGTTGCCCCTGTGTGTCACCTTCGTTTGGCTTGTGTGCATAGTTTTTTGGCTCCCCCCTCCTGGGTCATATATTCTTTTGTGGCTTTTGGCTTTTAAGGATTATTAAAAGTACTTGAAGTTCTGGTGAAATAATGCAGACTGAACTGCATGAAGTTGTGTGTGTGTGCAGCAACAGACGTTTGATTAAATGTTAACTTGATGAAGTTATGGAATTCGCATCTTGTTAAAAATTAAAGAAAGGAATTTTGTTTCTTGCCAGCATAGTTTGTTGTGTGTGTTGCTGACGTCGTGTTGTGCTCTTGGTTCACAGAAACATAACCTTATGGAACATGTAGCACATCAGTGCATATGTATGCAGTACATTCTGGAGTTGTCAAAGCAGCTGGATGTAGATCCTCGTGCTTGTGTGTCTTCATTTTTCACCAGGTAGTGTGATCTGTGGGTACAGTGTGATTTAAAGTATATCATTTCATGTAGTACAAGACAGGCAGTGTACGTATCAACATAACACTGAGGTGTGTTTGTGCGACCATTGTTGCAATTGAAATGCTATAAATATTACATATTCTGAGTGTGTTTGTAGTCTTAGTTATCCAGCACGCCATGTGCACGCACCATATCATCCTGTGGCCTGGCCGGCTCTGCGATATTTTTCCATGTTATCCGTAAATAGCATGATTTAAAAAAATGTTATTGTATATAAAGTGTGTGTTTTATAATATTCTCTACACGTTTTGTCTGCAACATTTCTCATTCTAAGATGCAATGAACAGTATATTATCAAAAATGTATTTTGGTCTTCATTGTAAAGTACCTGTTATTCTTGTTGTATTTCAATGAAACTTGAATTTTTGTAACAGATTTTTTAAAAATTCTCAGATATTAAATTTCATGAAAATCTGTCCAGAGGGAGCCAAGTTCCATGCGAAAAGCCAGACAGAAGGACAGACATTACGCAGTTAATAGTTGCTTTTTGTAATTTTGTGAACACTCCTGAAAACCTTTGTGTCTAGCAGTTTTAGCCATAGTAATGAAAATTTATAAGGCCCTGTAATCTGTGCTCTGGCACAAAAAAAAAAGTGTATATATACATCATGGCAATTTGTACAGGAAATAGAGTGGTTGATTATTACACAGGAGCAAATTATCATGTGCATATTATATTCCAGTATATGTGGAAAAATTATTGAACAAAAAGGGTGTGGGGAGTTATTTTAATTAATTTTAAGTAACTCATCAACCCCATGGAACAAAGTTCGCCCAGAGAAGCTGGTAGTCACACGGCTGATCAAGCAGTTAGCCACCTGGACCCTCCTGTCCCTTACAGCCCATTTTCTTAAGATTCATTTTAATACTGCCCATCTGTTTAATCCCAGGTCTCCCAAGCTGTCTCTTCTGTTCAGATTCTATGGCTAAATTACCTTACCTTGACATCCTCTCCACATCTGTGCTACCTGCCTTACATAACTCTACCTTCCTGTGTTTGGTCACCCAAAAAGTGTTGGTGCAGATTACCAGTTACGAAGCTCCTTATGTACAGCCAGAACAGTCCAAATTTACAGTATGTATGACTGATTATTGAAGTGTTTATATCTGCAGGTATCATGTGTATTTTGTTTGCAGGATTAAGGTGGCTGAAGCAGAATACAAAAATTCATTCGATATTGAGTTGCAGTCATTTAAGGATCGAATTCGCAAAAGGGCAGCACAGAAAATTCAAGAAGCAATACAAGAAGAAGAAGAGGAAAAAAAGGCTCGTCTTGGACCTGGGGGTTTGGATCCAGTTGACGTTTATGAATCATTGCCTGAGGTGATTGCTCAAAGTGTGACATTTTAAGACACAAGAATAATTGGAACCTGTTGGCACAGTGGGCAGGCTTGAGGCTGGTTAATGGGGGATTTTCGGTTTGATAGCCAGCAGGAGCAAGGGATTTTTTGTTTGTTTTCCTTGTCCTAGGGCCCACCCTTTCTCGTTTTGGTTGGGTACCACATGTTCTTTCCCAGGAGGTAAAATGGCCAGGTCTTGAAGCTGACCACTCAGCATCACCTAGTGCTGAGATTAAGAAAGAGTAGACCTGTAGCTGGCATGCAAAGGGAGAACTTGGCCTGTTGCTATGACCTGTTCTTTCTTTCAAGTTAAGAGTAATGTAAGTCAGAGAGTTCCTGTTGTTAGTCTCTGCTTATTTTGTTGGCTTTTATATATATATAACCCTTTTGTCCATTTCTGCTTACATTTCTCGCCACCTGGACAGGCTGTTTGTTGATACAGATTATAAAATATTACTCTGTGCGGTGTCTGGGTGATAAATAGTGGAAAAGTGATGATTGGGAATACAGTAAAACACCAGTTTTACATTTTGTGGGGACAGCCTAAAATGTTGTAAAATCCAAAAAGTTTACACATTGTACTTATGGGCATTTGGCAAGGATGGTACAAAAAGTGCATAAAATAATGGAAAATGCAAAATGTGGAATATAAAATAGGGGGTTTATTGTAGGGCCTATGTATATTCAAAAGATAATGATAAATAATTTAGTTATTGTGTTTCACATTTGTAAGAAGAACCTGTGCAAAGAACAAACGTTTTTGCTAGTTCAGAATACAGTGTATGCATTTCAGATGGTTGCCACAGCTAAAATCTCACCTCAGAGTTCTTCATTTTAGACCTTGTACTGGTAATAATAGAAATAAATTTAAATTGTGATGGTGCTCCTATTTTTAGTATGCCATATTTATTTCCTTCATAGTTTTCTCTGAAATATTTTCATGACGCATTCAGTAATATCAACAAGAGTGCGCCTACTTAATAGATTTGACATTAAACATTACGGACATATTACTTGTAATAATGTGTTGAAAGTGTATATTAAACAAGAACATTTTGTACAAAGTGCAGAATTGCAACATAATTTATAATTTGTGCTTGTAGTGTCATACATGCAGTTACACTGTGATGTGGTTTCCTTGTTCTAGTTAGAGCTTCTAAGGGTGTTGTGTTGTGTAATATCCTTGATATCAAGTATGTTGGCAGCCTAATGTACAGTGCTGAATGAACTTTGAAACAACTGTAAGGAACCTCAGAATACAAAAACCTTGCATAGTAATCCCAGGAGGTTTTCCAGATTCATAGTTTCTCATTTAGGTTTACGTGTTTGTGACTGTAGCTCACTTGATATTTTGACACTTACTGCCGTTGAGATTTTGTACTGTATTAGGGTTCACTTATCTTTCCTTCCAGAGGAACTGTTTTACTGTAGTAACATTTGTATTCAGAGGTCTCTAATGGGAAATGTAATTTGGTGAGGTTTGATACAGAACTTTCAAATCTGCCATTAGATGGTACATATACTGTGAAGAAATGTTTTGAAAGTAGATATTTCAAGGCATACATACTGATACAATAAATAAGAAAAATGTGGCCTGTTTCCAGAGTTAATAAATAAGGTTTTGTTTGTTTAGGAATTGAAGAAGTGTTTTGATGCTCAAGACATACCAATGCTACAGGAAACAATTGCTAATATGCCTGAAGAGGATGCACGTTACCACATGAAACGTTGCATTGACTCAGGGCTGTGGGTGCCCCAGAAGAATGGTGGTGGTGGTGGTGGTGGTGGTGGTGGTGGTGAAGAAACTGAAGGTAATGTAGAAGCCACTGGAGAGTAAAGAGAAGTGCCAAGTATACATCATGAACTGAAATGCAACTTTCCCAGCAGAAGGGCAAAAGAATCTTGTAATGAACATTGCTTAAATTACATGTTTCTGACCACTTGATGCATTCAGAGGGATAAGTAGTGGTACTGCAATCCCAGTTCCAAGTTGTTATGTCCTATTTTGATGAAATATACAGTTACTGTACATAAGTATTAATGTTATGTTCATATTTGAACTGTAATTTTAGTCCTGTTAAATAATCTATATGTAGATAAACAGGATTGTACTAAATGGAAATTATTTGTTGAATGTGTGCTTTGATAAATAATTTCATTGAAAAGTATACAGGCAGACACTGTTGTTAAAACTTCAGTGATAGAAATACACTCATACAATTCAATTTGACCATTAATTGAAAGTGATCTGTAAAGGAACAGACCATTTGTATTTTTATGTGCTTCATTTCATGATTAGTTTATATTCCAGAGTGCTACTTCAGGTGTTTCTTTCTGCATATTGCCTGGATGTGGGCTGTATACATATGTTCAGTGCATACTTTATAACGGAGTAATGAGAGAGAAGGCAGTGTGATTGACAGTCCACATACAGTTACAGTATTGCATAAATTCACTATTGTGTTGTGTTAGGAGCATGTGAAAAGTAAAACAGGTAAAGGTAATGTTTGCCCTAGAACAGGCCATGAAGGCCCAGAGGGAGAGTAGAGATATAGCTGTACTCTTTCTTTAACCTTGACACTAGATGGGGTGGTTGGTCAAATCCATGCCCTGGCTGCTCTGTCCCTGGCAGAGACCCAGTACCTATTGTATAGGAGGCTGGTTGGGCTCCAGGGCTGGTCTGGACAGGTGTGGAAAATCTTGCCCCCATCAGGATTTAATCCCTGGGCCATCTAGCTTGTAGCGAGTTGCTATACCGACTGCGCTGTCCTTGCCCACACATGTAAAAGGTAGAAAATTAAATCAAATTCTGAACTGATAAATTAGTCTTAACTGCTAAGGGGTGCAGAATGGGTATAGGCTTCATTCATGCTTAAATAAATCATGTTCTGTGGTGTACTGCTATGTTTATAAACTGGTGTACATTGATGTGCTAGCCATTTAGTTCATTCAGTGTATGAGCAAGAGAAGCACTAAATATCCCTCGCATTACTGTAAGCCTGCACTGTCAGTCTGGTTTGTCTTGAAATTCGTTTCAAAGTACAGGGTTTTAAACGCGTGATGCTGCAAACTTAAATGTAACAGTAAGTCAATCAAGACTAGTTTGGCACAAGCATAAATGTCATGCTGTGTTGTGGTGAGTTGCACACATCACAATTTTTTTTTTTACAGTGGACTGTCACTGAAAATGTGGTGTTTATAATAAACATTGTGGGTTCTTAATCGAATGATATGTGAAAATTCATTCTACATTAAATGCTGCCATAAATTTCACTAACAATTTCTTGATGTTGATATACCTAGCAAATCAGTGATGATTAGTGACAACACCTGATAATACAGGATCATTGCTGGGAAAACTTGTATTGATAGAAGCAAGGCGCTGAAAGACAAAGTTTATGTCGATTGTCTCCCCTGCAGCAAAAGAACAAAAAATGATCAAGGGGACATTTCAAACAATTGAGTGTTACAAAATATAATTATACGTGAAACTGTGTAATTGGGCTTGTAGTTCACAATGTTTTGAAGGATTGTAGTGCCTTCAGAATGGTGGAACTACTGACCCAACACAGTATTTCATCCCAAAGGACTTGAATCTTCAGCACCACTGCTGTGGAAACCTAACTCTCACAAGGCAGACATCGTTAAAACATCTTTATGATTTCAAGGTAATAACAATTGACGTAACATTGGAGTGAAAAGAAATACACATGCTGCTGGTAGCAGGAAAAAAAAGCTTGCTTTTTCTTGGGTAGTGAGTAGGGTTTATAAAGGGGATATTCAGATGGGATTACATATGGTCACATAATGAAAACCTGCCTATTTGATGGATTTCATTTATTGTGTGATCATTGTTAACCTATTGTAATGGAATTCTAAGCAAGGGTGTGCTGTGCATTTATCATATTTGCACAGCTGTTCTCGGGGTGTGAATGCTATATTCAGTGGATAACTTTATGTATGAATGAATGAGAGTTATGATGTGGCTGCATGCTAACACTGTACTTGAGCATTGTGTGTTGACTGTAAACGTAACTCCACGAAAGTAATTACGTAAGCTATTCAAACAGCAGACATGCTAGCAGCTGTATAATCCTTGCAGTTGAGTGTTTTTGAAAACCATTTGTGGCAGCATACCTGCAGTGTGTTGGTGACAAAGTGGAACAATACAGGAGATGTTACGTTCATCTCAACACAATTTGGTTAACACAACTAAGGAGAGGGGTCAGACATTGAATAATCTAGAAGGAATAAAGCAATGAAACAGGTAGGTGCCAGAATTTCATTGGCAGGATCAAATGAACCATAGTAGTTCTAACACTCAAACACTTCAAGATACACATATAAGAGGTCGGAAATTTTCATATTGACCTTATGAGAGGAAAACGTGTCAGTATTGCGGGAAACTGTGGATACATGTGTTCCAAATAATTTTGCTGAAGGCATGGAACTGAAGCTGCAGATATACTGTAAAACAAGTCATAACCATTTTGTATTTCCTGTCCATAGGCACATCTTCACATACTACTATAGCAGTAAATATAGTTTGTGAACAACGGGAAATGCCAAGCACTGGTAAACAGCAGAGGTGTCAAGTGTTGGAACATACTTCATTATTTTGAATAAAAGTTACATGGTCATGCTTTTTAGTTTTTCCTACATCTAATTCTGTATGTGTATATTGACCTGGATGTTCAATTTGATGCAGTCTGTTTTGCATGACTGCTTCTCCCCTTGGCCACAAATGCCCCTTTACTTCATTACAATAGACCCTTGTTACAAGACAGTCTGTTACACTACAAGGATGAGCATGTACCCCAAGATGGGAATTTGTATATTTTCATTTCATTGCAGTAGGGGTCAGGGTGAATTCCAATGCGGTGGAGATGTGGGTACACATCTCCACCGCATTGGAATCCGCCTTGACCCCTACTACATGCTATGCAGCCTCCATGAACCCATGGATAGAAACCATCTAGGACATTGTACTGCATTATCTAATAAGACGGAATATGAGCGATACTGGGAGGCCAGGACAAAAATGATGGAAAATTGACTTTGTTATTTTACTATTAT
>Ga0123355_10009931_pt1 | contig 14529 bp, 10 predicted proteins | sample TergutEmb28metaG_3_FD_89872 | JGI IMG/M metagenome (GOLD analysis project Ga0123355, IMG submission 89872) | Embiratermes neotenicus P1 segment gut microbial communities from Petit-Saut dam, French Guiana - Emb289 P1 | ecosystem: Host-associated > Arthropoda: Insects > Digestive system > Gut ...
ACACACATCGAACCAAGAACAATACGACCAATGTGGTAATTCAACAGAATAGTCGCAAGCTCCTGATGATGGATATATTAATGTCCGAAACATGTTGAGCACATAAGAAGTGAAATAAAATATTAAGTGACATCAAGTTGGTCTTTTATTCTTCAACCATCTTGAGATATGTGTCGTTACTTATAAATCTTAACATATCTGTTTATCTACAGACATACCTCACTATGTTTTAAGTATTTTAATCTATCTATCCTTTATAACAACCAACTTGTGCAACTCTTTCTATTGTATTAACTTGTAACTTTAGCATACATTATAAGAAACTCCTTGTGTATGATGGGTACACATCGCAATATGTAGCAGTGCCATAATAAACAAATAATTGTTAACATACATTTTGCATTTGTTAGACAAATATAATAAAAACTGTCAACATTGGCGTCTTCTTTCGAAAAAAAATTATAGCCTGGAAAATTATCAATCAACAATTAAAAAACTAAAAAATTAATATGTTTATGAGCAAAGTTTCCTTGGTATAGTTCTGTAATCTGAGCAAACACACCGTGTGATGCGTGTTGATGTTTGCTTTGTAGTGGGCTGCCTAATACTAAGTCTGCAGCTGCGTTAGTGAGTGACACTGTGTTAATGTTTACACGCATGCGTGTTTCAGCCGAATGTCATGTAATCTCTAACTACAGTTACGGTTGAAGCGTTACCCTGTCTACGGCTTTGTTGATAGAACTGTGTAAAGACAGTACATTTTTACAAGTTGAGATATGCAGCCTGCGCAGGGGAGAAGAAAATTATGTACATCACTTTAGTCGGAAAAACCTGCAATGTGGAATTGACTTAATGATTACTAGACTTGGACAGAAGAATAATTTTACATTGGAGACTATATAAATGTAGTGTGAAACTGTGAATTTGATTCAGTTCAACACTACCACTTTCTGGGATGCGAGTACGTGTAGTTAAATGCCAGCTTTTAGGAGGGTTTTGCGGCCGTCATTTCAGAGTAAGGTACTGTGTTCCCTGCAGTATACATTCTGAAGGGTTATGGAGAAGGGGCTATATTACTACTCATTCATACCTTCGGCAGTAGATAGCAGTGAGTGGTAAATTTCAAGATCGGAATCTTTTCTCTCAGGGGTGAGCCCCCGTAGCCATTGGGTGGGCTTCAGAGCCGGTTGGGACTTCAGGCTAGAAGAGGAAATTAAACTGAGTGCAGAATGTTCCTGCTAAGCGTTGCTACATCTGTACCAGATTACACGACGTCACATTCCAGAAGAAGCCATGAGAATACGAACCTCTCAGGGATTTAGCTGGTTCGTACTCTTGTTCTGATTCTGGTTCGGCAACAAGCTCTTGTATTGCGGTGGGCCTTCAGATTCCACAAAGCGAAGAAACTCTTGACTAGCCCAGTCGACCATCTATCAACTTTTCATGAAGGTTAAAACATTTTTTTTGTTACTTACATTTTTAAAACAAGAAGGCACGATGACGTTAGACTGGGTTTTCTTATTAATGACGAGGGTATCATGGGCTCTGCCGCTGCTGATGTGAGTTCGTGTCCCGTCGTACCGGAGAGTTACCAAATTAAAAGGCACACTGTTCATTAATGAGAGGGTATACCATAACTCGGTTTCCGGAGCAAATGTCGTATATTATTTAAAAACGACGTGCCAGCTGCAACGGTTATGTAGTGTAAATAGATAATGAGAACATTGTAATATTAAGTATTATGCAAATGAGCGATTTTTTGTAAAGTTCTTTTACATGCTGCGGCTTGCAGAGTTCTTTGCTAAACAAAAAATAAAGTTTTACAGTATTCATACCGTTCATTATACGACAAATTATAATACAACACACAACAAAATGCATAATCGATCTTTACATAGTGTTTTCACTTTAAACATTACATCTCCGATATGCTCCAATATTTTTACATTTGAAGAAATTAGTAATAGTCCGTGAAAGCGGACAATAGTATGTAAAACTCTTCAGATTTTAGGTAGGTTAAAACAATGCTATCGTCCGAATGGGCTTGTTTATTTTTTGTTTTATTTTGAGATTCAAATAATGGATAACTAATTGGAAAAACACTAACGTTGGCTGTGTTGAATGATATTCCATTCTTTGTATTGACTTGTAGGAAGAAGAAGAAGACAATGCATACGATTAAGACGAAATCACTAATTTGTTTAAACATACAAATATCTACATCTGTATGTATATATACATATATATGTGTGTGTTTTCTATGGCACAACAGCCCTTAATGGGCCAAGGTCTCCTCAATGTCCAGGCTTCACGATCACACTCAGACACACCACGATTGTTAGGACTTGTCTGAATGAATGGTCAGCCCGACGCAGAGATCTCTACCTGACAACACACAACACTCACAACAGACAATCATCTACGCCCCTGGCGGGTATTGAGCCCTCAGTCTCAGCAAGCGAGCGGCCACAAACCCACGCCTTAGGCGTGGGTTTGCGTGTACCGCCGGACATGATTATGAAGAAAGTGATGTTTAGGTATTGTCATGTTCCACATGCCAGTGTTCGCAGATAGGACAAACTGGCCGCAATCTTAAGCAGAGATACCAAGAACATACAAGGTATACAAAATACAACAATCCACACACAGCGTAAGCACAACATATTTTACGGCTCTTACCTGAATATGGACCAATTCTCAGTACCGTGACTGTCCTGCGCCATGAAAATGAAAGTTCACGTATGAATTCCCTTTAGCAGTTCATAATTCAGTTATATAGTTATAGTAATAAACTCGTTTCAGAAGAACGTACCGGAGAAAGAAACCCACTATTTGAACTTGCCATATGACCTTCAAATACAACATACTAGCACGTGACATGCGCCTACAACGGTACGCCACTCCTGTTGACTTCATTTCCCTCTGTACCGTGCCTTCCTTCGTCCTATGCACAACGTGTTTCTTCGACATCGGTATTCACTTACAACTAAGGTTGCATTTCCTTACAGTGCTTTATTCTTATTTATGATACCGTATTGTTTTATTACCAATTTAAAAATTGGTTGAAGTCCCGTATTATATGACGTTCATGTGGCCGTGGATCATGATAAATTCTTATAATAAAACCAATTAGATGTACTAATTTCTCAAATTTATTTTTGGAATGAAACATGTAGAGTTTCATTCCAAAAATAAATTTGAGAAATTAGTGCATCTAGTTGGTTTTAGTATAAGAAAGAATCCCGTATTATTATTCCAGTCGTTCTACGTCACATGGAACATTCTTCATGTGTCCACTTTCAGTTTACGTCATATGGAACATTCTTCATGTGTCCACTTCCAATTTACGGAGTTCCACTTTGTCCAAACTCACTAGTTTTATTTTAATCTGCGTCTGATCTTAATACATGTTTAGATATGTTTGTTTTATATGTTTCTCCCTGAAGATGTTCCTTAATGAACCGAAACCTGCGGAAGATAAAATGTTTCAAATGCAAACACTATGCAATAAAATCTGATGCATTTTCTTGGATATTAACTTGTATTTTAACAACATAACCAACTTGATGTCACTTGCTATTTTATTTCACTTCTTATGTGCTAAACATGTTTCGGACATTAATATATCCATCATCAGGAACCTGCAACTATTCTGTTGAATTACCACATTGGTCGTATTGTTTTTGTTTCGATGTGTGTTGGAGTGGTATCCGTGTTGCAGGCTGAAGCACTGCTTCAGCCTGCAACACGGATACAACTCCAACCCAACCACACCGAAACTCCAACACACATCGAACCAAGAAAAATTCGACCAATGTGGTAATTCAACAGAATAGTCGCAAGCTCCTGACGATGGATATATTAATGTCCGAAACATGTTGAGCACATAAGAAGTGAAATAAAATAGCAAGTGACATCAAGTTGTTCTTTTATTCTTCAACTAGCACAATGATGCACGGTCCAATAAACATAAAAAAAATAAGTTATTCTCTGACATTTAGCGCAGTTTTGGTTACTTTTAAGTTTAGTATTATTTTAAATCAAATATGCAAATAAAATAATATAAGGACACTTGTGGGCTGGTGCAGTGCAGAATGAGACCTCATTCTGTACTGCACGCGACAGACTTGCCGCTCTACGACATGCTGCCACGTCACCAAATATATATAACGACATAATTTTACCGAGTGTTTTAACATAAATATAACTTCAGTCAAGTACAGATAAAGCTCTCTGCTGATGGTCATTAAAGGCCGAAACACGTAGGAGCGATATTATTGTGTATTTTTACGTAAATTTAAAATTTTTAACTAAGTTAACAAACGGTGCATTTGTTGGTGTGTGAACTACGTAGATTTCAAAATGCACGGTGCAACGATAAAAATTAAAAATTTCAAGATGAAATATTCACTGCTACACCAGAGCGCTCCACATTACAACCAAATACGGAACTTGACTCTCATCGTAACATATAAACAAGTTCGGATACTACGTGTTGCGGAGAATGTGTCGACGTAAGAGAAAGCAAATGTCAGGAAAATGGAGGAACTAATAGTGAGGTAAATTCAGTCAGAAAACACAACTATAATTGTATGCTAGATGATGGTATTTATTAGCAAGTAAATAACTACATGTTTCGGCCCATAACAGCCATCTTCAGGTTATTAGAATTTTGCTCAAAGAGTGTCATATATATATATATATATATATATATATATATATATCTGTACTGCGTGGTGGTGATGAGATCTGTAGCACGTAAAACGATGATAAGATCTCAACATCACCACGCAGTATAGACATATATATATATGACACTCTTTGAGCAAAATTGTAATAACCTTAAGATCGCCGCTATAGGCCGAAACATGTAGTTATTTACTTGCCAATAAATACCATCATCTAGCATACAATTATAGTTGTGTTTTCTGACTGAATTTACCTCACTAATAGTCTTTCACACACAACGGGGATGACACACCTCAGAAAATGGAGGAAATTAAATATATTTTAACTTCGTTATTCGATCTGTCCTATATGATTAACCATTTAAAGACGAAGCGCAGACCGCTTTAGTTAAAGACCCAGTCCGTACCGCGCTGTAAACACTTTTCACCTCTTTTATAAAAACCGATCAGTTTTTTATATAAATGGCACAAGTCTCTGTTTTTTCTCGGATAAATACAAAACACATAAATACAATGCGGGCAGAGCGTACAATTCTTGAATGTTAAACCTGTTGGTGCATCATGTAACCAGTAGGCTTTCAAAGGTTAAGACTGTTGTATCAAGAAGGATAAGTGAGAGAGATAACGTAATTGTGGGAAACGTAACTATATACGAAGCAGTGCTTTGCAAATCTGAATAAATAAAAAACTGATATAGACATTTATGGTCAAATAATGTTAAGGTGGTTCTTAGGTTCCTAATACGAAGATGATGAGTTAGAGAAGGGGTTCTTTTGTGTTCGTAAAGACGAACAATTCGCTTGCTCAAAAATGAGGTAGTATCACCACGACCAGATGAATTTAGTATCCACTACTGGAGGCAGATTCTGTTCCATGAAATCCTTGAGCACTATTCATGTTACATTTTATTTCAAGACCCTTATTTTGTCAATATATTCCCACAGCAAAATATAATTTTGATTATAGGAAGACCGCAAATGTCCAGACCGTAAGCTACCGCGACATTTGTGAGTTGGATGCTGAGGTTAAATTTATTCAGTATTGTATTCTGTGTCTTATCAGGCAAACCTGAGCCCTCCGTTCGTTGGCTGGTGAACGGAATTCTGGTTGATGAGGAGTACGAACACAACACTGGTGACGTCATTGAGAACCGTCTGACGTGGTCGTCAGTAAAGCGCGAGGATCTGAACTCCGTGCTGAGCTGTCAAGCCATCAACACTGTCCTCACGGATCCTCGAGAGGTCTCCCTCGTCCTTGATATTCATCGTGAGTAAATCATTTCCTCTAACATAAGCGAGTGTCTTCTTGTTTCCTTTGTGACGTGTGAGACTGAATAACACGTGAGGTGCTCTGTATAACAACTTGGTTACGAATTTGAATTTTTCGTTACGTGATGAAAGGTTTTTTAGGATACATTCATGAATTTCTGATTAATTTTTGTTAGCAGACGTAGGATTCAGTAGAACGTAGTCTATGCAGTGGCTGCGCTGCGAGGAATCGTGTTTAGAATACCGACATGGGCAGGCTTAGGGTGGCTGTCTCCCCGCGTGTGGAGTGGCCGGAGATGGAGCTGACCACTACCCCATATATTTCGGAGGTGGCGCACTACCTATGCCCTCCTCGCCAGGGATTTCATAGCGTTGACAAGTGTAACTAAATTTCCTTAATTTTATGCATCATTCTAAGAGAGGTCTTGGTTATGAATTCAGAGTTCTTGAAAGGTGATAACATAATTTTATATTTTAGTTACTTTGCCTGCTTCCTAATTTATACTCTTCTTAATGCGTGTATCTAACGTCAAAATTTAACATATCATTATAGGTAAAAAGGGAGAAAACGCCTTTCCTCGAAAGGTTTTTCTTTAAAGATGAAATACCATCAATTGTGGGAACCGCGGTAGCACATTGGTTAAGGTGCTGTACTACAAATCGGAAGGTCGCTGGTTCGATCCCAGCTGGTGTCATTGGATTTTTCATTGATATAAAATCCTTCCGATCGCACTTTAGCCCTGGGGTCGACTCAGCCTCTAACGGAAATGAGTGCCAGAAGCATTTCCTGGGGGTAAAAGCGGCCGGTGCTTAAGGCTGACAACCTTACCACCGTCCTGTGCCGTTGTCACGAAATCTGGGAACCTTAACTTCCTGGAACCCTTTGGGCCACTCCAGGCCTGTAATGGGACTGATTTGCCTTTACCGTTGCCATAAATTATTAGTATTTTAAGTAGTCCGTTTTTTATAGTTTGCAAGTAGTTGCAACTCAGTCAAATGTTATAACGTTTTGTACACGTGTATTTATTTACATCAATTTGTTTCAACCCTGAGGATTATTTTCAGACAGATTATTTCATAGCAACGAAAATTTTCCCTGATGAAGATTTACCGAATTGAAAATGCAGAACAAAACTCTAATATTAGTTAATATGACATATAAAAGTCGTTTGCTGTAATTGTGTAAAATTTATTTAAAATAAAATTACTTATATAATATGACAATATTACCTTTTACGAATTCGTATTCCTGTTGAGCAGAGTTCTGCTATGTAAGGTCTTGGCGCCTCGTAAAGATTGACTTTTGGGCTAAAATGTTGCCAGACAATGAGGGGCAGTTGAACATAAATCGCTCCTCTGTTATATTTTATGCCCTTGAAAGCAGTTAAGAATATTGCGGAACAATTTACTTCATTATTTCAACAGTCTGCGTAATGTTCTTGGAATTACTGGAAGAAGTAACCTTAGATGGGCGAAGTATGAAGGATGCTTGAGAAGGGGAGCACTATATTTAAAATATTGGCTCGAAAATATCAAGAGAAGAGTACCCGTAAGAGACTGTCGTAGTTTGGAAAATAACGTAAAAATTTTTCTCCTGTGTTATGTTTTGGATTAGAATTAACCGGACAATCATAGGTTAACATTAATGTAATTTGAGAGCCGGCTAATGATATTTCTGACCTTTTAATGACAGTTTTTAATCATCTGAGTAAATATCAGATTCCCAATAAGAATCCTGTTATCTGTTAATTAGTTAATGCAGAATGTCCATTCTGAACGCAGTGTAGAAATTGTGTGTCTTTGGTACGAAAGACGTGCCAGTGTGTACTAGTACAGAGCATTCGCCAATGAACATCGTGTTCTTGTCATTTTGTTTGTGTTTGTGTTTGTGCTCTATGTCTCTCGTATCTGTTGACACAGTGCGACCCCTGACAGTGCGGATACTGACCAAGCAGCTGCCTCTGGTCGCAGACCGCCGATACGATGTATCCTGCGAATCCGCCGGCTCGAGACCTCCAGCCGTCATCACGTGGTATAAGGGCAAGAGACAGCTACGTCGCGTCAGGGTAAGAACCTGACAGCATATAAAGCGCTTCCTGACTACTGACGTGGGCCTGTATGTCCATATCGTGGCACTGGTATTTTTCGAACTGTAATGAAAGTAAAATAATTTACGTTTTCATTTCTTTGGATTAGGTTATGCTGCGATTTATTGGGTTGTGTTAGGTTTGGGTAGGTTCTGTTTTGTTGAGTTCGGTACGTGTGTGATGATTTTCATTGGGTGAATATGTTTTGTTTGTTAGCTTGTGGCAACATTTATGTTTTGAATTCCGATGAGTGTTTATAGTTGTTATGTAATAATTTGATATAATACTATATAATGAACGTCAGCACAATCACTTTATTATTTAAGGTAATACTAGGCTACATGTTCGACTAAAATTAATCATCCTCAAGCCTATATTAACATTTGTGTTACCAGATACTGTGCACACTCTGTGATCCCACCGTGTTTACATTCGTAGAATACATCTAGTTAAACGTTTGTCTAAAAGTTGTGAAGTGCGACTGTAGGATTGGGGTACATAAAAATGTCTCTTAAAATGTGTTTTGCAGATTGTGTCTAAAAACTTTTTTAAATTATATAAACTCGTTCTTGACGGTGCTTCGCTGTTCATCAGTTTCAAATGTGTGTCTCTTATCGTTACTTGGTTGTGTCGGTGTGCGCCTGTTTTGCTGTTTCGTGGGAGTGGTTGTGGTAACAAGTGGTCTCCGCTCTGAACTGGTGGATGGTGTTGTCTGATACGGCTTCCCTTTCATGTACCCCAATCCTATACTGGTTGTGGTAACAAGTGGTCTCCATTCTGAATTTGAACTTTTTTGCCCATTTTGTGTTTTATTTCCCAAATATTGTTTTGTAATGTTTGGTTAATTATATTTCTTCATTTCCTCTGCTTGTTTTCGGATTTTGTTGGCCATGGTTGATGTTCCCAGACATCTTTTTCCCTATTGGCTAGCACATTTAATTCCTTGTACTTGCTCGTTTCTTATACTTTTAGCCGTTCACTTTGTTATTGCGTTTTGCGATTCAAACCAGTCGGCTGTTTTAAATGATTGGTTTCGAAATTTTTACCCTTTCTGACTATTTGAATTTTGTTTCTAACTTAGTTCAAGTTTTTAAAACGTTCCTCTCTTTATTACTTTATCTAGAACCTATATTCTTACGTATAATTTTATTTTTATAAACATTTCAACATCTCCTCCTCCTTGCTAAATTTACGAGGCCTTCTTTAAAAATTCAAGCTTCGTTCTGTCGTTTAATTGTAGAATTTTTAACACATTATCTGCCTTTTGGACCCTTTCGCAGAATTTCGAAAAACGACTATTGGCTTCGTTATGTCTGTGCGTTTGTCCGTCCGTTCTTCTCTCCGCATGGAACAGCTCCGCCCCACTGAACAGATTTTCTTGAAATTTCATGTTTGAGGATTTTCTAACATTTATCGAGAAAATTCAAGTTTGTTTAAAATGTGACAAAAACGGGCGCTTCACATGAAGACAAATGTACGTTTATGTCTTGAATTCTCTTAGAATGAGGAACGCTCTAGACAAAATATTTTAGAGGAAATCACAACACACATTTTATGTTCCATAACGTATTCCGAAAATCGTGCTGTTTATGAGAAAATGCGTCAAATTACGGTAGAGTCGTACAGGCCAGCGATGACATTATAGGTCTTTGCGCTCTGATAACTAAGGTTGCAGACACACACTCAGAATATTTAGTACTAATCGCTTGTACACACCAAAAGTGGTTATGAACGCACCTCAACGTTACCTTATACGTACATTGGCTGTCTTGTTAGAATTGCATCTTGAAACTGTCTATCTGAATGTGTGTTCTGTATATGTTGAATGAAATATTTTTTGCTCATTTAACATTTAAATCACAGCTATACATCTACGCAGACTGATTACACAGTTAAAGATACCTGGCCTGTTTACACATTCTCCAGTTTGAGTTTTAGTAAGACGTCAAGATATACACCTAGTGTGTAAGAGTTGTCGACATCTTTTATATTTCAGGATTGCTTGGTTTGTGGACTTCATCTTCCTGCATTCAAAAATAAACACGACCTTTCATAAACTGAATATTTTTCTTTCATTGGTTGAAGGTAAGGAAACTTGGACTGTTCTGGGTCAGACAGAACGATTTATTCTAAATCGGCAGACAATTTATGCTAGTTAACCATCTCTAAATATCATACTAGGATCGTAGGCTACACGATCACCCTTCGTAACTTTGTTGTCCCGACGCGCTCACTCTGGTAGGTGAAACGGTTGTGGTTCACCGAATCACATATAGTTTTAATTATTTCTTTTTTACTTGGTGTTTTATTTACTCAATTTACTGTTGATATAAAATAATGGAGCGCTATGTCCAGTAAAACAACTAGATAATTTCTAGGAAACTGACCCAATCACTTCTCTGTACTCCCACCTACACCACACTCATACGCGACTGAATTCGCACTGGATTGCTATCGTCCGTTGTCTGCTGCTAACGTTTTCTCATTTAAATCTCTCCCCTCCTACCTATCACCAACGGTCCTGAATATACGTTGACAGATTAACTTACAACGCATGTCATGAACCGTCCATAACTGACGCCAGCAGTCCCAAGGAACAACTATAATAAAAATGATCGGCTACAATAGTTTATCAGCCGCGATCGTACAACATGCAGAAATAAATTTGTAATTTTACTGAAACATTTCATATCTTATGTCTCAGACACCACAGTGATATGTCAGGAGAAATTAATAGCCGTGAGCGCGTAAGACTTGTGACGTCGCAATAAAACCCCGGCAGACGATGCCGGTAGCCACTAAAGGGTCTGGACAAAAAGACCGTGTCATTAATCTGACGAGTATATTACGAGTGGAAAGAGAGAGAAACTCGGTGGCAGCAAATTTATAAAACGAATGGGAAGAAGCGAGAAGTAAAAAGAGAGAAATAATGAGAAGTCATAATGCAGAATTAGATTTGTGGATATCATGCCTAACCAATGCCCAGATCGTGTGTAGACCCATACACATATTTAATTACTGAAATGTGTCTTCAGGTAAAAGACATATATTTTTAGCCCATGGTAGGTCTTGCCGGTTTTTATATTCCTATTTATTTTACGTACCATATCCACGCACATAAAAATATTTTTTTTTTACTTTATATTTCCTTCTTTATTACCCCCTTTTCTTTTCTCTTTCCATTCTGCTTCATTGTGTTACTTATCGCCCTGTTTTTCTTCTTATCATTCCTTACTTCTTTGATAAATTTTGATGTTTTGCTGACCGTGCATCTCAGTATAATCTTAATAATTGACCAACTTAATGCACAAATTATTGTTTTATAATAAGTTTATTATATTCCTCTACATGTTTCGAGCACTATTGTGCTCATCATCAGGAGATCAAAATTGTATTATACAGCATCCGTTATCATCGCACTCTGTAGGTGGCCATCCGATGCGCATTATGTGATGATACCAGATGCTGTATAATACAATTTTGACCTCCTGATGATGAGCACAGTAATACTCGAAACATGTAGAAGGAATATAATAAACTTATAAAACAATAATTTGTGCATTAATTTGGTCAATTATTCAGATTCTTTGATAACGTTGTGTGATAATTTCTGTCTAATTTTAAGCAAGATGTTTTGTAGCCCTCACAATGGAGTCGTTTGCACCACTGCTTGAGAGATCTAGCAAATTAAAAACACTCGTCTTCCTCTCTTGCCGTTTTTCGGCTAACCTAACTACTCACCACTCTTTGTTATGGAGTTTCGGAATTAACTCTACATAGTTTACACATCGAAAAACTTGTGGCTTTAAGATGATATTACATTCCTTGAATAGCGACGGAAAGAGAACCAGAAGTTGCGGAACAGTTTAAAGACCTGAGGAGTATGTGGGGCATGGTGCATAATTTCTTTGTTCAGTTACGAAAATTATCGATAGACTAAAGTATAAAACATTTCGCCTCCTTGACTGACTGAGTCTAATTCACTAAATAACTTACCACAAAACTTAGAAGTCATTTAATTAATTGTTAACTAACTTCCCATTTAAATTTGTTACAACCTATGTAAGTAACTAATTTCTTGAACTGATTTATCCTGAAAATGGAGGCAGTAAGATCCTCCGAAACGTCGGTAACAAGTTGTCATTCTCCGTGGTGTACTTGCATCTTGAACTATCCGAACGGTTTATTTTTGTTTATTGTTTAGTTAACATTTTCGCGTTGCATTTGCTCAATGAGTGTTGGTGCTTTGTTTTTCCGATCAATACAACACCTTAAGTTTGCGGTCTTGTATTGACAGGGATAAAAATAAACAAACATTAGCCAACCTGTTTTTTCTCTGTGGCATTCCGGCCAAACGCGGACCAGGGTCTCCTCATTCTTGAGGTTTCTTGATCACACACAACGACGCATCACAGTCGATAAGACTCCTCTCGACGAGTGATCAGCTCGTCGCAGAGACCTGTACCTGAAAACACACAACACTCACAACAGACAAACATCCATGCCCCCGGTGGGATTAGAACCCACGATCTCAGCAGGCGAGCGGCCGAAGACCTACGCCTTAGACCGCGCGGCCACTGGGACCGGCAGCCAACCTGTTACCTCAGTAAATAATTAATGAACTCTCTAAGTAACGTACTTACGGAATAAGTAAGGAACTAAGTGATTTAATACGTCCGTGGCACTGACATGCATAGTCTGAGGTTTATCATTACTGATTCTTATTTGAGAGGATCGTTTGTTTAAAGACTTTGGATTTTTATGGATTTTCAAGGAAATTCTTATAGACTTAGGATGCCCTAAAGAATATCGCAACGGTTTTAATCCCCGTACTTCTAAATTCATCATTCACACGTAACCTCTCTAATTGATATAGAGTAGTTAAAATCCCTGAAGTCCCTGTCAACCACATGGTGTGGGGACTTCACGGGTAGTTGATGTTTGTGCTACTAATGAGGCTAATTTCTCCTGATTCATCTTCGCGTGAACCTCACTTTCGGTAATGCAGAAAGGAGATCTGTGGAGGTCAACTGACGACCTTAGAAGCAGATTAAACGTTCTGATGGACTGATAATGCTGTAGAGGTACAGTTCCAAACTCCAGCACTGCGACGGGTATGGCGAATTTGGGACGAGGAGGAGACAGATGAAAATGTTAACGATGCACGTGGAAATGTACAGGCAAAAGTGGGTTATGCTACAAAGGAAAACGGAGTGCGAGATTTTAAATCTTCTTCTAAGATGTTATGCTTTATCATTTGGTAAAGAGTTTCGCGATGTTTCGAAAGATCAAAGTGCCTTCACCTTCAGAATCAAACATTCTGTTTTTCAACTGCTGTGGTCCTGAAGAATAAGGCGCCGCAACCCTTCGAAAAATCGAGATGTATTCACGAGCCGACACTGGGTAATGTCCCAGAAGACTCGAAGCATCGAAGGCGGAGAGCTGTACTACAATTAGCGTAACAGTGCGACCTGTTAATCAAGCCTTTCCCACCGATGTATCGACACGTGTTCTGATCGAAATAATAGCTATTTTGTGCTGACTCTATTTGCGACTAATTATTTTTTTTTACTCATTGTTTATTTCTGTATTTCACCACCATTATTGTTGTTGAACTGTGTGTAGTCTAAATAGTTGGATCGAGCCAACTATTTGTATACCTAGACAGGATATTATGAAGATGAATCTTAAGGCAATGTGGTGTGGAAACTGGATTTATCTGACCCAGGAGAGAGTGTAGCGGCGGACGTTTATGAACATGGTAAAAAATTTTCGTATTCTTTTAGAAGAGGTAAATTTCTGGAGTAACGTAATATATGTTAGCCCTTAAGAAGGAAAGCATAGAGTCTGCATATAGTTTGTTAATTACTTGCATTGTTATAATTGTTTTTATTTTGAGTAATGCGAATATAAGGGAAAAGTAACAAGAGAATGAAACGAAATATGTAGTAATATGCATCGCAACTTGCAACTTGGCACAGTATTGTTACCATGACTGAATAAATGAGAACGATATATTTAGGATTTTTGTTTGGGACGAGAAAGTGAAATCCGAAAGTTGGAAAGGAAGGGGCCGCTTGATGAATGTATTCGCAGAGGAAAGATAATATTAAAATTGTGTTAAAGAGGAACATGACACCGTAAGCTGGATTGTGCTGGTTGAGGATAGTGTTCAGCGCCTGCAGTTGACCTTCCCTTCCAACAGACGAGGAGAATCTTATTGTAGCACCGTGTATTTTCGTAGAATCACTTCAATTTATTAACCAACGGATGCACTTATAATTTCACATAAAACACTTTTAAAACACTTTCAAACTCTCCCATGTTTCGAACTTGTGAGATCATCATCAGGGAGCTTTGTTTCTTGCTAAAGCTATATTACAGTATTCACAATTCAATTCGTATTTGCAAACGAGGTGTTGTGGCAACATATCATGTTGTGTGGGAATGTGTTGTGGAGCAGTGGCTAGGTGTGCGTCGTACGAC
>Ga0123355_10009932_pt1 | contig 14529 bp, 12 predicted proteins | sample TergutEmb28metaG_3_FD_89872 | JGI IMG/M metagenome (GOLD analysis project Ga0123355, IMG submission 89872) | Embiratermes neotenicus P1 segment gut microbial communities from Petit-Saut dam, French Guiana - Emb289 P1 | ecosystem: Host-associated > Arthropoda: Insects > Digestive system > Gut ...
GAGGGCAGTTTCGAGATTGTATTGCTAAAACCAACAAGCCCGTTATTTTTTCTGATTGCCACCAATTTTGATGAAGATAATCTGGGCTTGCTAATTGGCGGTGGTGCGTTGTTTATTGTCGCGCTGGTGTTTGCTGATGTTTCCCTTTCGGCTGTGCCTGTTTTTTTGGTTTTGTTTGCGGCGGGATTTTGCGTTATGGCTGGCATGAATATGCTTATGGCGGCGACTTCTTTCAAGTGGGTTGGAAACTCGCGTATTCCCGAAATTTTTAACAGCCTAATGAGTTTTGGCAAATATCCGCTAACGATTTTCCCAAACGCGGTACGCGGAATTGCTACCTTCGTGATTCCCGTTGGCATGATTGCATTTTACCCTGCTTCCGCGCTACTAGGTTACTGGGAATGGCACACGTTGTTAATTGCAATTCCCTGCGTGTTGTTTATGTTTTTAGGACTTTGGACATACAGATACATGGTTCGCGCTTATGAAGGCGTTGGAGGCTGAAAATGGACATTATAAAGGTAGAAAATTTAACGAAAACCTACACAACCTACAAACGCGGAAGCGGATTCCGCGAGACTATGAAAGGGCTTTTTGTACGCGAAAAAATTGAAGTTCGTGCTGTGGACGGCGTTTCTTTCGCGGTGAAAAAAGGCAGCATTTGCGGGTTGATTGGCCCTAATGGCGCGGGGAAGTCTACAACTATTAAAATTCTTTGCGGCGCGTTGTATCCAACGTCGGGAGAGATTAACTCACTAGGATTCAGCCCATACGCCGATAGAAAAAAATATGTACGCAAAATTGGAGCGGTGTTTGGTCAGCGTTCGCAATTGGTCTGGGACATTCCGCCGATTGACAGTTTTAATATGAATCGCGCAATTTACGCAATCCCCCACGCGGAATACAAAAACAGGCTCGCGCATCTTAGCGGGCTTTTTGAAGTGGAAGAAGTAATTCAAAAACCCACACGCGTTCTATCCCTAGGCGAACGCATGAAATGCGAATTTATAATGGCAATGCTTCACAACCCCGAAATTGTCTTCCTAGACGAACCAACAATCGGGCTAGACATCATTGCCAAAACAAAAATCCGCGAGTTTATTCACAGCATCAACGCCGAAGGCACGACTTTCATTCTAACCACACACGACCTAGAAGATGTTCAGCAATTAGCCGACCATGTAATAATCATCAACCACGGCACAAAGGTTTTTGATGACAGTCTAACGCAACTGCAACACTATGTAGGCGAGAAAAAAATTATCGAACTAAGCTTAAAATCCCCGCTAAACTTCGATATAGGCAAGGAAATTAACGCTCGTGTAGTAAAAAATCCTTCCCCAGTGGAAATTGTCCTTGAAGTAGATACCGAAAAAACCCCAATTGGTCAATTTATCGAAACCCTGTCACGCAAAGTTCACTTCACCGATATTTCCATAAAGGCACTTCCCATGGAAGAAATTATTGCGCAAATTTACTCGAAATAGGGGCTAGTGTAGATTTAAGACCTTGGGGACGTTATTCACGATTAAAGTTTTTTGAAGTGTGTGCGGGGGAAACTTTTGTTCAGAAAAGTTTCCCCCACGGTTTGTCTACATGAACAATTTTTTTGCGTCTCTTGCGTCATGTAGAGTTCGTTCTATGTCTATTGTGGTGAACTCGCCTTTTTCGTACAAAATGCGCCCGCGGCATAGAGTCATTTCTACGTCGCGCCCGTTGGTGGAATACGCTAGATTTAGAATTGGGTCGTAGCACATGGTTTGGCGGGGATTGTTCATGTCAATTAGTATTAGGTCTGCGTCGTAGCCTTCTGATATTTTGCCGCTTTCGTGGTCGCGGCCTTGGGCTTTCGCGCCGTTTGTTGTTGCTAGTGATAGAGTTTCGGCGGCGGGTAGGGCGGTTGGGTCGCTGGTGTTGTACTTTTGTAGTAGTGATGCCATTTTTAATTCCTCGAAAAGGTCGTGGGAATTGTTTGATGCCATTCCGTCTGTGCCTAGGGCTACGTTTACGCCTTGTTTCAGCATTTTTGCCACAGGCGCAAGACCGCTTGCAAGTTTTAGATTTGATAGCGGATTGTGGGCTATGGTTACGCCTTTTTCGCGTAGAATTTCCATATCTTCGTCGGTTATCCATACGCCGTGGGCGGCTGTTGTTGGTACGTCGAATACTCCATGCTTGCTGAATATTTGTGTTGGGGTCATTCCGTGGGCTTTTACGCAGTTTTCGTGTTCGGTTTTTGTTTCGGATAGATGGACGTGCATTCGTAGGTTGTGCTTGTGCGTAAATTCCATTACCTGCGCCCATGCAGGCGGGTGCGAGGTGTACACACCATGAATTGATGCTTCTATTTTGATTCGGCCATCTGCGGTTGGGTAGTTCTCCAGTGCGCAGACGGTTTGATTGTATTCGTTGCATTTGTAGAAATCGAAGTTGTCTTTGTCCATGCCTACTACGCCGTTACTTATGTTTGCTAACATGCCAACTTCGTCTGCCGCTTGCGCTACTATATCCATGTGGCAATACATATCCGAAAATGCTACCGTCCCAGAAGATAGCATCTCCGCCATTGCTAAAATAGTTCCCGTGCGTACCAGTTGTGGCGTGAGTTTGCTTTCCGCTGGAATCAAGTGATTGAATAACCAATCCTCCAAAGTGCGGTCGTTGGCGAAGCCACGAAATAATGTCATGCCCGCGTGCGTGTGGCAATTGTACAAACCAGACAAAAGTACCTTATGCGTACAGTCAATTTCACGCGCTGGTTTTTCCGCTGGTGGTGTGGGCGAGATGTACACGATTTTTCTACCGCTGATTCCGATATTCACATTAGTGAGTATTGGGGCTTGGGGGTTCATTGTTACTGCTGTTGCATTTTTAAATAAAATATCCACAGTCTTAATCCTCTCGTGTTTGCTATATGCAAATAAAGTTTGACAAAATGCATTTTAACACCATGCACGTTTATGTCAATAAATTTTTCTTGAGTTTTTCTCAAACATGCGCAAAAACACAAAAACCAACCAAAGACTAAACCCTTGGCTGGTTTTTCGTTTTGCAACGAATGGATATGTAGTTGTTCGACGCGGTTTTTGGGGGATTAAGCTTCCGTGTCGGTGAGTTCGGACGCAACTGCTTCGGGGTTGGTTGTTTCTGAATTGATTGCTTCAGAATTAATTGCTTCAGAGTTGATTTCATCTGAAACAACAGCGGTTTCCATATTTGTTACGGGTTCTTCGGTTACGATTTCAACCTTGGAAACAGAGACTTCATACGCAGTCTTTTCTAAAACTGTGATGTCGTCGATTTTTTTCTGGTATTGGCGGCTTTGCATTCTGCCCCAGAGACGAATATGGTCGCCAACTTGCAGCTTACCTGCGTATCTGGCATTCCGACCCCATGCAATGCATGGTATGTAGTCGGACTTGTTGTACGAACGGTTTACCGCAATAAGCAAGTCAGAAATTTCGCGTCCGAAAGGCGTTGTGCGGTAGATTGCGGGCTTGCACAAATAGCCGTCTAAAAAAACATCGTTTGGGCTGTCTTGGGGGACTTCGTTTAGCAGAATTATGTCCCGCGCAAAAATGGTTAGCACAAGTTTGTTTTTTCTGTCGGCCTCTACATAATTGTTGTACGAACGAATTTGTCCCGAAATTTTTATGGGTTGACCTGGTACCATTTTTTCGCGGTCTACAATGCGTTCGCTTACCGTCACGGGCAGAACGTCACTTTGACCGCTTAAACGTCCAACTTCCACGTCAAAACGCCAAAAGCCTTCCCCGTATATTTCGTGGCTGAACGTAAATTCTGACTGAATCCGCCCGCCAATGTCAATGAAATTATTGCTGTTTTCCATCGAAAACCGTCCTTTCCTAAAATGGAGGCTATGCCCCCAACCCGCCTTGCACAAGCGGGTGACTTGTCACCCGCAACGTCTTATGCGCGTATTATATCATACTCTGCTTAGTTTGTATTTAGAACTGCCCACGCCGCCGCAGCCCCCAATACTGACATAGAATTTTCTCCATTTGTTGCCCGTGCAGAAAACTCATGTGGTTCTCGCTCTGTGCCGTCTGCGCCTGCAAAGCCCCTTTGTATGCATACTTGCACTGCGTCATCAGTTACGCTGGACGCAGTTATGCAGGCTCTGTTGTTAAACCCGTAGGTTATTAATTTGGCTTCGCTTTGTCCCAATAACGGAAAAATTGTTTTGTCGTCTGCGTTTACAATTAAATAATCGTTGCTACTCAACGATGGAACAATCTCCGTTAATACTGGTGATGCCTCCGCCGCAATCAAAACATTTACCTTTGGCCCAAGTGGCTGACTATCCGTAATATGATAGCAACTTGCCGTCCCTTGGCTCATTCGTAAAAATGCTCTTGTCATTTCACGCCCATTATACCCTACAATTCCTACTGCTGGCATAGTTTTTCCTCCCCCAAAAATGTTTTTTATGTTACATTTAAGTTTAAGCAAGCACAGACAAGAATATTCTACAAATTTATGGGAAAGGAGTTTTGACAAAAATGGATTCAAACGCGCTGCCAACCAGAAAAAATTTACAACTAACAAAACAAAGTCTAACTCTAGCCCAAAAAGGCCACCATTTGCTAGACCTAAAATATAACGCCCTAATGCAAGAATTAAAACGCGCAGAAAAATCCGCCAACGAAATCCGCGAAAAATTACAAAATCTTCTTTCCGCCGCAGAGCGTTTTTTAATAGTGGCAAAAATGGAACTAGGTCAAGAGAATGTATCAGTAATATGGGAATCTGTCCCGTGGGGTAATCCCCCAACGCTCCCCCCCTACAAAATAAATGAAACTTGCGTAGCATTAGACCAAGCATATGTAATATGGCAACAGATTTTCACAGAGCAACAAAAATTATCCGAACTGGAAGAAACAATAATATCCCTAAAATCCCGCACACACCGCACAAGAAAACGCGTGTCTGCACTAAGAAATATAACTATCCCCGAATACGAAACACGCGCAAAAAATATCACAGAACAACTAGAAGAACGCGAACGCGATGAAATGTCACGGTTAAAAGTAGCACGGAGGTAAACGCCATATTTAGCCGTGACAACTCCATGACAAGTGCGTGGTATAATCCCCCAAACAGTTTTGGAGGTTTTTATGGCGAATATATTAATTGTCGAGGACGACCAAGATATAAACGACTTAATTGCCAGAAATTTAAAACTTGTTGGGCATACGTATCAGCAGATTTTTGATGGTAATGATGCAGTCAAAATCGTTTCGGAAAATAATTTTGATTTAATCCTTTTGGATATTATGCTACCAAGTTTGAATGGGTTTGAAGTGATTAAAAAAATTCCATTTACGCCTATTATTTTTATTACGGCAAAGGACGCGCTTGAACATAAGCTGAACGGTCTGCAATTGGGTGCAGACGATTACATTGTTAAACCGTTTGAAATGTTGGAACTTCTTGCGCGTATAGAGGTTGTGTTGCGTCGTACAAACAAGAATATCACTACATTCAGCTTGGATAATGTAGTTGTAAATATGTCCGACAAAACGGTAACGGCAGAAGGCGTAAGCATTGACTTATCGCCGCGAGAATTTGAACTTTTGGAAGTGTTAATTCGAAATCAAAATATTGCGTTATCACGAGATAAATTATTGGAGTTGGCATGGGGGTATGACTACGCTGGCGAAACTCGAACAGTGGACAATCATATCCAAAAGCTGCGAAGCAAACTAGGCTGGGAAGAACGCATAAAAACAATTTACAAATTAGGCTACAGGCTGGAGGTAAAACAATGAGAGCGCGAACATTTGTTGCAACCTACATGCTGTTGTTGTTTATTCTTTTTATGATAATCAGCCTTGTTTCTGTGTACATGAACCACAATCAAATGAATATTCTGCGAGAGCAAAGCAAGCGAGATTACCAAAGAATCTCTGCAAATTTGACCCGCGATATTTCCATTTTGTATGGCAGAAATGTAGGCCTGCCCAGCATGAATTTTTCGCAAGCAGTGGAAACACTTGCGCACAGCTACGCAAGGCATTATGTAGAGCATAATATACTTATTTCACTTTCCGAAGCAACCCAGCATGATAGTTCCTTTAACGCGGAAATATCATTTGTACAGCAGGGGCAGGAACATTTTATTTTCATCACAGGCACTTTGCCCGAACCCCTACATTTTTACAGGCTGGATTATTGGCTAAACATTACGGAAAGCATAGACGGAATGCAAAATATTCAACGTGCGTTTCTGATTTTTGCGGTTGTATTCTCTGGGATTGCCGCGCCAATTTTATATTATATTTTATCAAGCATTTTCAAACCGCTTGAAATTGTTGCCGAGGCATCAAAAAAAATTGCAAATGAACATTACCACGAAAGGATATTCGTTAAGGGTGAATTATCAGAAATGGCAAAAAACTTCAATCGAATGGCAGAAAAAATAGAAAGCCAAATTCGTATGCTAGAAGACGAATCATCTGGAAAGCAAAGATTCATAGACAACTTTGCCCATGAAATACGAACACCCCTAACATCAATATACGGCAACGCCGAATACATGCAAAAAGCCCTACTAGACGAAGGCGAAAACATAATACTAACCCAATCCATAATGGATAAAGCAACCCACATGAAAGAAATCGCAAACTCACTACTACAGCTTGCCACTTTAAGAAACTACACCCCCGTGAAAAGTAAAATAAAATTACAGCGGCTATTTGAAGATATAGCGCAAACCTTAAACAAATCTTTCAATGAGCGTGACGTGCAATTTATTTGCGTAAGCAACACCGATATTTTAGAAGGACAAGAGGATTTAATCAAAAGCCTACTTGTAAACATATGCTTTAACGCGCTAAAGGCCTGCGCTTCAAATACAGGGATTGTCTCGTTAAAAGCGGTACGCGAAAACGATAACATAATATTAGCAATAGAGGATAACGGCGAGGGCATACCAAAAGAAAGCTTATCAAAGGTGACGGAAGCCTTTTATCAAGTAGATAATTCCAGAAATCGAAAGTCTGGCGGGGCGGGTTTGGGTTTAACATTATGTAAACAAATCGCAGATGTCCACGGCGCGGAATTGCTTATCCAATCAACTGAAAACATTGGCACAACAGTAAAAATAATATTTACAACTTCATGATAACTCCGTGATAGTTTCGTGACATGGCTGATTTATCATAAGCACTGTAAGATAAATCAAGGGTGTGCGAGAAACACGCCCCAAAAGGAGAATGAACATGAACAGAAAAGACGGAAAAGGCTTCAAAAAAATGATGGGTATTGCGGCATTGTCCATCGGGTTGTTTAGCTCGGCATTTGTGGGAGTTAATCATCTCGCGTTTGCGGCATCAACCAGCGCGACAAGTGCGCCGCTGGTTATGGAATCTGTAACCATACCAACGGTAAGCACTTTGTCCGAAACAAGCGTAGGTGCGTTTGCGGCTTCCAGAAGCGGCGAAGAAACTCACCGCCAACTTAGCATAGAATTTGGAAACTGGATTCCAGGCCCAGAAATGGCATTTGGCACACCAACCGTAAACTGCATATCAGTTGTAGAAGCTGCCGAAATAGCCGCCGACACACTAGAGCAGTTGTTCGATGTAAACCTAGACGGCGCAACACTTTTTATGACTTACTGGGAAGGTCAAGACGACGTTGATGCAAATTGGAACGGGCAAATCTTTCCGAACAACGAACTTTGCCTAGAACTAATGCCACAATTCTCCTTCACAATAAACGCAGGAACAGGCGAATTAATGGACGCATCATACAATCTATTCGCCCTAGAAGCCTTTGAAGCGGGCATAAGAGGAAGAACCGCAACAACCCCAAATATCGAAGCTATGCAACTACTCCGAACACTTAACGCGCAAGATAATCAAGAAATCGCAATTCACGCAATGAACATCACACAAGGCACAAGCCTTCTTAACGGCGAAGTAACAAGGGCAAGAATAGACCGTTACGAAATCGACTTCGCAATACCATCTGGCGAGCCAATGCTAAGAATTTTTGTCATCGTGCAAAACGAAAACAACGACTCCATTCGCCTATCATTCCAAGAATTAGTAAACGAAAACCCAATACTTCACTTAGCAATAGGCAGCGAACAAACAAGGCTACAAGAAGCACGCACCAATGAACTAATGCTCCAATTCGGGTTTGAACGCGAGGAAAGCAAATTTGATTGGGTAAATCGTTAATCCACTTAATAAAAGGCGCAAATGAAAAAGTTTTGAGGAGAGGGGCTGTAGCAAAATTCACGGTTTTGCAACAGCCTCCTCGTCATGCAAACCATATGCGTAATCGTTGTAATAAAAGCGGAGTAAACATGGTTATATAAACGACGGGGGAAATTATGCCCCAAAAACGAGAGGAGCATTACAATGAAAAGAGTAAAAAAGCGGCAAAGCCGCAGTTCGCCGTTTTCCTACATTGGCAAGCCACGCATACGCCTCGAAGCCATGAACAATTTCCTAGCCTATAAAAAAATCATAACCCTTGGGCTGATTATGATTTTGGTGGTAAGCGGAAGTGTTGTTGCGTGGGGAATAACCCCTGCGGGCTGGCGAGAGGGTGACTTCGCTTTCAACGTGAATATTTTTACGCTACGCGACTGCAACGACGAGATTATTTATATCACAACATCTCAAAATGGATATTCGCGAGTTTATTCAAAAAACACAGTAACGAATCAACGGCGTATACTAATGTATTCGCTAAACCAAGACCAACAAATACAAGATTTTCGTCTTACAAGCGGCACGGCTTTTATGCTAACCCAAACGCGGTTATATCGAATCAATTTCGCAAGCAGCCCAATTTTTGAAACCATGCAACTCATCAACGAGGGCAACATAGCAATCGTGACAGTCAATAGCGAGTATATTTCCTACACCATACTGAATGAAGACACCAATTACCAACAGCTAATAAAACACTATTTGGCGGGCAACAACCAAACCAGCCAAAGCCAAAACGAGCGAAACGAACGAAACGAACGAAACGAACGAAACGCACCAAGTATATTCGATAAACTTGAAGCACTATTCAGGTCGCTTTTCTAGCATTAGCAAGCTTTTAGAACCAGCGGTCAATAATTCTGCGCTAGGGTGACGCGAAATTATTGACCGCTGGTTCTTAATCTATTATTGAGTACGACCCATATATTCTGCCTGCTTCTAAGCCGCCGTATAGGTGATAAAGCAGTTCGGAGACGGTTACTAGCTGAAAGCCCTCTTCTATTAGGCGGGGGATTACGCGTTCCATTGCAGCGGCTGTTGTTGGGCGGGTATCGTGGGTTAGGATTATCGCGCCGTCTTCTGCGTGGTCTAGTATGTGTTGATATACTATGTCTGCGTCTCGGTATCGCCAGTCTAGGGGGTCTACTGTCCATTTTATTATGGAGTAGCCCAGTTCGTAGGAAATTTGTATTACTCGGTCGTCGGTCATGCCGAAGGGCGGTCGGTGCATTGGTGGCGACGCGCCTATTTTGTTGGTTATTACTTCGCTGGTGGATTGGATTTCTTCGGTTATTTCGGCTTTGGTTAGAGTTGATAGATTGCGGTGCGTCCATGAATGGTTGGCTATTTCGTGTCCCATTTCGTGGGCGCGGATTATTGTTTCTGGTTGCGCAAGCACGCGGGGGGCTACTACGAAAAATGTTGCTCTTCCGCCGTAGTATTCCAGCAAGTCAAGAATGCTGTCGGTGTAGCGTGATGGGCCGTCGTCGAAGGTTAAGGCTACCATTGGCGGGCGTTTTGTGCTGTCGTCGTAGAGGTCAGTTTCTTTGTAGGCGGCTTCGTAGAATGTGGGGGACGGTGTTTCTGCTGGGGCTTCGACCGTTGCTTTTGGGAGGGGGGAAAGTTCTGGCAGGGTGAATTGCTCCACCGTTGCAGAATTTTGCCCACACCCAACAAACAACACTGATAAAATTGCTATCGCTAAGAATAGCGGAAGTTGCTTCAACATAGTACATACCTCAATTTCTTGTGCCGCCGCTTGGGCGGCTTTCGTCATGTAGGCGGTTTACTGCGGTTACTGCGAAGTGATGGCTTGTTACGTTTTCTGGCAGTTCCCAGAAATAGTATACTTGGTTGGGAATCGCGGGGACTATTGCTAAAATATTCGCGGGGTTGTTGATGTTGATATTCTCGGTGGGGGCGTGGTAGATTACGAAATATCTTGGGGCTTGTAGTTGGCTTGTGCTTATTTCGGTATTTTTCCACGAGATGATATTGTCAGCAATGATTATGTTTGCTGGTGGTGATGGAGCTGTACCGCCTAGATGGGGCATAGGCGGAACTAACGCAGCATAACGCCACATTGTATTGTGAAGAGTTTCCATGGTGGTTCTCATACCATGTCCGCGGTCTGGGCGCATTTGGTGTTGTGAAAATAACATTGAGCCGCTAATGTGTGGGTGTCCTAAATTATAAGCTTCTTGGCGAAGTAGCGTTCGCATTCCTTCGTATTCAAAGCCTGCGGAGTTGCGCCATTTATGCGGCACGGTTACGGCGGCCGAACGATACGTGTTATCCATGCGATATAACCCCACGCCTATGAATAATTGAGCGTTGGTGTACTCGCCTAAAGAGTTGCGCAAATGCCCGTCGAGGCCGAAATCCTCGAATAGCCTTGCCCACCATTCGGATATTACGCCGTAGGGTGCGGTGCTGTGTGTCCATTCCCAGTACACTTGCGGGGTTAGGTAGTCGATTAGGTTTTCTACTACCCAGCGGCGGGTGTCTGCGAATGATGAATGATAATTCGACCATGTGGTAGTTGATGCCGAACCCGTCCCAGCGTTGTAGCCACCGCCGTCTAAACCTGTGTTTCCTTCTGCGGCGGATTTCCATACTCCACCTGGGCTTATTCCGAATTTCACCCATGGTGCAGTTTCGCGTATCGCCGCTCCTACGTCGCGTATCATCATTTCTGTGTTTTCTCTGCGCCAGTCTGCTAGACCTTGGTTTGTGTTAGGGAATGCCACGTTTGATACCCAGTTATGTTCGGGGGTGTTGTAACGCGCAAAGGTATCGGTTATTGGGAAATTCGCGGGGTAGAAGTAATCGTCAAAATGCACCGCGTCTATATCGAAATTTTCCACTACTTCCAATACGCGCTGAACAATCCAGTCGCGTACCATTGGCGCGGCTGGGTCTACTACATATCTATTCTCGCCAAGTTTTACATAGTCCCCAAAAAGATAAAATGCCGTGTTAGGAATCCCAGACCACTCGTCCCGAATTTGCGAAAGCGAAGTAACCCGCTCCCCCGTAGAAGACAACGTAATATCACGGTAATTCCCAATTGTGTGTGTAATGCGATACGGGTTAAACCATGCGTGAACTTCAATATTTCTGGCGCGAGCAAGTGTTATAACGTATTCCAACGGGTCAAATTCTTCCCCATTAGAATCCAGTAACTCGCCCGTGAAATTAGTCTCGCCTGTAAGCCACGCCGACCACGGGGAAATCTCCGAACGAAAAAACGCGTCACCCGTTGGGCTAATTTGAAAAACTACTGCGTTAAAACCAAGGTCAGCTATTTCGTCAAAACGCTGGCGTAATTCGTATTTTTGTAAATCTACATGAGCGGGGGTTGTTCCGCGTGCTTGTGCAGATGGCCAGTCTATGTTTAAAACCGTCGCAATCCATGCCGCACGTAAATGATGCTTTTGTGGGACATCTTCTCCGTGGGCTATTGTTTCCAAAAATGGACGGTATCTGCCATAAGGGTCTATTATAGTGTTGCGGAATGTTTCGATTGCGCGGTGTAAAGTTTCTGTGGCTTCGCGGGTTTGGCTATCGGATAAATTTTCATTTTCGCCATTTTCGTTATACTCCGCCGAAAAAGCTTCGGCGGCTTGTATTGCATTGCTGAAATTTCGCATTGCTGATACGGGGTGTCTTCCCGTTTGGATATTAGCACCTTCTGCCGCCGCCCAATCGTAACGATTACGGGCGTAGGTAATTAACGCGTTAAGTTGTTGTGGGTAACTCAATTCAGCAGGAATGTATTCAGGTAGCATATGCCAAATAATTTCCGCTTCTGTTTCCAATTCTGCTTCTTCATACGCGGGAACAGTTTCGCCCACTGCGCCTGTTTCTTGTTCAATAGTAGCAACATCATTAGCGACATCGCCAGAGTCTTCCGATGCTACATTTACAACGGATTCCACTTCCGTAGTTCCACCACAGGCAACCGCTATCGTCGCAAGTATTACAACCAAAACTGCCAAATAAATATATTTTTTCACGCTAACTCTCCTTTGAGCTTAGTATTACGCATAGGCAAATTTTTACGCATTATAGCAATAAATTTGAGTAATTGCTATTCTTGTAGTATAATCCGTCTTGGACGGTAACTTGTGTGTATTAAGTCGTACACAATCCGTGTCGATAAGAACAATGTTGGGAAATACAAATTTGGGGGTACATATGCAAACATTTGAGCAAAACGAACAACAAAACACCAGCGTTGCAACCGAAACTAATCAAGAAACAACTCAAGAAACCACAACCTTTGACGCAGTGGATTCGGCAACAGATATTGTAGAGATGTTTAATGCAGAAGTTGCACCATACGAAGCAGACAGGCGCGTTTATCATTTCGCGAAGCGGGTTATGGACATTGTGCTTTCGCTAACAATGCTGTTCTTTCTGTGGCCCGTGATTGCAATAATGGCAATCGCCGTTAAACTTGATTCAAGGGGTAATGTCTTCTTCCGTCACCAAAGGGTAGGATTACACGAAAAGCCAATTGCAATACATAAATTCCGTACAATGGACAAAAATGCAGACACAATGTTCCAAAACTTTTCTTCCGAACAAAAACAGGAATTTGAAGCCAACTACAAACTTCGCAACGACCCAAGAATAACAAAAGTAGGCAAATTCCTAAGAGCCACCAGCATGGACGAGCTTCCACAACTAATAGACATACTAAGCGGCGATTTAAGCCTAGTAGGCCCACGCCCCCTAGTAGAAAAAGAACTAGACAAATACGGCTTCCAAAAACGCCGCCTACTAAGCGTAAAGCCCGGCCTAACAGGCCACTGGCAAGTAAGCGGAAGAAGCAACACCTCCTACGACAAACGAATAAACCTAGAGCTATACTATGTACAAAACGCCTCAATATGGCTAGACATAAAAATCCTGCTAAAAACAATTCCAGTAGTTTTTGGCAGGATTGGCGCACGATGAAAGCGGCACAGCCGCATTTCGCCGATTACATGCATTGGCAAGCCACGTATACGTCACGAAGCCATGAACAGTTTCCTCGCCTAGCTTATCTTATAAAAAAGGGAGATGTCGCGATTGCAACATCTCCCTTCTTAAATTACCCTCCAAAGAATTTTGCAAGATGAGAAAAGCTCCCAATAATTAGTAAAGCATTCCCCAAGGCAACATCTGCAATCTCTTTAAATAACTCAAATTTAGATTTGCACTTTTCTTTAGCGTTTTCATCATCTTTCTCCACAGCGATTTTTACAGCATCAAGCAACTGCATGAGCGAATTTTTTTGTTTTATTTCGAGTTCTGGTACAAACGTTATTTGGTTTTTAGCCTCGTTAATTTCTTTAGTCAGTTCCACTAAATTCTCCTGTGAAACATTATTTTGATTTACTGTTACTTTTACTTTTGCACCCTTTTCTGCTTTTGTAGTTGTTTGCGCAATATTCCCGCCTGCGTTAAATGTATTGCCCATATGCATGTCCCCTCCAAAATGATTATTTACAAACATAATAACTCTCGCGTTCTCTTCCTTTTTAAATTTTTCGCCTTTATAGCTTTCTATTGTGGGCAGTTCTTTTACCCGCAACTCGTTAGCGGGCAAATAGACAGGTTTGCCATCTATTTTTGTAGCGCGATATGAAATTGTAGGTTTTTGTTCTTGAAAACGCTTGTGTTCCCGCAAAATATCACCAAGGCATGATTCAAGACTGCAAAGAAACTTTATATTGTCTTCAAAATTGATGTTCCCATTCTTACCTTGTACTGTAATATAAACTCTGTAGTTATCTCTGTCATTTCGTTTTATTTCAGCAAGCGATTTACCGTCCACACTTACAAACATTGCCTTGTTTTTAGAAGTAACAGAATTACCTTTAGCATTTTTATGAATTGAATTAAAATTTTTAACTATAAAACGCGGAATCAAGCTACTTGGAAATTCGGGTAATGGGGAATCACCTTTTGCTATAATTGCTATTTCCATTTGAACAGAATTTTCAAATTCAAATGATAACCCAACCTCCTCGTCGGGATAACTGTCTTTTAAGCAATGCGGTATGATTAGCGTTTCACCGTCTTCGCTGTATGCAAGTTCAAAACACTTCATTATGTTAAAAATGAGTTCATCTTTGTCTTCTGGGAAAATGACAGCATCTTTTGCATTGCTTCTTAACACATTATGAAAATCAAAAATTTTAATCGACGCATTATTATAGATTTCTGATTTTTGAACCCAGTTTACAATTTTATACACCGCACCAGTAATCCAGCGTGGATTCAAAAC
>Ga0123355_10009933_pt1 | contig 14528 bp, 17 predicted proteins | sample TergutEmb28metaG_3_FD_89872 | JGI IMG/M metagenome (GOLD analysis project Ga0123355, IMG submission 89872) | Embiratermes neotenicus P1 segment gut microbial communities from Petit-Saut dam, French Guiana - Emb289 P1 | ecosystem: Host-associated > Arthropoda: Insects > Digestive system > Gut ...
AGCAATGGTTATGGGCACACGGTTATTATAGACCATGGCGGTGGTATAAATACATTATATGCCCATAATTCTCGCAACTTGGTTGCAGTAGGTCAAAATGTTGCCCGCGGTGATATTATTGCCCATGTAGGCAGTACAGGCCGTACCACAGGGGCACATGTACATTACGAAGTACTCATTAACGGTACTGAGGTTAATCCCGTTCCCTTTTTGCAAGAACACTATTCATAGGTAGAATGGAGAAAATACATGGCTCGTTCACGTACAATAGATGAATTTACCAAACCGACAGCTACAGTTATAGGAAAAGGCTTTACCATAGAAGCCGCCCGTTTTACTTGTGAAGATTCCGAATCTATGCGAGTCGAGGGCACGATAATAGGCGACATAGAAATTGAAGGTGTATTGATTATTAGCGATTCTGGTTATGTAGATGGCAATATTAGTGCCAGTTCTGTGCGTGTTGCCGGGCGTGTTTCCGGAAATATACAATGTTATCATGCATTACATTTGACATCTACTGCTAATGTTATGGGCGATGTGGGCACATCCTCCCTTATTATAGACGATGGAGCAATTTTGCTAGGGCGCTGTAAAACCAGTATGGCCATAGATACCGAGCAGATTAAGCTTACTACATGTTCATAAAATAGAGTGCTTTCCAACTAATAAAAAATTATGCTTGACATCGTTCTGGGAAAAGGGTATACTTTCATTCGGTCAAGCGGACTATGGCCCGTTGGTCAAGAGGTTAAGACACGGCCCTTTCACGGCTGAAACAGGGGTTCGATTCCCCTACGGGTCAATAGAAGTTGTGCGTGTTTTCTTCGGTGAATGCGCATTTTTACTTTTGCAAGAATATCAGCGTACGGGATAACGCTATCGTTGTACGCGAACAAGCATTGTTGCAAATATGGCGCCATAGCCAAGTGGTAAGGCAGAGGACTGCAACTCCTTTACCCCCGGTTCAAATCCGGGTGGTGCCTGAATGAGAAAATCCTGTAATCAACACGATTATGGGATTTTTGTTATTTTGGAAAATAATAATAAAAATCATCATTTGGGGACTATTTGGGGACTGTTTTGTCGAAATCTCCTACGTAACACTTTTTTCTGCTTTGGGGCTGTGAACAGTTTTTCTAATTTTTCGGCTGCTGTCCGATCCCTTGACCTAAAAGCGTGTGAATAGGTATTGAGTGTTATAGTCTTATTTGCATGCCCCAGTCGTTCGCTTACGGTTGCAATATCCACACCTTCTGCGATCAAGAGACTTGCATGTGAATGTCTTAGCCCATGAAAAACTATTTTAGGAAGTTCATGGCGTTTCAGAAACTCATTAAACCATTTTGACGGACGCAGAGGAAACATGGGTTTTCCCCTATCGCCAAGAAATATATATGAGGTTCCAGGAGGAGCCCCTTCCCACAAATTTCCCATTTGCAACCATAGTTTTGTACAGTGCGACCGATATTCGCTCAATAATTTCATAACTACTGGTGGTAAAGATATACATCTTTCTCCGGATTCTGTTTTTGTTTCTCTCTCAAATGTACCATACTTGGCAATGTACATTCGTTGGCTATCAATAGTGACCGTTCTATTTTCTTGATTTACATTCTCCCACTTTACTCCAGCAAGCTCACTCAATCGAATTCCAGAATATATTACCAAATATATCATAGTGCGATAATTGATTGGAGCCTGCTCTAATGCAGCAAACATTTTCAACACTTGCTCATCGTCATAAGACTGAGTCTTTTGCTTTTTTGCCTCTGGAGGCTTAATACGTTGGGTTGGGCTATTGCTTATGATTTGCCACTGGACCGCTGTGGTCAAAATAGACGAAATAAGCTTATGATGATGAGATATCGTAGTATTTGATAATTTTTCTGACCTATTTGCTACTTGAAACGCCTTACCAATATCTAATTGAAAATGATTACATACTTTTTGTGCGGTTTCTTCATTTGTTTGATTGCCACATTTTATTTTGTTAAATGTATGCCTGGATATACCTAACAGGTTAATGTCGACTTTGTTATTTGAGTTGAGAATGCTCATCAAAAATTTTGTTGGCTTGTATAAGACATCTAGCCTAATTCCTCCTTCGGCTAAATTATTATAGAATTCCAATAAGTGGTGTGGCTGCAATTTTGCCAGCTTTATATGCCCAAGCGCCGGAATAATTCTCTTTTCAATACGAGTTTTGTATACAATTAATGTTGCCGGAGCCAACTGCTTTTCAGCGTAGTCAGTCACCCATTTTTTTATGAACTCTTCGAAGGTAATTTTTTCAGCATCTAAAAATGTTCCATTCTCAACTTGCTGTTCAAAGTTAACAGCTTGCCGTTGTAACTCCTTTTCTTTTTGACGTTCAGTGAGATTGTCTGGTAACGTAATTGTTTTGTACCGCCGATCTTTTTTACCATTTGGCAGGTATCCGCATGAGACTGTTATGCGATATGAGTTTTTTGAACGCTTTTCAATTGATGCCATTTAATCATCGCCCTTCTCTCGCAGTTTTTTTCGTTCATAACTTTTTTTTACATTAGCTCTATTACGACATGTAGGTGAGCAATAAACAGCTCTGCTATTATCTGTGACAAAAAAATTCTCACAATGAGTACATTGTCTTATGTGTTCAGTATCACTGGTTGAAATAGAAATTATCATGAATTTGGCTGCATTTAATGGAGTAATTATATATCTCGGATACCATTTCACACCATCAAATCCCGCATTTCCAATTATGTTGAAATCTAATGCAGTGTAATTTTCAGGACTCCCTCCGAGCATCTTTTTTGCATATGCTTTGGGGTATCTATAGTAATAGTAAATGTTATAGATTTCATTCAAAACAATACCAGCATGGATGGTAAAAAATGGACTGTCTGGTATGCTGCTCGTTTTCTTACAAAGCGCATAAAACGCTTGATTCCACATATCGTCATATTCACGCCCTAAACTCGGTTGGCCAAAGCTAGATACAAAAATAGAAAGCATTTCTAGTAGTCGGTTTCTGGCACTATCTTCATGAAAGAAAACAAAGCATGTATCTTTCAGTTCCTCGAATGACCCATATTCACGAAAATCGAGCAGGCCATGCAATCCATGTTTCAATGGGTTGTAATTATCTCTATCAATGTTTTTCTCAATAAAACAGCCAATATCCAAAATACTAATAACCATATCTTTTCTTTTATCCCAAGCATTGTAGTTATCACTACCTCTGGCATCTTGATGAGTCAGAATAATACTTATGCCATCAATATTACAAATTTCAGTTCTTATTGCATCACCACGTCGTACGATAAGGTTGTCAAAACCAAAAGGTGCTTTCACAAAATCGCCTCCATATGAAATCTAATAGCATGAATGCATTGACATATTAGATTTCGTGTTTTATACTAATTACCAGCTAATATTTTTAATGCAATTTTACTATTAGACATAATAGCATCGCATGGGGTAATGATAATGTCTTAAGGCGATTATGTCAAGAGCATTTGAAAGGAGACAATTATGAGCAAGCGGGTAACAATCGCACAAGCAGTCGAAGTAATCGGTTTAACTGAATACACATTACGCAAAGGGGTCGCAGAAGCAAGATACCCTCACATTCGTACCAGCGGACCCGGACGCGGCAGGATTTTGATTGATGTGGAACTGCTTGAGAGCTATTTGGAGCAAGAGGCGATGAACAGCACAAAAAAAACAGATGATGTTGACGTCATGAATTACGGGCAATTGCGGCGAGTTTCAGAATAGTTGAGGCAAGTGTAAAAGCTCCACGCTATAAATGTGCATACAAAAAAACTACCTAACGTCGCTGAGGAAAATAAGAGTTGTCTTAAACAGAGAATTTATTAAGCGCAGAAACGTCATACCTCTATGCCACAAGAAAGGCGATAGCGTTTTCATCAGAGAGTGCAACCTTGAGGGATGCAGGATTGTTAAAGGATTCATAGTCGGAAAGATCAAACACCTCACCAGATTGAATCATGTGATAAATGCAAGTAAGCATCATGTGAGCTTGTTTACCGCTGTTTCAAGAGTATTTTGCCATATCTGATTGCGGTTTTCCGCTTTCATAAATTACTTGTGCTGCCGCAGAGCGGCGGAATGGAGACATGAATGAACAGGAACGTGACGTTTACGAACCCGGAACGTGCAGAAAAAAACAGGAGGTTGAAAAATGGAAACCAACAATAGTCAAGAAGTGTTTTCAAACAAGAACAAAGACATTTTTAGCTTTATCGTAAAAATGGTGGATGCGTGAAACAGAGCCATATTACAAGAAAGTAGAAGGAGAACAGTGATGAACGATAATACGAAAGGCAAGTATAATACCATTCCCGATGAAGAACTGTGGGCTGAAGACCCGGGCACATGGGCGAACACAGAGCCAAAAGCGCGCATCTCTATACAGGGCAACACGGTTAAAACACTCAACCCGGAGTCCCGCCTATTCACTGAACTGCAAAGGGATAAAAAGAGAGCGGAGCAAATTGCGAAAGACATAGACAAGGTGCTCGCTGCTGATATCAAAGACACTAACAAACTGTTACACAAAGTAGCGGTGTCATCTGAATATTTAACACGCAACTTTAGAGATCATGTTGGCAGCGGATACTTTGGTGCAACGAAGAAGGATTACTTACTAACCGCTGCAGAGGTGCTAGAAATTAGTGTTTCAGAAAGCAATGGAATTGTAGAGATAACCATACCGAGTTTACTGCCAAAGCGCAAAAATAAAGGTGCGAACTTTATATATGACCCGCTTTATTCAGTGTTAAGTAAGTACTCACGTGACAACGGGAAGCCACGGCGGCACGGAAAGAGTGTCTTGTGTTTTACACATCATTACGACAAAGAACGAGGCATTAAAAACCGTATTCGTGACTACGACAACCTTGAACTGAAAGACATCAAAGACATCATTGCACTGCATTTTCTTGTGGATGACTCAGGGTATTGGTGCTCTGAATACCATGAGAGTGTCTTGGATGATAAGGACAAAACGAGCATACTAATAATGTCACCGGAGCAGTTCAAAGAGTGGATTTTTTCACGGTAAAAAGGTTAAGTAAAGGCATGAAAAAAACAACGAAAACACAACACCATTTATTTCATGCTTATAAAATACGCCGAAACACTGATAACCACTGTGTTTGTGCGTCAAGAAAAAAGCTGCTATGCGCCGTACTCAATCGAGGGGTGGTCGCAGAGCGCGACTCTATTGAGTGTCTTTGTGCAACCACCTTGATGTGAGGATGAGGAGTGATGAAATGGTATCGAGAGGGCTTACACATAAAGATTTGATTTTGCAAATGTGTGGGTTAAGTGGTGAGTATCCTGTAAGGAATGTATCTAACTTGGTATTGAGCGGAAGGGCAAAGGATGTGGTTTTGGAATTACAAAATAAGGGTCTGATAAAGAAAATAAAACTGAAAGATGGAACAAAAGTTTTTAGACTGGACAAGAAGGGCAAGCAATTGTTGATTGATAAAGACGATGGACGATTTGCTAATTATTTGTATGGGAATGTAAATACAAATAGAATACCAACTGACATGACAGCGAAGAAAAGATTGATGTCATATGCAGAGGTATAATAAAATCTTTCCCTTATGTTCTATTGCACCTGGATTAAATACGCAGTTAATGCCAAGACGTTCCATCAGATATGGGTTTGTTTCATGGTTAAGGTCGTATTTCCAAAACAGTGGAACGTGGCCAGCGGTTAGTACTGGGTTTTTATAACGGTCGTACCAACCGTTACCCAAACCGTCTACTTCGTTCTTTTGGTTTACAATTGTCTCATGTTCTGCGGTTAGTGCCGCAAGACGGTTATCAAATAATTTTTTATCCATTTTTGCCTCCCTTACGATGTGATTAGTCCGGTTTCTTTCATGTACAAATAACTTAGCGTCATTGATTCATCGCCGTTTAAATTTCGTAGGGCGTCTTGTTCGTAAATCGCCCATTCGATATCTAATTGCCTCATACAGTCCATTGTACCGCAAATATCTACAATACCCGTTCCAAGGGATGTAAAAATAGGAATATCCACGGCAACACCCCCGGCATAATGCACTGTGTCTTTTGCGATATAGTCCTTGAGATGAACAGCACCAAGACGGCTTGCATATCGTCTTAATATGGTCATCGGGTCTACACCGGCGTAGTTAGTCCATGCTACATCAATTTCCAAACAAAGATGCTGTGAGTTTAGCATCATATAATCAATAGCCGGAACATTGTCATAACAAAGCTGAAACTCCGGACTATGGTTATGGTAGCATAGTTTTACATTTTCCTTGCGCATACATTTCTTGTATTTGCCTACGCAGTTCGGAACCTTCCAACCTGCCATTTAAGGACCAAAATGGAGCACTGCGGTATTTGGATGACGGATTTGCAAATTCTTGGTAGTTGAACATAAAATCAACCCTTCATATTTATTAAATCTTTGTAGCTTATCAGCTTAATATTATTTTCTTTTATGATTTTTAGAGTTTCATCGGCCATAAAAATTTGATACTCGTAATACCGTTCATACCAATCAGGTATGATATACCTTATCTCCGGTGTATCTATTACGGGATGAACAGTAAGTTGCGTAACACCCGGCTTGATATTTTGTAAAGTTTGATACAGGCAATCATATTTTTGTTCTAAGCTTAGTCCCGGTTCTCCGCCTATACCTATTAGATAATCAAGAGTTTTTGTGTTTATCGCAAATTCTTCATATTCGGTTTTAACAATTTGGTACATGGTATTGTATTTTTGCGAAAGAGCAACATATATGTCATAAAAGTCACTGTCTAGCGTTACTGTGTGCATATGACGATCAAAATGCGATGGCATGAGCCCCCAGCTTACGGCAAGTTCAATTTGTGAGTTAAGTTCGTTGCGCACATCACTCGGGGTTGCATGTTTTAATACTTCGTCATTAGTTTGGTCATGAGCACCCATTACAAGAATTGTGTCATGGGACAGACCTAAAGCATCCGCCATTTCTTGAGTAATTTTGCCTACAGCCGTGCCGGATTGTACAGGCGCGGGAAATAATCCGGCATCAATGCCGGATATGCAAAGTATTTTATTGTCCCATTTAAGTTTATTGATATCAAAGGCCATTGTCCTTGTGGCAAGAGAATAGTCTACATATTTTATACCGCCCAACATATATAAGTATGAAGGAACCCATAGGCAAAACAGAATCTATTTGCTTATATGTATTTGGGCAATTTTCTTTTATCTACATAAGTTTTGGCAGAAAATACATGATATGAGGCTTACACCCGCATGTTTTAGTTATTTTATCTTCGCCAAGAATATCAATTAATGTCTCTACCTGTTCGCGACCGCGGGTATCTGTATAAAGCATGCTTTCAGTGACAGCCTCAACTTTAGAATTTAAATACGCACATGTTTCGCCAAAGGAAGATACGCATATGCATTTGACAGTTTCACTGCTGTGTTTAACCGCCGAATATATGCATTCTTTAACAGCCTTCCATACAACGAATGGGTCGAATCCATCATTTCCTACAGCCAATTTTGTTAGTGCGTATTCCTGATAAGAACCGCCTAATACATTGCCAAAATAGTCTACTATATTGCATTTAACTCCAGTGGTACCTGCATCAATCCCTAGAATAGCTATAAAAACCTCTTTGCAAACAATATTGTTAACATACTAATTGTTGACGAACTATTTTCAATAGCTTGTTTTTACATATTACATGAAAATTTTGACATGTTTAATTAAAATTGTTGTGAGTGTGTGTGTTTTTTTATATTATACCCACATTGAGCGTGATTATTTTAGTTGTTTTGTTAGGAGCTTTAATTTGAATATTGGCCTTATGTATGTTGTGCTTGCCGGTTTGACTTGGACAGCTATTGGAATTGCATTCAGCAAGGTAGCGAATAAGGAGATTGACTCTGTTGTTTTCATTACAGTGGCGGCATTCTTTACCATGATTTTCTCTGTGCCCATGGTGCGGTGGCAACTGGTTTCTTCCGAACCGGTTACGAATTTGCCTCCCCTTATAATTTTAATGCTTATTTCCGGCGCGTTTAATATGCTTGCTTCGTATGTAATGCTAATTGCTATGGGAAAAGGCCATAATGGGTATACATGGGCAATTGGTCAATCCGCCATGCTTATTCCGTTTTTAATGTCCATTGTTATTTGGCGTGATGCGGTCTCGGTATCCGGTATTATTGGTATGACACTTATGCTGGTGATGGTCATTACCCTTGGTGCATGTAAAAGCAGAGGCGAAGGGGATAAGAAACAAAGCTACAGTCGCTTATGGTTGATTTTATCTTTAATCGTTTTTTTGCTTTACGGAATACAGCAAACTATAAACACAATCCCCACACGCTGGTACGATTGGAACGATACGCTAAACTTGCGCGTCCCATTATCCTTTACGGGGGGATTTATTTTTCAACTAATATTATTGCTGTTCAGCAAACGAAAAATAACTAAACCAAGCGTAATCAGGGGATTTTTTGCTGCAATTTTAATTGTTGTGGGTGGCGTATTTATTTTCCTAGCTATAGACAATTTAAATGACTACGGATTACTACCGATTGTGTATCCGCTGGCTATAAGCATAAGTATTATGGGTGTTTCACTTTACAGTGTCGCCTATTTGAAGGAAAATTTTAAATTTTTGCAAATTGTTGGATTGTTGGTTGGGTTTATTGGGATTGTATTGGTTTCGATTTAGGAAAGTGTGAGTGACGCCTAACAGCTTGATTGCCATGGGTGATGACGATACAGTGGTATACGATTATGCAGACAATCCAGTAGTACATGTCTTTGAAATTAACAATGCCAAAGTGATAATTTATAACCTGCCGGACTTCGTAGTGCAATGTTTGTGGTGCAGTGAAACAAAACATTATACTGTAACGTTACACCATTTCAGCGCATTTTCCAACGTCTGTTGAAAGTTAGGGTTAAGCCATACCTCTATATGATGCCCAGAGGTAAGCACGCAAACACGTCCTTTGCCTTGGGTGCGCACATATCCGCTTGCGCTTATTTTTGCCGGGACGTTAAAATATGGGTTCTCTGAATATTTTTTGGCCGTACCTTGGGCTGCGGCATAAGACGCCATTATAATATCCACATCGTCTGCCAATATTTCAAGGTGATAATGCTCGTCATCTTCACAAAAAGCATTTACATTTTCGGTTATGGGGTGCGGCTTAATAGGCTCAACCATAACCGGACAATCGTTAGGATGAAATTTGAACCGACAACCAATTAGCCGATCGAGTACTTCTGTATTGACTCCAGCTACGGTTCCGCTGTGCACAACCAGCAGACCACCGCCATTTTCTACAAACTCAACAAAGGCTTGTTGAATTTCTGGTGTTTTCCAGCTTGCTTGATCTGTGGGCGATATTTCATCGCATTTGGCCATCAAAACAACTGGATAATTAACAAGTATTTCGGGTTTAAATTCATTGCCATCTTTTATTATATCAAATTGAAACCCTTTCTCTTTTAATGGAGCAATGCCCCCTAAGACAACGTTAGCGGGATGATTATGTTCATCGCAAAACAATAAAACACGCATTTGCAATTCCTCCTAAATTATTTTACGCGGTTATTATATCAACTGGTTATATGTTTAGCAATTGAGCTGACAGGCTACTTGGATTTTCTTACACAGCAGCCGTACTTGCATTGTTTTCAGGTTGGTTGCAGTGTGTTTATTTTCCTTCAATATTTACTATCACCTTCTATCCTAATTGACGCATAATCACATCAAGAATTGCATCTGTATTGTCCTCGTTTACTGCATTTGGGTACTTTTCTACAAATTCTAACAATTGTTTTTTTGTACGTTGTTCCTGTATCCGCACTTCGTTATAGATACTTTCGTAGTTACCGCTTGCGAAAACATCATCAAGTAATTGCTTGGATACCGTTGGTAGCTCCTGTTGGTCATAAAGCAGAGTAATTGCATTATCAATTGCTTGCCTTGTGATTGGTTCATTGTTTTTGGAATGCTCCCATAAAATGCCGACAATATCCGACAAGTCAAATTTGTACCTACGGCCACTCATTGCTTTCATTGCGATAAGATATTCGTCCTTTATAGTCATTACTTTTAGAACATTCGAAAAAGTTCTATAATATGCGGCCACATTTCGCAACTTAGGGGTATAGGACTTCGTATGCCTAAAATCTTCATTAAGCCAACCATGCGGTAGACCAAATTTATCCCTTACATGATTGATAGAATCTTTCATAGATGCGTCGGTCTGTACAAGCGCATCGGCATCTGTTGACGCATTACGAAAATCGTAGTTAATTAGAACAGATGCACCACCAATAAGAATGATTTCGGCCTCTGCCTTCTTATTATACTGTTTACGAAAATGCTTGCCTAGTTCTACAAGGCATTCATCTAGCCTTTCTTTTGATAAGGTAAAATAATCACCTGCCGAATAATCAACAAACATTTCGCACCTCTGATTCTACAATATTGTGGCGCATAAATTCCGGGATAGCGTCTGCAAGACCTTCACTTTTAGCTTGTTCGCTGCCGCTGGCCATACACATTACATAAACACCGATTGGATATACTGTTTCCTGTAGCCTAGCATTACGCAGGTCATTGTATTTTGTACAAAGGGGAATATTATTTTCACGGCTAATAAAATCCAACATCGCAAGCAGATAAAGACTTTCCAAATACCAATGTTTGTTGTAAAACTTGCGAACATCATCATTTTGTAGCACAGAAAAAATGAAGTTTAAGTCACCCATCTCTTTTACATTGTGACAAACACTGCTTTTGAATATTTCAAATGTCGGACGTTCTTCTACTTCTGCGGATAGTAAAAACTCCATACTTGTGTCCAATGCTTTTGCAAGTTTGTAAATAGTACCTGCCGCACATTTATCAATTTTTGTTTTGCCACTACAAATATCTATAATTGTAGTTTGTGGTACGTTGGCTAATTTCGCAAGTTTGTACTTAGTCATGTTTTTTTGCTCTAAGATTTCGTTGACAATCATGGTAATCACTCCTGATATTATTATATCGGCAAACCGACATGATAGTCAACTATTCTCATCGACAATTATCGCATGACATAATTGCAACAATACATTACGAAACTCCAAACGAAACTCCAAAAATGGTTTTTGCAACAGAGCCAGTTTTTTATAATTGAGTATAGTCCGGGATATTCCGACCGCCATAGCATTAGCTAGTGCAAAAAACGTCATTTTTATCTTTTAGCAAATTGTTAATGATATCAACTTTTTTGATAATGACCACTCCTTTGTTTTACGTTCATGCCAATATTGCAGTTGATTTCGGCATGGATGTAAAGGCAAACAACCTTTCATATATTGCGAAAATCTAGCCAGACATAAGACAAAACGACAAAACTTATCGATTGTTTACTCAAATAAAAAATATAAGTTGGTTGCACAAGATTGATAAGAATTTACTTTTCATTTACTACAGTAAGAGACAATTCGCCCGATACACATAATGTTTCATTGACAAACCCTTCGCCTTTGATGAAGTAAAAAGGCTCTTTTTTGCTAATCAAAGAACAATGAAATTTTACTGTATCGCCGGGTAGCACCTTGTTTTTGAATCTAACTTTGTTCAAGCCCGTAAAATAAGGCATGTACCTCTCACTGGGCTGTGCATTATCTAAGTCTACTAGAAGGCAAGACGATTGCGCCATCATTTCGCAAAGAATAACTCCGAGAACAACAGGGTTTCCCGGAAAATGCCCGTGTAGGAAAAATTCATCACCACGAATGGTATAGCTCCCTATAGAGATGCCATCTTGTAAAACAACATCATCAAGTAGAAGCATTGACTCTCGATGCGGAAGTATGTTTTTTATCTTGCTTTATCCATCGTTTTCAACTCCTATATCATGAAGTGCAAGTTTTTACTTTTCTCAAAAACTATACGCATAGAATTGGAAATGCTGCGTTTACAGACAAACATGAATCTGCTATGATTTACCGAGGAATCAATAATCAATCGAAAGAGGTAAAAGTAATGAGCGCACCATTTCAAATTGTTGTAGGTTCAACAGCAGACCTTCCTGCAAACATAGCAGAAGAATGTAACATTACGGTTATTCCCTTCATATTCACAATGGGAGGCCGGGATTACTATAATTATTTAGACAATAGGGAAATTTCACCAAAAGATTTTTACAAAGCCATAGGAGAAGGTGCAACAGCAACTACCACCCAAGTTACCACATATAGGTATATTGAAACCTGGGAGCCGTTTTTGAAAGAAGGAAAGGACATTTTATATATTTGCCTGTCGTCGGCCTTAAGTAAGAGTTTTGACCAAAGTGTAATGGCTGCTCGGGAAATGATGGAGCAATATCCGGAGCGCAAAGTTATAACAATCGACTCTAAGGCCGCATCAATCGGGCAAGGTCTTTTGGCATACTATGCATCAATGGCACGGGATAAAGGGTTAGGCCTTGAAGAAACCGCAAAACGCATTGAAGGTTTCATCCCCCGTTTACAGCATTGGGTTGTTGCAGACGACTTAAATCATTTGAAGCGTGGGGGGCGAGTATCAGGAGTAGCCGCAACTGTAGGAATTCTTTTGAGTGTAAAGCCCATCTTGACCGTTTTGGACAACGGAAGCCTTGCGCCTAAGGCAAAGGTAAAGGGCAAGAAAAACGCCCTTGCGTATATTGCGGATCAAATGACAGCCCAAAAAGTCAACCCCAAGGGACAAACTATCGCAATTGCTCACTGTGCCGCCCCAGAAACCGCCAGGCAATTACAGGATATGATTATCGCAAAATTTCGCCCGTGTAAATTCATTATAAATGATATTGGGCCTGTTATTGGTGCACACACCGGCCCGGGAGCAATCGCACTGGTATTTTTGGGTGCAAAAAGATTAGACAAGTAGGGAGATATTATGTATAAATTACTTTGCCGTGCTTTTCAAAAAGGGTTTTGGATTGGCTCGGGAGTTTTGCCATGGCGGTGGCCTACTCGTTTAAGCAGTTATGACGGGTTGGTTAGTGTGCTACACGAAAAGAAATGTACGTCTTTGCTTCTGGTTACAGATAAAGGAATCGTTCATGCAGGTATGCATAGGGAATTGTTGGACAAGCTGCGTTCCGCAGGGGTTAAAGTAATCGTTTTTGACAAAACAATTCAAAACCCCACCATTGATAATATCGAAGAAGCTTTATCCTTATACGAGAGTGAAAAATGTTCCGCAATTATTGCTTTGGGCGGCGGCTCTGCTATGGATTGCGCAAAAGGAGTTGGCGCAAGGGTAGCCAGACCTAAAAAGAAAATCCAGCAGATGCGGGGCTTGTTTAAGGTGATTTTACCAATGCCTCTTTTCTTTGCAATACCTACCACTGCGGGCTCCGGCAGTGAGACTACCGTTGCAGCAGTTATTACAGATAGTCGTTCCAAAGAAAAATACGCTATTAATGATACCGCATTAATCCCGCACTATGTGTTGTTCATACCGAAACTTACCGTGGGTTTGCCGCCGTTTTTCACCGCCACGACAGGAATGGATGCACTGTGCCATGCAGTTGAAGCATACATTGGCAACAGTAATACCAAGCAAACCAAAGTTGATGCAATAAGAGCAGTCCAGTTGATTTTCGAAAGTCTTTTAGATGCATACGAAAATGGGGAAAATATAAAAGCCCGGGCGAATATGCAGACTGCCGCTTTTCTGGCGGGTGCAGCGTTTACACGGGCATATGTGGGCAATATACACGCAATTTCCCATGCTTTAAGCGGGCAATATGGCACACCGCATGGCCTTGCAAACGCATTAATTATGCCATATGTACTGGAAATTTACGGCGAGTCGGTACATAAACCATTATGGGAGATGGCATACGCCGTAGGTCTTGCCGATGATACAACTCCCACAAACGAGGGTGCAAAACGATTTATTGCCGCCATATGGGAAATGAACACAAAAATGGGCATCCCTAAAAAAATTAAAGACATTAAAAAGGCTGATATTCCCATTTTGGCAAAACGAGCACTAAAAGAAGCTAATCCACTGTATCCTGTGCCGATTATTTTTAACCAGGCGGATATGATGGTTGTAATGTTAAAAGTAATGGATGGAAAGGGATAAAAGGAAATGACCGATTTTAACGCAATTTTAGCACTGCAAAAAAAGTTTTATGCCACAGGGCGTACAAAAAATATTTGCCTAAGAATTAGGCAGCTAAAAAAACTTAAAACATGGATAAAGGAAAATGAATGGGCAATTGCCGCCGCATTGCGCAGGGATTTAAACAAATCTCCATTTGAATCGCTTGCTACCGAAACAGGTGTTGTTTTAGATGAGTTAAACTATGTTTTAGCAAATCTGCGTAGCTGGTCTTGCCCCAAATTTGTTCCTACAAATCTTAAAAATTTCCCGTCATATGGAAAAATTCATCCCGAACCATATGGGGTCGCGCTTATTATGTCGCCGTGGAATTATCCTTTTATG
>Ga0123355_10009934_pt1 | contig 14528 bp, 12 predicted proteins | sample TergutEmb28metaG_3_FD_89872 | JGI IMG/M metagenome (GOLD analysis project Ga0123355, IMG submission 89872) | Embiratermes neotenicus P1 segment gut microbial communities from Petit-Saut dam, French Guiana - Emb289 P1 | ecosystem: Host-associated > Arthropoda: Insects > Digestive system > Gut ...
AACACCTCGTTTGCAAATAAGAATTGAATTGTGAATACTGTAATATAACTTTAGCAAGGAACAAAGCTCCCTGATGATGATCTGACAAGATCGAAACATGTCAGAGTGTTTTAAAGTGTTTTATGTGAAATTTTATGTGCATTTGTTGGTTGATAAATTGCAGTGACATACTACTAAGTTGAAATTTACACAAATCAATTCAAGTTTTTAGTTTTTTTATGTTTTTTTTTTTAATTTTAATATTTAATGAAGTTTATTTTAGACTGAAACATGTAATGTTAATCAAAAGTGGAACTTGACGTTCATATCTGATTCATACTCACCCCTCTGAATTGTGTGTCTGATGGTGGATACTTGAAGTTTGGACCAAAATTGACAGAAACAGTGGCACTTTTGTGTAATGAGAGTGTAGGAAAATAATGTCCACCATATACATCACTGAAGGCAACATCCTGACCAACTCCATTCTTGTAGAAAATCAACTTACTACCTGGCAGAACTTTCAGTGCCTTAAGACTTTCTGTAACTTGGTCCTTCTCTTCATAGTACAAATGGCTTTTGAACTTCACCAGTGGCTATGGAAGGGGAAAAAAAAGTGTTCAGTAGAAATTTACAGCCACATGGACTGGCAAAGATTAAACAGTTCCTAAAGTCCAAGACTCATAAAAAAGTGGCATAAACTTGGAAATGTAGTTAGACAATTGCATGTGATTTACAGGTGCTTATAACGTTAGAAACCAATACACCAAATACATTGTTTACACAATTCCCATATACAAGTGATTGTATCATTTTCTGTAACTACCACCGCCACAGCTACCAAGCCATGTCAATAGCAAGAACAGCAGTCACAGATTATTGCATGTATCTAAGGTTGTAACATGGGGTATAAAAAGGTTCCCGAAAAACAACTTCCATCACGATGTTGGAGAATCATTCATTCCACAGGCACGTGCAGAATGCGACGATTCCTTGCCATTCTCAGGAGCTTCTTCCATTCCTCTCTGTTATGTACTTTCTCCTGCCACCCTTCTCCACCAACTATTCTTCCATCCTCTCTCACTTCAACTTGCCATCTATTTCTAGGTCTACCTCTCAATCTTTTGTTCCCAAATTCATACATAATACTCTTTTGGGAATCCTATTTTTTTCCCTTCTCTGTATATGCCCAAACCAATGTAATCTATTTAACCTTACCGTCTCTATTATAGTAGGTTTTTTAACCCTTGCATAAATTTCTTTATTGGTTAATATCCTCCAATTTTCTTTTTCATTGTCATATACTGGGCCAAAAATTCTTCTATACACTCTCCTTTCAAAAATGTTCAATTGCTTTCTATCTCTCTTTGTTAGTGTCCAAGTTTCTGATGCTTACATTGGAGATGGCAAATCTTTTTTCAGACTGAGTGCCACAAACGCTAGAAACCTATATAAATAAAGCCTGTTATGTCCCGAAGGAATTGTTACATATATACAGGCAGTCCCTACCTTTCGTACACAATTCGGTCTTTAAAGCACGCACAAAAGTCGAAATGTAAGGAAGTTGAGCAATGGAACTGAATGTTATAAAGGGGTGCAGTTCCCATTGATAACAAAATACATAAAAATCCCTACTTATGTGCCACAAACAAAATGACTGTAGCAACAATTACAGTACCTTTATGCATTAATTCTACAAATGGTAACTGTTGACGTTTCCACCATCACACGAGCCAATATCCTCCATAATCCTGATGCCTATATAAGGGATGGCCAATGAAACTCATAAGCCATTAGTAACCTTAACAATGCTGTTTCAAACATTGTCATTTGTCTACTTTACAGTACAATGGCCATATTCTTCACACAAATAATGTACTATCACTCACATGTGTAGGTCAGCTTTCTTCCACCAGACTGCGTTACCAGAGTATGTGGCCAGGACAGCCAACAACAAAGAACATGAGGCCTCACCAAAATCAGCCAAAATGATAACTCAACTGTCCACATGAACAACAAAGTTGTCAGCTGGGTTACAAAATATATATAATACAAATAAACTTTCCAGGGTTATGTCTTGTCTCAAATTCTACGAATCTCTTGTACCTCTCCTGGCATATTTTCATGATTCGCCAGCCCTAGGGGCCTAGGTTTCCTCATTTTTGATGTTTAATGACCACAGTTTGGCACAGATTTTACATGGCTATTCTACACAGTCATCAGTGAGTTCGCTAGCGGTTTTAAACTTGCTGGCGACTAAATATGAACGAGTGAAGATGAAGTCAGTTCGACTATGCTCGCTACCCGCTGTCTAGTATACTATGCTGCTTGTAAACTAACTCAGTGTAATTGATATGGCCAGTACATAACTTGTGATGAAACACTAAAATTCTTCAGTTCATCTCTAAGATACTGAATAATGAAATAAAGTGCTACTGGCTGACTGCCCAGCCTTTTCGAATCTATGTGTAATAGGCATGGCTAGTTTACTTGCTGCTCGGTCACTATATGGTGACTGAACTCAGCAAGTAGCATGTAAAGTAGCCTCATGTAAACCCCGCTTTAGACACACACCACTTGGTAGGACTCCTCTGGACGAGTGATTGGCTCGTCACAGAGACATCTACCTGACTACATACAACACTCACAAGAGCCAGATATCCATGCCTCTGGCGGGATCGCACCCGCAATCTCAGCGAGTGAGCAACCACAAACCTACACTTTAACCTTTTGGCGCTGGAATTATTTTTTTAAATTTTAGCACACTCTGTATATAAAATGTGAATAAAACAGGAACCAAATATGTTAGAATTATGAAACAAACTGCATTTTGAAGAGAAAGAAATGGAGAGTATATACTGTGTTTAAAATATTCAGTACCTGTATTTGTTGAATAAATATATAAAATGCAACGTTTAGAGGTTAGCGGTGCAGTACGACCATTATAGGGGTCGTTAAGCGTCAAAGGGTTAAACTGTGCGGCCACCGGGATAGGCCTTTCTGGCATTTTGTAGACACAAAATACAATCTGAGACTCAGTTTTAGAGCACCACTGTGTAACAGCTTGAAATGTGTGTTTGCCAGCTGTGAACAGAAGTCCGAATTTGGCGTATGCAAGACGGGTTATAGGTGAGAATTTATTACGTACAAAAGTGTGGGTTGTACGAAAGTCGAGGACTGCCTGTATTTCACACAAACAGTATATTATAAGTGGCAACATAAATTACAAATGAAACAATGGTACAAACAACACTTCACAATAAATTGACCAGCCTGTGAAGACTTCAAAACAAATCTGTCAGCCTGCAAACACTTCACAGCACGTCTATTCATCTGTGAATGCTTCAAAATTAATCTATTCACACCCCAAGCACAGAACTCTCCATGTCATAGTTACTGCCAATTGTGTTGGATCTAGAACTCAAAGAATACCTTGCAGTGGGAAATGACTTACCCTGTCTTTGTACGTGTGAGGGATGTAATTAATTTCAGGTGATTCTGGAAGAACAATGAGGAAGCCCAATGTGTCCCCTTCTCCATAGCCAAAACTATAATGTTTTCCTCTACATTCATGGAATCGTGTGCCCTTCCTGATAAGAAGAAACAAAGAAGTAATATATATTGTACTGTACACATAGTATTTAATTTTGACTTTTAAATACACCTACACTAAACTGATTCAAGATTTTCAAAACAGACATCTCAAAATAATCACAAAACTTCTCAGAAACAGGCCTAGAATATGTTTCTTGCAATACAAAGAGGGTACTCTGACTCATCCAGCGATATTTTGTGGCCAATAAAGTGACTAACCATTAGCTACACAGACAGATAATTGCAGCTCTCAAAATATGCAAGAAAGTCTCTCAGACTAAGTTGCTGTAATGAGTGCATCACCAATGTGATAACTGTAGAGCCTACAGCTACTTGTTAGGTCATCATTATCCGCCATAACAAAAGAAAGGCTGCCACAACAAAGGATTTTGCAATGATAAATTAAAACAAATGTCTTGATCATAACATGGTAATGCAAAAGCTGGTAATGTGACTGATATGTCAATACATTGTTAAGGTATGAGTGGTAAGTAATATGCCCACAAAAATGTGTTCCATTTTTCACAGATAAGACTTAGTGACAAAACTATGGCAGCATAATCAGTACAACCCTAGCAAAAAAAAATCACATAATCTACTTCCAGAAGCCACAACTGCAGCATAACCATTGCACAATGTGAAGGAAATATTACTAATACACCAGGCCAGTTCATATTAGGTATAACCTTTAAACAACTAAGTTTGTATTTAAACTGTAGGGCACAGCTGTTAGTATTATTTGAACAAAAAAAGATAAATTTTTAAATACATGGCACTGTGTAGAAAATAAAATACTGATTATGCATCATGTCTTAAAAATGCAGTATATTTCTCTGCTGCCTAAATATATAAAATGTATTTCCTGGGGTGTATTTTTTTTTACACTTAAGTTTTTCTTCTTAATCCAGTTCCTCAATGACCAGAAAGCTGCATATGAACAAAAAATCAACACCTCTTACATTTCAATGCAACTGACCTAGATCTCCAAGAATATCCAAATTTATCATAACCGAGAGGAGCCTGCAGATTGGCATATTCCTGTGCCCAACCAAGACGCGTGGCAGAGCCCTCTGGCATTTCTTCGATCGTTGCCTCCCAATACCAAGAACCTCGGCTTACAGCTGTAATGATGAGCAAGCTTCTCAAACTTCTGTACAACTAGCAAAACCAAATGTATGACACAAATATTACAATAGACATTGTCCAGTGAAGTACATATCTTATATACATCATGTTTCAGGAATTTGCTCTACTAGCATCTTCAGGTAAATGGTTTGTCAGTATACTGACAGATCTTCATTCATTCATTCATTCCACTGGCATGTGCAGAATGCGATGTTTCCTTGCCGTTCTCAGAAGCTTCTTCCATTCCTCTCTATTATGTATTATTTCCTGCCACCCTTCTCCACCAACTAGTCTTCCATCCTCCCTCACTTCATCTTGCCAACTATTTCTTGGTCTACCTCTCAGCCTCATTGCTTCCAAATTCATACCTAATACTTTTTTGGGAATTCTATTTTCTTCCATTTTCTGTACATGTCCAAACCAACGTAATGTATGTAACCTTACTGTCTCTGTTAAAGTGGGGTTTTTAACCACTGCACAAATTTCTTTATTAGTTAATATTCTCCAGTGTTCTTTTTCATTGTCATATATTGACAGCTCTGTTATTAAAAATTTTGTTTTTATGATAATACCAACAATATGGATGCAACCTGGACTGTTTTTATACCAGACTAGAATGCTAACAACCAGAACGGTGGGTCATAAAATCTAACTCAATATACAACACCCAATGCAGCCACAATATATCAGTACACTAATGGGACTACAGTCTGGATAATTGAGGAATCAGGGTTCAATACCCAGCACGGAAAAGAGACTTCTATCTGCTCCAAAGTGTCCAGACTGACTCTAAAGCTCACCAAGCTTCCAGCTCAATGGCTATGCGATGCTATTTCCATGGAATAATGTGGTCAGGGTGTGAGAGCTAACTAACTACTCACCTACTCCCCCATAAACCTTCATGACAAAACACCTAAACAAACAAACAAACAAACAGGTTTACATTTACCTTTACAGTGCCCAGTTTAATATTCATACAATGAAATAATCACAATCACAGACCCTAACAAAATTAGTAGATCCATGTGTTGTCCAGCACAGAAGACAGTGCTTCCCTCTCAGGTCACATTCAAATACACAGCCATAACACAGAAATGACAAGGTGAAGGTGCTGCATTCCATACAGTTCACACAAAAATTACTACCACCATACACTTTCCTGTGGGCCGGATAGCTGTCGGTACAGCAACTGACTATGTGCTAGAGGGTCCGGGATCGAATCTGGGCGGGGACGAGATTTTCCGCCCGTCCAGACCGGCCCTGGGGCCCACCCAGCCTCCTGTACAATGGGTAAGAGGTCTTTCCCGGGGGGTAAAGTGCACTTGGGGCATGCTGCTGACCACTTCTAGTGCCACGGTCATGGAAGAGTAGAACTATACCTCTACCCACACTCTGGGCCACACAGGGCCTGTAATGGGATCACTTTTATACACTTCCCTAATGCTCATCACCATTGCGTCACTGATTCCTGCATCTTTCATTCAAACAACAAAGCCTTTTCCAAGTCTACAGAACACTAATTATAACACCTGTCCTATACTCTCTTGACTCTTAAAGTATTATCTACCATTGCTGTGTGATAACATTAAAGTAATTATCCCAGAAATAAATAACTTTACGTTACACAATGTTAACATTTACTGCAGGCACCGCATCAGACCATAAATGTGCTAGACAAAATTCGTACAAACGCAATGCCCATATGGAAATATAATTACAGGCATGCAGTCTCACATGACAACAGAACACTATTAATTTTCATTCAGAAGCAGAAATTTCTGCATCATTCAGCTTCAAATTATTGTCATATCACATAATTTTATATTGTGGCTCACCATGTGTTGCCCTAACCATGCAGTAACCCTTCTCTCCAGTCACGGCAAGACGGTCCTCTGAGATTCGCAGTTGTGGAGCTCGATCGTGCAGGGCAAGCAGGACAGAGCTTGGACTCAGGGTACGATACAGCCAACCAGGTATCGGTTTCCCAGCCCAATCACTACTTTCATCAAATTCCTGTCGAAAACAGTGTCTTATTATATACAAGCCAAGTAGAATACTGTTCAGCTGGAATATTCTTGCTTTTCTTGTCACTATCACAACATACAGTAGCTAGAAATATGACGGGGTGTAACACTCAAATTACTAAAATATGAATCTGAATTATATGCAAATATTCTACCACAATATTTAACATTTTGTACTGTACATTTTGGTAAGTGTAACAGTACGTTCTACATGATCACCCTTAGTAACCTTGTCGTGCCAATGTGCTCAGTCTGGTAGGTGATCCTCTTTCGGGAAACAGGCGTGACTCACCGAATCACATGTAGTTTTAATTATTTCTTTTTTACTTGTTGTTTTATTTACTCAATTTATTGTTGATAAAATAAAAAAAAAAGCTTGCTGTATCAAGTTAAACAATTAAATCATATTTTATTTAAACAACACAGTCACTTGCACTCCCTCACTCACACCTCTCATTCGGACTGCTTTCGCTCTGGATTGCTAGCGTCCGTTAACTGCTCCCAACCGTTTTGCCGTTTAAATCTCTCCCCTCCTACCTATCACCAACGGTTCTGAACGTACGTTGACAGATCAAACTCAAAACGTATGGCTATGAACCGTCCGTAACTGACGCCAGCAAACCTAAGAAACAAATTTATCAAAAATGTTTGGCTACAATGTTTAATATCTGGGGTGTTCTGTATTATGGATTTGGCAATAAACATGAAACTGACAGGAAAAGTCACATTTCGTATACATATTCGATAGAAGTGTACAAAGTGCAAATTTTCATATGAATTATTTTGGATGAATGGGAAATCAGCGTGATCAAAACAGACTAGACATAAGAATGTTATGCTCCAGAAATACGACTTAGCATACTTACAAGACGACCCTGCACACAACATGACACCCCTTCATGATCTTGTGTGTTCAGGTAAATACCTGTACAGACCATGTTTAACGCTATGCATGATTACAAGGCAACCACCTTGGCGTGTGAATTTTATACGCCAACATTTCGGAACACTCTGTCTGTTCCATCTTCATAGGCCTATGAAGATGGAACAGACAGTGCGTGTTGCAAAACGTTGGCATATGAAAGTCAGACGCCAGGGAATTACCCAGAAGAAAGCATACAACATCTTCAAGTACATCTGCACACAAACTGTTCATGGGAAACCTTCCTCATAAATGATGCCAGGAGAACCAATCAGAAGAAAGAGAAGAAACACAATTTGCATAACAACTATTCACATCAATATACAACACAACTTGGGAATGGATCAAGCAGGAATTATGCAGACTAGCATCCAGAAACTGCCTTATGGTACCTAATTATTTACTCACTTGTCGAAATGGTGCATGTGGATCTGGTTCTGCTAGGATGTAACGGTATCCATCTTTGTTGTATGGATGTTCCAGTGGGTACCCATGAGCAGGAAGCTTAGGGGCAGCCACCTCGCCACCACCTCTACCTTTCTTGCCTGCACCTGGACCCTGATCGCCACCTGGCAACTTCCGCTTTGTGCTGCGACCCTTCACACCACCTAATAAAGTAACACAAAATTATTCAGGTGAAAAGTGCAAGAAATTACCATAAAACATCATAGTCTTTGCATAATATAAGATAACACACAATTTTTTTTATCAAACTCGTCTGACATCATCTTCTCCATGGAAAAGTTCACAGAATGAAATATCTGGTTTAGAATGTAATCTAAATGATCCATACTATCTTATCTATTGAATACGCTAATACATCACTGTCAAAAGTAATCATACTAGAAACGAAGACAGACTAAAGAACAGGAGATGCAGTGATAAGAATATGACAACTCAGAATACTTAGGCCAGGCCAGCCAATAGGATGCCCTGTGTCTAATCTCCATTTTGGTTGGACTCATGGGAACTTGGGCCCTGCCCAGGAGAAAGTTAGTGAATATTATACGCAAAACATAATCCTATAATTCAAAAACACAAAATATTCATTGGACACTCAGTCTTTGCTATTACTATACTGCTAACCATAACTTCTAGCACACTGCAGGCTTGGTAACCTTTGTGGAGGCAAAGTGCCCACATGCTTAACTCTGGCCCTGCCTTGGTAAATGAAACCTTCTAAGAACAAATTTGATACACTCTGTGCAAAACTTGCACAGAGTGACTACAAATGGAAGTCAATTTTAATCATGATTAAAAATGTATACTTCAATGGAATACAAATATTTTCCAAATCTTATGGTGCTGTATTGCATCTCACTGACTTCCACATACATCTGCTGCACACACAGACACAAATGATGTCAAAATTCTAATCAAAACAATGCAGTAAAGTGTCAATGTTCATAATTAATATGGATTCATAAAACCATCAGCAGCATCACAGTCACAAACACAAAACCCAGTTTCAACATAAAAGTCCTGCTGGTTACAAGAACTTATAGAATAGCACTAACAAATATAAAATTACATTAAAAAGCACAAACATGATATTTTGTTGCATACACTGAAGTTACACAATGCGCTTCATTTAATGAAAGACAGACAACCTGATTCAGTCGACAGTGATCTGTACAATATAAGGTGTATGGAGGGAGGCAAACTGCCAGCCACATGGTCTCATCCCAATTTGTTGGAACCAGCAATGAAAGCTATTGAAATGGGTACTCACAAAAGGTCAAAATCCTGAACATAGAGGTTCATGAACTTTGACATTCTACCGTAATTGTTGATGACGCCAGCCTACGCCGGCTGCCGGCCATTCTCCAGGGGTGCCAGATGCTAATATATAGCCTCCCTCCACCGAAGACCATCTGTGCATGGCGAAGAGCCACATCCTATGGTAGGTGACTCTGTCTGTGCAGAATACGGTGGATCTAAGGGAGTAAACCTTGAAAAGCAACCCCCTATCCTATGGTGTGAGCACCGTGCCTATGGGATGAATGGCAGTCAGTATGTCACGAACAGCACCTTCTGGGATACCAGGGGACCTTCCACATGTAACTTTGCCTTACGAAGCATGGTGGCTCTGCTTGGTGGAATGGATTTTCCTCCCTCCACTCATGCAAACAGAATTAGGAAATCTGAAATTAATCCAGAACCTAAGAAGCACTCCTTCACTAGGGACTCCAGCAGGAATGCTAAGGGCAGCTCCAGTCATGGGGACCCCTTGTGATTGGTGACTGCACAAGGGGCAAATGAGCAAGATCCAAGTCCATCTAAGGCAAGTGGGACTCCCACCAGATAGGAGGAACACTTGTCCCCTTGCTGTGAAATTCCTGAGAATCTTCATGTGCTAGCAGAGACGGTTGGCACCCAACATCTCCAGAACAGAAAAAATGATTCATGTCGGCACTGCCATGATGCAGGCTAGAAAGGCCAGGCTGGCAGAGGCTCCTGCTGGGTATTGTGCTGATGGCCAACCTCAGCAGAGCCCCCCTAAATCAGGGCACCCACCTCAGCGTAGTCAGACTCAGAACCAGCCGGAACCCAGAACATCTGGGTTCCAGAAAAAAGGAGGTGAAAAACAATCGAATATGGGCCTAGTACAACTGTGCCCAAGCCTATGGAATATGGTAGACCTTTGCAGGGTCCTGGCAAGCACAAGAGATTCTCTGGCTGCATTCCTGACAGAAGGCAGGCGAAGAGGCTCACACATACTGAGCAACTGAGCTATGCCAAGGCTGGTCCAGTGGGTATGCAGATGGCCACCGTCTGTGACGGCTACCCAGAGGTGCAGGTTTAGGAGAACTTCATTGACATCTGGTGCGCTATTAGTGGGCTTGCGGGTGCATTCCCTGAGGAGGGGTTCACTCCAAGCTCATTGATACCTATTCAGCTAAAAGAGCAGCCACTGTGGTACGCGAAGATGAAGAGACCTGTAACTGGCTGGGTAGCAATGTATCAACTCTGAAGGCATGGGAGGGTTCTAGGCTCAAAATGGTTGGCCTGGAGGCTCTCCCTACCTAGAAGAGAGTGGTGGCTTGGTTTCTGGGAGCTATATATTCAGTGACTCCATAGGCTGAACCAGGGGCTTAATACCAGCCAGTGGAGAGTTTATGAGCGCAAGGAAGAACCAAACAGGGTCTGCCTTGTGCTACGCATCATGCTGGAGGGGATGAAGTGGCATTCTTTTAGCAGTGTGGGGCAGGCAACATGCTCCCTTCTTGGTGTCAAACCAGAAGAAAATAAGAGAAAAGCAGAGGAAGAGGAAGAGGAAGAGGAGGAGGAGGAGGAGGAGGAGGAGGAGGCCAAATTTGACATGGTAAGTACCATTTCATTTATTAAGGATAATGTACAACACAGTATTGCTGCTTCTAGAGCTTTCACCAGAACAGTAGTTGTTCAAGGAATAGATATGGCTCTGATACAAAAACTGTGGTATTGTAAGGGCCATTTTATGGGCCACAACATTCCAGGTTATACCCCTTTCTACAGAAGCAGAATATAGTGATACCTCGGATAACGAGTGACCCTGCTAACAAATTTTTTGGCTAACAAAGATTTTTTTCGCTGTTTTTTGGACTCGGCTAACGAATATGGATTCGGCTAACGAATGTTTTAGTGGATGCACGCACTAACATAAAGCAGCAAACATGAAAGGTCAGGCCATTCCAGGAGCTTAAGAGAAGTTCAATCAACTTTGGACAGATTTTTGACTTCTCCTTTAGCAAAGAGACAGAGACCAGCTACTGAAGAAGAAGAGAATAAACTTTGAAAATTTGGAAGAAGAATAGTAAAAACGTTGTGTACATACTTTCAGTTTAATAGTATAAAGTGTACTGTATAATATATTTTCAGTATAATAGAGTAAAGATCGTCAGTTTTTCATTCTACTTTCCATTCTTCTTCATCCAATTGAGTAACTGTTCATCTCAGCCTTTGGTGAGTTTTTGCCCTTTTATAGTGTGCTTTTTACTATTTTATAAAACTTATCTTTAAATAGTGGGCAGCATCCAGAATGAATTAGACAATTTTCTATAGAAACCTACGGGAAATCACGTTTCATCTAGCGAATGTGATTCCGGAACGAATTATCTTCGTTAGCCGAGGTATCACTGTACATAGACGTACAGAATGTATCCTTGTGTGGAGCATTAAATTATGGATGCTACCAGGATTCTCTTCCATGGACCTTGTAGCAGTTCTACTAAACTATAATGAAGGTGAGGCAGAAAGATGCCTGGTTGTCTGCTATGCTTATTTACCTTATGCTTCTGAGGACCCTCCCCTGACACAGCAGTTTGAGGAATTATTGCATGCTTGTGAAGTGAAGAACTTCTATCTAGTCACAGGGTGAAAATCCAATTCACACCACACGGTGTGGGGTAGCACCAACTGCAATGATAGAGGGGTGGCATTGTTGGGATTTCTACATTCTATGAATCTGGAAATTCTAAATCAAGGTGATTATCCCACCTTTTGTAGCGCCAAAAGGCTAGAGGTGATTGATATTAACCTGGGGTCCTTTTGACTCCTCGAAAGTTTTAAAAGCTGGGAAGTTTACTCTGAACCTTACTTGTCAGATCATAGACATACTCCATTCAATTGTTCAATTAGGAGGGCTCTGTACTGGCACACCTGATCAGGAATCCTAGGGGTAGCAATTGGCACTCCTTTTGGGAGGAAGCAAAGGGTAGACTGGATCGGGCCCCAGAAATAAACATGAAAGGCTTGCAATTGATATGTTCAGCAGGCCCTAATTTTGGCCTAAGACGACAAACGTCCTCTTAAATCTGTAAAGACAGGTAAATATTCTCTAAAGTGGACACCTAGTCCCTTAGAAGAGAAACGAGGCGGCTCTTTAAATAAGAACTGGACAAAAAGGTCTCCTCGCGGCTGGAAACTCCATACAGAAGTTCAGTGGAGACACAGAAAGGAGGTAAGGAAGGCCTTAAAAGAAGCATGGAGGACCTTCTGCAACTCCATTAATGACCTACCCATGTCAGCTAGGTTACACAGGGCTATTTCTGGGGACCCAAAAATCAAGATGGATCTCTTGTGGATCCTTTGAGAACATTTATGCAATCTGAGGAGGAAACCTTAGAAGTCCTGCTTGCTATTCACTTTCCCAACTCAGTAATTACTAAGGGGATGGTGGTCTCAGGTGCTGCCCGAAACACCAGACAATGCAATTGACAGGTGGCTGCAGGGGTTCTCCCCTACGTGAGAGGTGAATGGGCAATTAATTCTTTTGTCCAGTATACAAGTCCAGGAATGGATGGCATTTTCCCAGCCCTGCTGCAAGAGAGATGAGGAATTTTGTGCCTGCCTGGCTACTGGCTATGTCCCAGCCATATGGCATCAGGATAAGGTAGTGTCTATACCTAAGCACAGTAGAAGTTCCTACACTGGACCTAGGGATTTTAGACCCATCAGTCTCACATCACTCCTACTTAAGACCAGGGAAAGGCTGGTGGATACATATTTATGGGACAAGGCTCTGATTCTTATGCCACTGCATCCCAACCAGCATGCTTACCATGCTGGGAAATCTACGGATATAGCCCTTCATCAGCTGCTAGTTAAGGCTGAGAAGGCAACTGACCAGCAGAAAACAGCTCTGGGTGTTTTTCAAGATAAAGAATGGGCTTTTACCTACACCACTTTTGACTCCGTGTGTGATACTCTTGTCAGACGTGGTTGGACACACCACTGTCCAGTGGATTAGAGCTACCCTGGAGGGCCACCTGGCCATGGCAACTCCTAATTATTCATTCAGAAGGGTTGTGGTGTCGTGGGGTTACCTGCAGGGAGGCATGCTGTCACTGCTCCTGTGGTGTCTCATTGTTGATGAACAAATAGCAAGGCTCAACAGGGGTGGTGTATATACACAGGGTCACACGGATGACATCTGTTTTTGGAAGTGGTGAAATTCCCTCACACGGTGTTGGGGCTCAACCAGTGGATCCTTCACACCATACTGACTTGGTGCGGTGAGACTGGTTAGTTACTTAATCCTCAGAATACAGCTCAAAGAGGCTACAAGGAAAAGGAAACTTCCTTTCTTTGGACCTCTTTTTCTTTGGAGTTACTCTGCACCATTTTATGTCGGTCAGGTATCTTGGGGTAGTCCTGGATTCTTGGCTGACATGGAGGCAGCATTTAAATACCAAAGTGAAGAAGACTCACAATCTACTGTAGGCCTGTAGGAGGGCCTATAGTGCGATGTGGGGACTAAGGCCCAAGGTGGTCCACTAGCCCTACACCTCCCATCAGTCAACCATCCACCACCTTCGTATCTCTAGTTTGGTAGCCCCACTGTCAGATGGCTAGTGCCAAGAAGATTAAGCAGGATACAAAGACTTCTATGCTATGGGATAACTGGGGCAATGTGCAATGTGCACTACTCGTACGGGTGCTATGGAGGCACTTGCTTGCCTTTCTTCACTTGATTTAGTGGTTCAAGGGAAAACAATATCGGCTGCACATCAACTCAAGTCTAGGCTGTTGGTCTTACATTCACCCCAGTCGAGGGCACAGCAGCATATTGATGTGGCTTCAGAAGGTGGATACCATATTTAATATGGGGGTCGATGTTATGAGGCCAGCATTATAGGGTATAGCGTTAATAAGCTGACTAGAAAAGAGTGGACTAGAGAACCTGGAACTCCCCCTGTGGGGCCTGACTTGTATGGAGCCAGGACAATGTGGGGGGGAGGGAGCTGGAGCCAGAGTCTATGGGCAAATGGGGGGAGCTGGGGCCAGAGTCTATGGGCAATTGGGTGGAGATGGGGCCAGAGTCTATGGGCAATTGGGTGGAGATGGGGCCAGAGTCTATGGGCAAATGGGGGGAGCTGGGGCCAGAGTCTATGGGCAAATGG
>Ga0123355_10009935_pt1 | contig 14528 bp, 13 predicted proteins | sample TergutEmb28metaG_3_FD_89872 | JGI IMG/M metagenome (GOLD analysis project Ga0123355, IMG submission 89872) | Embiratermes neotenicus P1 segment gut microbial communities from Petit-Saut dam, French Guiana - Emb289 P1 | ecosystem: Host-associated > Arthropoda: Insects > Digestive system > Gut ...
CCTCGCCGGGACATTCCTGCGCGGCCCGGACGGCCGCCGGCCGGTCTACGGCGGGAATCGGCTGTTCCAGGAAGACCCGCACTGGCGCGACCTCATCTTGTTCTACGAGTACTTCCACGGCGACAACGGCGCCGGCCTCGGTGCGTCCCATCAGACCGGGTGGACCGGTCTGGTCGCCAGGCTGATCCAGGGCTTCGAACAGCTCACTGCTGAGGACGTGCTCAGCGACCCTGGATGGCCGCTGGCCCGGCCGTACCGGCGCCCGGCCGCGACGCCCGCGGCGGACGTCCCGCACGCCCGCGAGACCCTCGACGTCCCGGAGAGAGCCGCGGCGGACTGACCGGGGTGGCGGCTGGGCGGTCGCGGAGGTGGGGCCCTCGCGGCACCGTAGCGGGCGGGTAATCCCTCGGCGAGGGTGATGCGCTCCGGACACGCCTGACCGAGGCTGAAGCCAGCAATGCAGCCCGCGCAGATCGCGCGGGCGCAGACAGCGGGGGGCAGGCCATGTTCGGCAGGAATAGGCGGCAGGAACGCCGCGAGGAACGCCGCGAAGCTCGCACGGATGGTCCGCAGATCACGCGCTACCAGATGCATCAGCGCATGCTTTCCATCGGTGACGACTACGTCATCGAGAACGACCGCGGTGAGCGCGCATTCAAGCTAGACGGCAAGGCCCTGCGGGTCCGCAAGACGATCAAGTTCGAGGACATGGACGGCCACGAACTGTGCAAGATCCAGGAACGCATGCTGCGGGTCAGGGACAGCATGGAGATCGAGGACCCAGGCGGAAACCGGATGGCGCTGGTCCAGAAGGCCATGATCGAGCCGCTGCGCGAGCGGTGGACAGTCCAGATCGAGGACGGTCCGGATCTGCGAGTCCAGGGCAACGTGGTGGACCACGAGTACACCATCGAGCGCGACGGGCAGCAGGTCGCCGAAGTATCCAAACGGTGGTTCCGGGTCCGCGATACCTACGGCGTCGAGACGGCGCCAGGCGAGAACGACGTGCTGATCCTGGCGACCGCCGCGGTCATCGATACGATGGCCCACCCAGACCGATAGCCCGCGGGGCGGACTGACTAGAGGTCTCGTTCCCTGGCGGCAAGAGTGCTCACCCGCCGTCGGCTACCACGCTCCGCGCCTGGCATCCGACGACCGGTTGAGTCCTATCAGGCGGCGACGATCGAATAGATACTGTCGCCGATGAGCCAGAAACCCAGGACCAGGCCGCCCAGGATGATCACCTGGTCGGTGTGGCTGTCGATCCACGCGCGGACCCGGGCCAAGAGCGCCTGACTCTGGTCGTGCCGGAAGATGGCGTAGGTCTCCAGGGCCAGGTAGGTCGACGAGGCCAGCAGGCAGTACACGATGAGGGCCAGATAGCTCTGCCAGTCCGTCAGCTTGGCCTGCACGACGGTGGCCGCGCCCACGCCGATCAGCCCCCAGGGCTGCAGCGTCGGGGCCAGGACGAGCGCGAACCACGGCGACATGGTGTCCACCTGCGCCCGCCATTTCGGCGGCTTTTTCGGCGGCTTAGGCCGGCCCATTCTCCGGTAGTGCCGTACGGCGACTACCACCAGCACTGTGCCGAGCGCAATCTTGACCGCCAGCGCCGCCAGCGAGGGTGCGGTGTTCGGCCTAGGCGGATTGTTGCCGGTCGCGAGCACGGTGACGGCGACCACGATGGCCAGCGATACCAGCCACCCGAACACGAAAGCGGCGCCCTTGCGGGTGCCGCCCTTGGCGGACAGCACAACGAAAAATGCCGTCAGCGACAGCGGATATATGGCTATCGCCAAGCCGATCAGGACAAGGTTCAGCACCACCGCGATTCATCCCGTCTCGCGACCGGCTGGCTAGGGCGTGCAACTACCGCCGTCCCCATGCTTGTCCCCGGTCCCCCGGTCGGGCATCATCCCGACGGGATGAAAGCTTCACAGCTCGCCGGCAACGCTCACCTGCTCGTTCCGGGCAGAGCTGGCAGGCAGGAGATGGCCCGCGGCAACGTCTGCCGCTGCGGCGGCATGCATGGTCAGCGCGTCGACCGGGCCGTTGAACCAGTGGCCCTTCACGCAGCGGATCCTGACGGCTGTCACCGCTCCGTCGGTCGAGCCGAGCGTGTAGCGGTACTCCACGGCCGCGGGAAGACCGCACCGGGTGGCATCGCCCCGGTTGATATAGGCCGGACAGTCGAGAAAAGTCGTATCGGCGTTCATCGTTTCCCCCCGTTGGCTGGTGTCCTTGGCTACACCGTGCCAGCGGGGGCTTGACCGCAGGTTAAGGCGTGATTGAGCGCCTTGTACCGATCCTTGCACGGGCTGCGCCTCTAGGGTTAAGGCATGAAATTCTCGCTCTGGCCCGGCAACAACATCGCTCCTGACGACCTCCTCGAGGAAGTACTCATGGCCGAGGGCGCCGGCTGGCATGGCGTCTGGCTGGCCGATCACTACATGCCCAACACCGGCGACGAGACGCCCGCCCGAGGCGACGCATACGAGTGCTGGGCGCTGCTGCCCGCCCTGGCCGCGGTCACCGAGCGGGTCCGGATCGGGACCCTGGTCTCGCCCACGTCGGTCCACCACCCGGCGCTGCTCGCGAAACGCGCTGCCACGATCGACCGGCTGTCGCACGGCCGCATGGTCCTCGGGCTTGGCGCCGGCTGGCAGATCAACGAGCATCACGCCTACGGCATCGAGCTCGAACCGCCTGGCAAGCGAGTGAGCCGGTTCGAGGAGTCGATCCAGATCGTGCGGCAGATGCTGTCTCAGGACAGCACCACGTTCCACGGTGCGTACTACGACGTCACCGACGCCCCATGCGATCCCAAGCCGGTCCAGTCCCCGCTGCCGCTGCTCGTCGGCACCCGCAGTCCGCGGATGCTCCGTATCACCGCCCGCCACGCCGACCAGTGGAACACCTGGGGCGCGCCGGAGTACGCAGCCGAGCGCCGCGGCGCCCTGATCGAGGCCTGCGAAAAGGCCGGCCGCGACCCGGCGACCATGCGGACTTCCGTCAACGCCCTGGTCGGCCTCGGCGAGAGCACGTCTCCGCGCGGCCGTGCCGCCCTCTTCGGTTCAGCGGAACACCTGATCGACCAGTTCGGGCAGTACGCCGAGCACGGCTTCGACGAGTTCATCCTGCCCGACTGGAATCTGGGCACGGATTCATCCGAGCGCTTGGACAACCTTGCCCGAATCAAGTCCGAGGTCTTTGACCAACTGATCTCCTAGCCCTGCCACGCTCCATGCTGGTCACTGGCATGGCCGGGAAATTACCACGGTTCGTTCGGAAAAATTCTAATTCTGCTCTTCTTCGCTGCCGGGCTGCCCAACGTTGTCAGGGAATTTCCGCACACCCCCTTCCTACTTAAGCGCTACCCGTGTTTTACGCTAGTGACCGAATCGGGGATGTCGGCGTCCAAGAAGAACAAAGCCTCCTGATAACCCAGGAGGATACAGACGCCGTCAATTCATGACGCAACTGGCGATGCGCCTAGCGATCGCGCAGCCCTGCCCTGGCGGCGTGGGCACGACGCATAGCTTCCTTACAAAGGACAGATCGCAGCAGGACAAAGGGGGAAAGAACATGCCAGAGCTGATGTCAGCTCTCAAGAACGAACACACCAAGCGGATTTTGCGCGCCACCGGAATCAGGCCGCCAGCCGCGCAGCAAGGTAAGACGCCGCACTACAGGATGACGGTGCTCGAGGCTAATGGCGGGTCACTCGTGCTGCAGAACTACCGCGGACCCGAGATTCCGAAGCACGAATGGGAGGATCTCACCTATACGACCTACGCCAGCGATCCGGGAACATTCTTCGCACCGATAGCCTCTGCGACCGGGGAGATGGAGCTGAAAGGCTTCTGGGAATACGGTAAGGCCGACCTCGACGGAGTCTGGACGGTCAACGCCGAGAAGTGCCCGACGCTGGTCAGCTGGATCGAGTCGATCGGGGCGCGATTCGGACGCGTGCAACTGCTCCGCATGTCCGCCAACACTCTGCGCGAGTGCCGCTGGGGGCTGCACCTCGACAACAACAACCAGGGCAACCCCGAGTCCAACGGCTGGATCGTGCGCGTGTGGCTGGAACTGACCGACGACCCCAGAAGCGTGCTCGTCGCGCGTTCAGCCGAGTTCGACCACGCACACGAGGTGCAGATCTCGCTGCCCCGTTACCGGCAGGTGGTTCTCGACTCGGAGGCCATGTGGCACGGCGGCTTCCACGCGGGTCCGCGCACACGGTACGCGGTGATCGCGAGCGTCGAGAGCGGCCCCGCGCTGGAGCGGTGGATCGACAGCCAGCGCCCGAAATAGCGGCCCCGCTCGGTTCGGGGACCGGGCGTAGCTGAGGCCCCTCTCCGCCGGCCTTCTCCCGCCAATATGAGTAGCCGGCGGGCCCAATATAGGTACAGCCACCCATGTATGGGTCGCTCGTTTCCTGCTCTCATGTGCCTGGGGTTTCCAACCAAGGGGAGCGGGAGACATGCAGGGATTGATTCGGCGTACCAGAATGTGGGCGCCGCTGATACTGGCGGTGCCGGCGGCTGGCGCGATAGCCATGGCGGGTGGTGCGGCACCGGCCCTGGCGGACACGGCGCCGGCACCCGTATGCGCGAACGGGACGTGCACGGTGACCTTCCTGGCAACCGGCTCGGCCGTGAACTGGGCGGTGCCGGCCGGCGTGACGTCAGCGGAGGTCACGCTCTACGGCGCTAACGGCGGCGCGGGCGGCACCAACGGCGGGGCCGGCGGCCGGGGCGCGGAGGTGACCGGGAGCGTGGCACTGTCGGGGATGGGATACCTGACCGTGAACGTCGGCACGGCCGGCAACCGGGCCGCTGGGCTCGACTCGAAAGTCGGCAGCCTCGGCGGATACGGCGGCGGCGGGTTCGGCGGTGCGACCGCTCTTGCGGGCACCGGCGGGGGCGGCGGAGGCGCGACCACGGTTGCGGATAGCACCGGGATCGTCCTGGTGGCTGGCGGCGGGGGCGGCGGAGGGGCAGCGGGCAAGAGCGCGGCCGCCGCCGTCATCACCGGCGGGTCCGGGGGTAACGCCAACACTGCGGGCGGGGCGGGCGGAACCTATCCGTGCGGTGGGTCTACCCACCTGCCTGGCGGCAGTGGCGGTGGTCCCGGCACGCCAAGCGCGGGCGGGACCGGCGGCGCAGGCGGGACCGGCACGTCAACGACTGGCGCCACCGGCACCGGCGGCGCGAGGGCTGGATGCGCCGCGGCCACCGGTTCGGCGGGGCAGTCCGGAGCATTCAGCCAGGGCGGTGGCGGCGGCACAGCCGGAGGCGGCGGTGGCGGCGGCTATTACGGCGGCGGCCAGGGCGGCCAGGGCGCCTACCTGGCGAACGCGGCTGGCGCGATCGTTGACGCGAGTGGCTACGGCGGCGGCGGAGGCGGCTCCTCTTTCGGAGGCGTCGTCGTCAACAACCCCCTCGACCCGGGCCTCAGCGGCGACGGCGAGGCCATCTTGTTCTACGCCAACCCGTTGGTCGTGTCGCCTGCCTACACTGACTCTGCCGGGCAGACGCTGGCGGGCAACTTGGCGCCGGCTGGGGACGCGGTGACCCCGGCCGTCGGCGAAACCACTGCCGCGGGTGGCACCGTGACCGTGAACGCCGACGGGTCGTTCAGCTACTCTCCGCCGTCGGGGACGTTCAGTGGAGCCGACAGCTTCCAGTACACCGTCACCGACGCCGAGGGCGATTACGCCACCGACACCGCGACGATCCTGGTGGGCTCCGTCGCCGACTTGTCGGTGAGCGTGGGTACTAACTCGAACTCGACCAAGACCAACGCCCAGCTCACCTACACCATCACGGTGACGAACAACGGGCCGTCCAGTGCCGACCATGTCCTGCTCAACGACACCCTGTCGGCGCAGACCACATTCGTGTCAGCGGTGTCCAGCCTGGGTAGCTGCGTGACCCCCGCGGCGGGCGCGACCGGCACGCTCAGCTGCGATCTGGCCTCGGTGCCCAGCGGCACATCGGCAACGATCCAGGTCGTCGTCACGACGATCGCGAAGAAGGGCACGGTCACCAACACGGCCAGCGTATCCAGCACCACCGCGGACCCGAACACGGCCAACAACACGGCCTCAATCAGCACGCTCGTCAAGTGACGTGAACTGAGGTCAGGAGGGGAGGTGACGCGCCGTGTGCCGGGCTTGCCTGGCACACGGCGCGTCTCCCGTCGCACCAGTTCGATAACGCCTCAGGTCCACGAGGGTCAAACGGTTGAACTGCGTGGTCGTTTGCACTTCAATGACCCATTGTGGGTGGTTTTACCGTCGGGGCGGGCGGCGGTGGCTTGCTGGAGCGATCAGCGGAACTGAACGCTCTTGGGCAGGCACTTGCCGCGGCGACGTCCAGTGGGCAAGGCCGGATCGCGCTGGTAGCAGGCGAGGCCGGAATCGGCAAGACGACGCTGCTGGGTCAATTCACCGCGGGCGCAGGTGCGTCCGCGCGGGTGCTCTGGGCCCGGTGCGAACCGCTGTTCACGCCGCGGCCGCTCGGGCCGGTTCTCGAACTGGCCGAAGCGACCGGCAGCACGGCGGCGATACGCGCGGCCGGCGGCGGTATGCCCTACGACGTCGCCATGGCACTTTTCCCCGACCTGGCAGCAGAGCCATCGGTGGTCGTTTTCGAAGACGTGCACTGGGCGGACGAAGCGACCCTGGACGTGGTGCGGCTTCTCGCGCGCCGGCTGGCGAATGCCCCGATCCTGCTGGTGCTGAGTTACCGCGAGCACGAGCTTGACCGGTCGCACCCGTTGCGTGTCGTTCTCGGAGACCTGCCGGGTAGCGGCCAGGTCACCCGGCTGGAACTGTCGGGCCTCTCGCCGCTCGGGGTCGCGGAACTCGCCGGGCCGGGGCCGGTTGACGCCGGTGAGTTGCACCGCCGGACGGGGGGCAACCCCTTCTTCGTTACCGAAGTGCTGGCGGCCGGCACGGCGGCAATTCCCGGTTCGGTGCGGGACGCGGTGCTAGCCCGTGCGGCGTCGGTGCACGGCGCGGCTCGCGACCTGCTTGACATGGCCTCGGTGGTACCGGGCACGGTCGAGGCATGGCTCCTTGACGCCCTGGTGCCGACGGCCGCGGAAGCACTGGACGAGTGCCTCGCCACCGGCGTGCTAAGGAGTGCCGGAGACCGGGTCGAGTTCCGGCACGAGATCGCACGGCAGGTCGTGGAGGAGTCACTGCCGCCAGGGCGACGCAAGGCCATCCACCGCGCCGCCCTCTCCGCACTCGCTTCGCGACCAGCCGGGCAGCGTGACCTGGCCCGGCTGGCGCACCACGCAGATGCGGCCGAAGACGTGGCGGCGATGCTGGAGTACGCCCCGGCAGCAGCCGCGCGCGCTCAAGCCGCGGGCGCCTACCGCGAAGCCGCACGGCTGTTCGCCCGGGCGCTGACCTACGCGGACACGCTGGCCCCGGAAAGGCAGGCCGAGCTGCTTGAGGGGTTCGCCGGAGTCGCGTATTTCACCGAACTAGGTGCTGAGGCGACCGAGGCACTTCGCAAGGCCGCGGCGATCCACGGCGAACGCGGGGACGTCGTGCGGCAGGGCGGCGCACTGCGGCGGCTCGCTGATCAGCTGGGCAAGAACGGCGCGCTAGCCGAGGCGGAGGCGGCGATAACCGAGGCCGTAACCCTGCTGGAGAGTCAGCCGCCGAGCCGTGAGCTTGCCATCGCATACAACGCGATGGCGGCGGTCACCGGGATAGCCGATGACGACGGGGCAGTCCTGTGGGGCAAGCGGGCAATCGAAGTGGCCGAGCTGGTTGGCTGCCTGGACGCGATCGGTGACACGCTGAGCATTCTCGGAACCGCCGAGCTCCGCCAGGGGAATCTCGCTGGCCTGGACAAGCTGGATCAGAGCCGGGAAATCGCCTGGCAGGTCGGTGACGAGCGCGGCATCGCGCAGGCTCTTTCGCGTGCCGCGGCGGCGCTCGCCGGGCGGCGGGAATGGGCGCTCGCGGAGCCGTACATCTCCCAGGGGCGGGACTTCTGTCAGCAGCGCGGCCTGCAGAGCCTCTACGGGTGGCTCACCAATTTCGCTGCCGAGGACGCGCTGGCCCGGGGCCGCTGGGACGAGGCGGTGGCCACCTCGGCGGAGATTCTCAGCTGGCCGACGGTGGGTTTCCGGGCGCTGCGCGTCACCGCGCTGGTCGTCACGGCCACGGTGCAAGCCCGGCGCGGAGAATCCGGATACGAGCCGCTGCTCGCCGAGGCCACCGCGTACGCCGAGGCCATGCCCGCTGGGCGGCACGGGCTTCAGCTCGCCGCTCTGCGCGCGGAACTCGCGTGGCTGGCCGGCTCCCCCCCGGTGGTGCTCGCGCAAGAGGCAGATCCTGGGGAGGCCGTGCCGTCCGCGGTGCGGTGGTTCGCGGGCGAGCCCGAGGCATGGCAGCACCGGGCCGGGCGGTATGACGGCGACCCGGCTGGACTTCCCGATCCGTACCAGCTTGAGATCACCGGCGACGTCAAAGGCGCGGCCCGCTGGTGGCAGCAGCGCGGCTGTACCTACGATGCGGCTCTCGCACTGGCCTGCTCCGGAGATCGGCTGCTGATGCGCAAGGCGCTGGACATGCTGCTGGATCTGGGCGCCCAGCCAGCTGCCGCCGTCGTGACACGGCAGCTGCGCGAGCTGGGGGAACAGGGCTTGCGCCGAGGCCGCCGGCCGGCCACTGCCGCGAACGCGGCAGGCCTGACCAGCAGGGAGACGGAGATCCTCATGCTGGTCGCCGCTGGCCTGAACAACGCGGAGATCGCCGCCCAGCTGGTCGTTTCCGGCCGGACCGTCGACAATCACGTCGCGGCGATCTTCCGCAAGCTAGACGTGCGTAACCGCGATGCGGCGCGATCGGCCGCGATGCGGCTCGGTCTGGTCACCGGCAGCTGAAGAGAACCGGGGTGCCCGGTGAACCACCCCGGCCCGGGCGGAGTCAGGCCCCTGGGTCAGCGCGTCGATACCGGGTTGTAGCCGGACAGCGTGAGGTGGCCCGCGTCGACCGGGATGGTTACGCCGGTGACCTGTGCTGCAAGGTCGGAGTTCAGGTACAGGGCTGCGTTGGCTATGTCCTGCGGGTCCAGCCACGATGTGCCCGCCAGCAGCGTGTAGTGGTGGCCCGCTTCGGTCATGTCCTCTTCGGTCCCGCCCGGGTGGCCGGCGAACATGTCCCAGGCACTCTGGTGATTGGTCATCGGTGTCTTGACCGCGCCGGGACTGATCGCGTTGCACCGGACGCCGTACGGCGCCAGCTCCAGCGCGATGTTGCGCATCAGCCCGATCAGGCCGTGCTTGGCGGCCACGTAGTGGGCGGTGAACTGGCCGGCTTCCCATGCGTTCACCGACGCGGTGATCACTATCGACCCGCTGCGACGCTCGATCATGTGCGGCGCGACGGCCTTCGCCGCCTTCCACACACCGGTCAGGTTGACCCCGATCATCTCGTCCCACTGTTCGTCGGTGAGCTCCCAGAACGAGCCGAGCGTCCAGATGCCGGCGTTCGCGATCAGGATGTCGATCTGGCCGAGTTCCGCGATGCCCGCTGCCACCGCCGCGTCCAGCTGCTGCTGTGAGCGGACGTCGGCTTTGACGGCGACTACGCGGCGGTCAAGAGCCTCAACCAGCCGGACGGTCTCATCCAGGTCGTCCTTCGTGGCGAGCTTGTAGGGAACGGTCGGCAGCTGGTCAATGACGTCGGCGACTATCACGTCGGCGCCCTCGCGCGCGCACGTCACCGCATGAGCCCGTCCCTGCCCGCGCGCGCCCCCGGTGATGAAGGCGACTTTGCCGTCCAGCATGCCCATCGCGAACTCCCGTCAGAGACGTCGGCGCTTTTGCCGCACGGGCCGAGGATTACGCGTATCCGCGCGGCATGCAAGAGGCCGCGCGAGCAAGATGCCGGGGTAGCCCGGGTCAGCCCCGGTTGGCCGCCGGCGAAGGCTGTAACCCGTCGGCCCGGGCGTCATACTCCTCGCGGGCGGTGAGTACGTCTTCGATGTGGCGCACCGACCAGTCCGTGAGCGACCTCAGCGGCTCCCGCAGGGTCTCGCCCAGCGGGGTCAGGTCGTACTCCACACGGACCGGGACGGTCGGGTAAACCGTCCGCCGGACCATGCCGTCGCGCTCGAGGGCGCGCAGCGTCTGGGTGAGCATCTTCTCGCTTACCCCCGCCAGCTGCTTACGCAGCTCGGTGAACCGGCACGTCCCCTGCTTGCCGAGCTCGCCCAGAACGAGGACCGTCCACTTGTCGCCGATCCGGTCGAGCAGGTCCCGCGACGGGCAGCCGCGGGTGTACGGGTCCCAGGACTTTGTCGGCCCGGTCACATTCTCAAGGGTGGCCACGCGCTCACCTTCATTCTTTCATTCGGGTTGCTACCTTACCAAAAAGTGGCTACTTCCCAAAAGAGAGCGACCAGGTCATCCTGAATCGCGTGGCGCCGCGGGAGGCCGCGGCGCAAGTCGGTAAGGAGAACTTCAATGTCAGTCGTTGTCACCGGAGCCACTGGTCAGCTGGGCAGGCTCAGCGTCGAGGCGCTGCTGCGGCGCGGGGTTCCCGCCTCGGAAATCGTCGCGACAGGTCGCGACGTCGCTGGGATCAAGGACCTCGCCGACCGCGGGGTCGTGGTGCGCCGGGCCGACTTTGCCGATCCGGACAGCCTCGAGGCGGCTTTCAAGGGAGCGGACAGGCTGCTGCTGATCTCGACCACAACCGTGGACGACCGAGTCGCCAACCACCAGCGCGCCATTGACGCCGCCCTTGCCGCGGGGGTGTCGCTGGTGGCGTATACGAGCACGTTGCAGGCGGACACAGTCGCGACCCTCATCGGCGTCACCCATCGCGCCACCGAGGAGTACCTGCGGGAGCGCCGTGTGCCCACCGTGCTCCTGCGAAACGGCTGGTACCTGGAGAACTACACCAGCCGGCTGCCGGTGATCCTGCAGGCCGGCACCGTCGTCGGGGCCGTCGGCGAGGGAAAGATCAGCGCGGCTTCCCGTGCCGATTACGCCGAGGCAGCCGCGGTGGCGCTGACCACCGAGGGCCATTCCGGCGCAGTGTACGAGCTTGGCGGCGGCGAGGCCTTCACCCTGACCGAGCTCGCTGCGGCGATCTCGGCCGCGACCGGGAAGCAGATCACCTACACCGACGTGCCCGCGGACGAGCTCACCCGGCGGCTGATCGGCGCTGGCGTGCCCGCCGACCTGGCGGCCGCCCTCGCTGACGCCGACCTCGGCCTGGGCCGCGGCGAGCTGTTCACCAGCTCCGACGATCTGCACCGCCTGATCGGCCGCCCACCCGCGACCCTGGCCGCCGCGCTCGCCGAGGCTCTGCGCTAGCCGAGGGGCAAGACCCCAGGATCACCTAGATCCGGGCCGGCACGCAGCTGCTCGTCTAGATGTCGACGCCTACCTGTTCGACGTTGACGCCCGCCTGCTACGGGGCAGGGACGAGCAGCCGCGCGCCTGCTGCCAGAGCCGCGACGGCAAACAAGCCGAACAACGCCACCCAGACCCCGCCGGGCACCCTGGTCAGCTCCGCGAGCTGGTCCGCGTCTGATGGCCACCTGCGGCGGCGACGGGACCTGGACCGCTGGAGTTCGATGACCGGCCTCACCCCGCCGAGCAGCAGGAACCACGCGGCACCGTAGCCGAATACTGCCTGCACCGTGGCGGAGGCAAGCCAAGTCACCGCGCCGACCGCCGCCGCGGTCACGACCACCGCGAGCACGCCATAAGCGTTCCGGATGGCGAGGAAGGTCCCAGCCAGCAGCACGAGCAGCAGCCACAGCGCGGCGGTCACGTGGTGCGCGGCCAGCAGCCACGCCGCGCCGAGGCCAAGCAGCGGCGGTGCGATGTACCCCGCGAGCGCGGTGAGCACCATGCCGGGTCCGCTCCGTCTCCCCCGGGACACGGTCACACCCGAGGCGCCCGAATGCAGCCGGATCCCCTCCAGCCGCCGCCCGGTGAGCAGGGAGACCAGAGCGTGCCCAGCCTCATGGACGATCGTGATCGCGTTTCTCGTCAGACGCCAGGCGCGGGCGTTCAGCACGGCAAGCAGGGCCACCACACCGCTAGCCGCGATCACCCAGGCAGACGGCACGGGCTGCGTCCCAGCCAACCGCTCCCAGAACACCGACATACCGGACAGGGTATGTGCCGCTCAGCGGGCTCACCGCTGTGTTGGCTGAAGACTGGCTAATAGTCGTTCTCCAGGATGAGCCGGCGGCCGCCTCAGCTGCCGCCCCGGTCGGCGCGGTACAGGCGCATGGTGAGGGGACCGAAGACGGCGATCAGGACCGCGGACGCCAGCAGGACCCAGACAGGCTGGGTTCCGGCCGGCGTTCCGTTCATCAGGGCTCGTTCGGCGGTGACGAGATGACTGACCGGGTTGATGTTGACGAAGGCGCGCAGCCAGCCGGGCATCGTGGCCGGGCTGACGAAGACGTTACTCGCGAACGTCAGCGGAAGCTGCACCGCGAAGCTGATGACCGTGACAGCCTGCGCGGATCTCAGCGCGAGGCCGAGCGTGGTCCAGATCCACGACACGCTGAAGGCGAAGACGAGAACCAGCCCGACCGCAAGCGCGGCGCCGAGCACACCGCCGGCCGGCCGGTAGCCCATGAGCAGGCCCATCCCCAGCACCAGGCAGGTAGCAAGCACGTACCGCGCCATGTCTCCGATAAGGCCACCGACGACCACCGACGGCTGCCAGATCGGCATCGACCGGAAGCGGTCAAGCGTGCCGCGTGCGCGGTCCGTGTTCAGGCTCACCCCCGCGGTCACCGTGATGAGCAGGACCGTCAGCACCATCGTTCCCGGCAGCAGGAACCGCAGGTACTGGCGCGGGGAGCCGGACAGCGCGCCGCCGAACAGGTACGTGAACAAGAGCGTGAAAAGCACCGGAATGGCGACCGCGTCGAATGCCTGCTCCGGTTCGCGCCGGATGCGCAGCGTCGCGCGCCACGCCATGGTGAGCGAGTTCCGCAGCGGCCGTGCCCGCAGGGTCACAGCGTGCCCAGCCCCGGCAAGTGTGCGCGGCGCGACGGTGGCGGTCATGCCGGCTTCTCGTTGCTCGTGCCCTGGGCTGAGTGGCCGGTCAGGGCAAGAAAGGCCTCGTCGAGGCTCGGCTGTCCGAGCGCGAAGCCGCCTACCTCGATCCCCTCCCGGGACAGCAGCGACAGGCCACGGGTCACAGTTTGAGTCGCTGACGGGCCATCGATCCTGGCGGTTAGGGACGACGGATCTGTGCCGGGGGTGACCGGGACCCCGAGCGCGCCACTGAGGATGCGCTGGGCGCGGCTGGAGTCGCTCGCCTCGGCGAGCTGGACCCGCAGGACGCCAGAGCCCACTGCTGACTTGAGCTCTGCCGGGGTTCCTTCGGCAACGATCCTTCCGTGGTCGATGACGGCAATCCGGTCTGACAGCTGGTCTGCCTCGTCCAGGTACTGCGTCGTCAGCAGGACAGTCGTGCCTTGGGCGACCAGCCAGCGGACCGTAGCCCACACCTGGATGCGGCTGTGCGGATCGAGCCCCGTCGTGGGCTCGTCGAGGAACAGCAGCGCTGGCGCGACAACCAGGCTGGCGGCGATGTCCAGGCGCCGGACCATGCCACCGGAGTACGTCCGCACGGGGCGCTCCGCGGCGTCCGTCAGTCCGAACCCGTCCAGCAGTTCCGCCGCTCGGGCTCGCGCCGCCCGGCGGGTGAGTCCGAGCAAGCGCCCCTGCACCACTAGAACCTCGGTGCCGGTGAGGCTGGGGTCGACGGTCGCGAACTGACCGGTGAGGCAGATCCGGCTGCGCACCGCGTGCGGGGCGGACGTGACGTCGTGCCCGAGCACCCGTGCCATGCCCGCATCCGGCCTGGCCAGGGTGGCGAAGATCCTGATCGTGGTGGTCTTGCCGGCACCGTTCGGGCCGAGCAGGGCGAATACGCCCCCAGCCGGCACCGACAGATCGAGCCCGTCAACCGCCCGGACCTTCCCGAACGCCTTGACCAGTCGGCTTGCCTCGATCGCCAACGGTACCTCGCATGATGTCGCCATGACTTCGATGCTGACAGCCGCTGGCGGAGCTGTCGTCCTGCGAGGGAAGCGACTTCCGGCTGCTCGCCGTGGATACGGCGGACTGCCGGAGTACTACGCGGGGAGTAGCTGAAACCCCCTTCAGGGGGCGGCACGCTATGGGTGCATGCGCGCGCCTTTGGTGATCTTGTCGACGGCGTTGCGCGGGCCGTATACCGCCATGCCGACCAGATCCAGGTCCGCGCTGCTCACGGCACGCACCGCGGCCCGGTTGTCCCGGTCGTTGCCGGTCGAGAAGAGATCCGCCGTGAAGACGGCCAGCGCGACGTCCCGGCTGACGGCCCGTTCGTACGACTTCGCCAGGTTCTCCTTGCTTCCTTCGAAGACCAGGACCGGCTGGCGGAACATCGGCAGGTACCGCCTCCCGTCGGCGTCCGCGTAGGGCTCGCCGATCACCTCCGGGTCCTGCTGCCCGATCCCGCTGACCAG
>Ga0123355_10009936_pt1 | contig 14528 bp, 10 predicted proteins | sample TergutEmb28metaG_3_FD_89872 | JGI IMG/M metagenome (GOLD analysis project Ga0123355, IMG submission 89872) | Embiratermes neotenicus P1 segment gut microbial communities from Petit-Saut dam, French Guiana - Emb289 P1 | ecosystem: Host-associated > Arthropoda: Insects > Digestive system > Gut ...
CGGTATGGCTCTGGCACACTGCATCCTGGGCAAGTTCTTGGGGGTAGTTTGCCATTGCTTTCCCCCGCCTTTAGACGTTCCCACTTTAGCCGCCAGGTGCCTCCGTCCGCAACGACGTGAGAGTTTATGTGTATGTGATTTAAGAAATATGATTGTATCTTGTGCACAAAGATTTATCTGATGAAGGTGTATGTTTATGGTTTTATAAGTGATGCTGTCAGCAAGCTCAGGCTTTGTAGTGGCAAGCAGCAGCATGTTTGAACTGATGCCTGTATATTGGTTAGAATATTCTGTGCCTTGGAACTGCCTCTGTTTCCATCATCATGTCAAAGTGCAAAACATGCTCTGTTTGGGTTCATTGGGTGGTGCTAATGTGATACTAGATTTAATTTGAATGTATGTGATTGATTCATGTACTGAAGTGGAGGGACTGAGAAAAGCCACAAATATTTTGCTTGTGCCAACTTGCTTTGTCCAATCTGATAAATGTAAGAGCAAAGAGGATGTGTACTGAGAGTGGTGTATTGCTGTTGCAGTGATGTGACTTGTTCTTTGTTCACAGCATGGTATTTGTTGGGAAGGTAAATGTCTCACAGTGCCCTGTCCAGTATCTGGACAGTGTTCAGCACATCATTTCGTACTGCAACTCTCAGCCCAATTTGTTGAAGATGCCATGGATTGTCAACACAATGGGTTTCAACAGAGGTCAGAGCTGTTGCAAATTTCAAGCCCCTGCTCCCTGCATGGCTGAGACAGAAACATGCAGTTTGTAACAGTATATCAGTAGTTTACTGTACAGCTGTATAGACAACAGTATGGTTTTTCTTTTTTTTTCAGCAAGTAATACTGATACTCATATCTCTCTCTTTGTATACAGTATTTTGTAATGACAATGTGCAAGTGCAACAATACAGTACCATACTATAAGATCTGCTAGAACCATGCCTCCCAGCACATACATAATTTTTGCAGCACTGGACAAACAACATTTGAACTGTGTATTTATCCTAGCACTTTATTTTCAAATGTGACATTTATATTTTTCAGTAAATAAAGTAAAGTCTACAGACTTGTTAGTGCACAGTTGTTGCTAGGTCTACAGCTCTGCATTCTACCCATACTGTGTTTTCTTGTTTTTCGTGTGGTTCTCATAGTAAAAAGTGATTATTTCTGTAAAGAACAGTTACAGGCTGGCTGGCCTTAATTATGCAGACTGTGTTGTGTTGTTGCACAGTTATGCCAGAATGCACTGTATTACTCTTTTATTGTAATCATTTTCTTGATATGTATTGCCATTTGTTCATTCCTACTCATGTAACTCTAGAGTTTATGTCACACAGGTCAAGGGAATAGTTTTAAGAACTCTGTACACACACGCCTGTCGTGAATGCAGAGTGGCCTGGTGTGCAAGGTTAAGCACTTAAGGCGACTAGCGTTTGTGGGATCCATCAGTTGATGGTGAATCATTTGTACTTTTTTTTTTAAGCCTTACGTTGCATTACACAGTCACTCTCGATCAAGCCATCTCGAGAACAACACGTCCCGAGATATCTGGCTAGTCCGGCGGCCACAGTGGTGCCTAATTAGTCTCCTTTTCTTGTGTGTGACTACTAATTATTAGTAAAGACTATTAACTGAAGTCTGTGAAAGTTACACTGCATAGCCATCACCACTCCCTCATTCCTTCTGAGCAACGGAGTCAGAGCCACACCCCGACCAGACAACATCTGAGATACGTCCGATCAGAGTCGTTTCTTTGGTGAATACAACAGAGTATGGGGTATGAACTGAACTTTTAAATAAAGTCATCCTACAGCGTTTTGTTGTAGGTGGTTCCTGGATGTTAGTTGAGACTATTTAAGTTGTGACAGATTTTCCCATAAACCCAATGTTATTATTCCAGACATTCAGTTTTGACCAAGAAAAAAGATGTGTTTGTACTTACAGAATGTTTAGAAAGAATATGAGATCTGACAAGCAGAAGACAGTTTAAAGAGGAATAACTTCCTCTTGAACTCTAGACAGATAATCTGGATCATCATTTCCCATGTACAGTAGTAAAGGTGATGCTGCATGAGCTCCTCAAGATGCCTTGAAGAAATGAAGCACTGAAGTTTGTTGAGACAAAAACATCTTATTTTCCTTCAGAATCTCCTAGCTATAAACAAAAATCCTCACAATTCCCTGTCAAGTTGTTGCTGCTTGCTGCTGTTTCAAATGTGTCCTGAAATACCTTGATGTCAACGTGTGACTGGTCAACTTCAAAAGTGTAACAATACTCACCTTAGCCTAAGGCTGAGGTTCCTCACCTTTTTCAAGGGCACTTTGCTACTGATTTTCAAAAAGGTGGTTGAGCGTGTGCTCCTGAGCATGGGAATTAAAAAACTCAAAAGCGTCTTTGTTGTCATATATGTGAATTTAAATGTGTGCTTAATGTGTTGTGGTGAGGGGCAGACAATGTAAATGTAGAAAGATGCACATGGGGGAGTTAGAGTGTTAGTGTGTTAGAGTGAAGCCCTTTTCAGATGTTTTTGGAAAAATTCAACAAATTGGGCTTAGGAAAGGACAAAACTTGTTAAAGGTATAAGCCAGAAAATGTGTTTTATTTTGTAGTCCTGTATTAGAATTGACAGTCATATTATTAGAACATTATTCTGTATCAATCTGTGCATTAAATGTTAATTTTCACCATCAAACCACATTTTGAGTCATACCTTCTTCAATGATAGACACATCCTTTAACACAAGAGACTGTATTTTTGCATGCACAGAACTGTTCGTCAGTTACCTCTCATGTGACGATAAATCAGTAGTCACAAATGAATGCAGTGCAGTACTTATGTGCCAGTTAGATTTGAGTTTAGAACATTAGGTGGCAGCACATTCCATCATTGTTTCATACTGAAAGTCAGTAGCATATGTGTGTCATGATTGGATAGAGGTGGTCGCTGTACTGTGAGAGTGCAGAATCTTAGATCATCATGTTGTGGTTTGTTCTTTGTGAGTGAAGGGATATTGGACCAAGGGTATTCATAATGCACTGCAGACCAGATGACCCTTTAATTAAATATATCCAGTTCCCAGACATTTTACACACTTCAGATGTTCATCCACTCATTATATTCTTATGGTTTGACTGTATAGATAATAGTCCTGAACCCAGTACTGAAGATGTTGCATATAGAGTGTCTTAGTATTTCGTAATCAAGAGATATTTCTCAAAATAAGACCCTTTGTGAAGTGGAACAATGCAGAATTTACAAATGTACCTTGTTGCACTTCACTTCTTATGCACAGCGTGTACTTATTACACTCGTGTAGGATACTTCCTCTTGCCTCCTTCTTCATCAACAATTTTGTCCAGTTTGTGTTTGCTGATATCCCTGGACTTTCTTCTTAGGGTTTCCTACTTAGGCCTTCTTGGTGTTGGTTGCTTCTCTGGCCATTAAAATTATCAGAACTGGATTTGGTTCAATGCTGGACTTCTGATACATGATACCTTGTTACATCGTGCAGGGAGTTCTTGTACTTCTTTTTTTTGGTTTGTGTTTAGTGTTTTGTACACAAAAATGTCTTGAAGAGTGTACAGTTTAGCAGATTTTTTCTGCCATTTGACAGGTTTCCTCAGAATTGAGTAATAACTGAGGTACTGGTCTGCCCCATCTATGTTCTTCGTGCAAATATATGGTATTGGACAACAGTATAAGGTTTCTTTATTTCCAGGTTTGTTTTAATCTTTTCTTCCTATATTCACTGTTGATGTATAGTGGATTGTGCTTAGCATTTGCACAATTCTGTCTGTCCACACTGGACCATTATGACACCTGGCCTCCAGGATGCTGACTGCCCTTTTTCCAAGTGGTTGGCTTCCTGTTCTAGGTCAGGTGGAATGCCCCTTGTTAGAGCTTGTAGTGTCATAAACTCTTATATTTACATCTAGCAATGCTTCAGCTAATCTCACAACAGGAGATTTAATGTTTTAGGGGAGATGTGGAAATATAGATTATTTCATGTGATAATTTTCTGGCTTGCTTTCGTATTGACTTTTGTTTGTGACTTGCTTATGGACTGCACTTTGTAACTATGCTATGTAGATTTTAATAGGTGCAATGTCATAATATTGAGGAAGCTAAACTGCTTTAAGTGTCATTAATTTCTTCAGCACATATTTGTCCAGAGGTGTTGGTTTGGCAATTTTGTTAAAAATCCTGGACATGTACTTTTGTAGGTTCCACTTGCACAGTCATTTAGAAGGAATTTTGTGCTGCTGTATGTGTTAATGCTGGTTGTGGTCTTTAACAGGGCTTGGTGTGGACTTGACAACATCTGTGATTCGCATGCTGAAGCCACAACATGTCGTTCAGATCCAGAGTATGAACAGTGAGTTCAACTTTCCTGAATTGCTGTCTCCAACATATGTGTGTTCATACCATAGCAGACTCTGCAACCTGCCTTCTGATCCTTTGGATTATGTGCTGCATACAATGAAGACCATGGCAGGAGACGAGAGAGCAATGTCACCATGGTATTTATGCATCACATTTACAGTTTTAGTCTGCTCCTGAGGGACCAACACAATGAAATCTATTGTTAAATTGTGGACAATTTTAATGATAGTTGTAATGTATGGGCCATGTGCAGTCTGATAGATGGGTACCAGCATTTCAGAGGCACATGCTGCTGTCTTCTTGCATGAAGGCGGAGTGCAGTTGAACTTCCTTTTAATGATCTTTAATGATTTGTTTTTGTCTAATATTCAGTTTCACTGATCTGAGCCGTTATTGTCCATGTTAAATTTCCTCCATTTTAGATTTTCCTCTGTTCAGTGCTCAGATCCACTGCTTCCCAAAGAAAACTTTAAATATGTAGACAATACAGTCATTCCCTGACTTATGCAATAGTCTCATTGTTAAAAAATTTTATTGTAACATTGTAACCCACATAATTTTGTTGCAGAAAGATTTCACTTAATGTATGCCGCTGTGTTGGTGTGTGACATCTGGTAATTGTGAAATATTTACAGTTTTTCCATCATTGATCCATTTCTGTTAAATAGTGAGTAACCTGATGTCACATGCAAAATTTCTTGTGGTGTTAATCATATCTCTTCAGTCCATTATATATTCTGTGTTCAGCTGTCATTACTGATTATTGCCTACAACAGGCCTCATCAATTTCAGTTCTTTAACTAATAATGGTTTGTGACACCTACATTTTAGAAGTAACCAACACAGATTACTGTTTTCTGTGATATGATCATGTGTAGTTTGTTTAAGAATAACCAGCTGCATCCATCTTCAGGGTTCAGAAGGAAGGATGGAGGCAACTGGTTCTTCCAGGACATTGGAGTCTTTGTACAGACTAATGGCATTACATCTCAAAAGGATTAATTCTCAGTGTAACCACCCTGAGAACCTTAGGTCTTTTGTAGGTAAATGGAAGTATTAGCTTGTTCCAGAAATTTGACTGTAGTAGTTTTGGAATGTTGTAGGGGCATGGGAGCACCACGCTTGCGAGAGGCTGTGATATTGTCATATCTGAGTCAAATGGTACAACCACCAAAATACCTCTTGGCAGATACAGTCCCTTACATGTGAGTTGTATTCATTTTCATTTACAGAATACTGTCATTGCATAAGAAAAAACAGGCTGATGTTATTCCATGTTATTCTGTATATCGAACACTATTCACTTTTGAGCCACATTCCAGGATTTGCAAATACTTTTTCCATCTTTCTGACCAGCTGCATGAAGGTCCTGAAAAGATGAAAGTTGATAGAGTTGTGCAGAATTGTTATAGTCAGTTTGTTACAGAAAGTTCAATCTCCTATGTACTTTAGTTTGTTGATAATGCCAGGGAAACAGCCTGGCTAATCATGTGAAATTCTGTATTGTAAATGTGAACTGAGTCCATAATGCCTTTGTGGAAGCAAAAAAGGGATGGGCCCAGTGAGATGTTTGATTTGACGTTATGACATTTAGTGATATATTTCTTGCTTGGATGCATTGTGAAAATTGCTCCTGTGCGCCATCTTCCACGAGACAGTTATACCAATAAAAATACCAATATAAATGTGGCGTGAAGGAATTGATTAAAAATATGAAATAGAAACAAGTTATCTGCAATCAGACATGCAGACTTTTTGTCTTGGTCTTATAACAAGATTCAGAAACTTCTTGGTAACATAAACGTAACAAATCAGGTTTATTGGTTTCTGCTAGTCTACATACAACAGGACAGAAAAGTCAGTGGATCTACAGATTTACAGAAACCAATGATAATATCATCAACTTCATTACAGCCACCTATTGGTGTGCTAGGATGGAGCTGGCTATCTCTTAGCTTGGTATATACTTCAGTTCAAAGACAGAATAGTTTCCTGTTTTTACTTATTTAGTGGCAGGTGGCATGCTAGTGTGGGAGGGGAGGAGAGCACGTAACCAAAGTCATTAATTATTGTTGAGAATGGAGGATTGTAGACTGGAGGAATAATTGGTGTTAATGATGCTGATAAGAAGGGTGTGGGATGGCTCAAGTGTACCTATAAATTTTTTGTTAATCATTGTTAGATGTTGTAAATTAGAAGTGCAAAGAGCAAGAACCTTGTAAGTATAAGGTACTTGGGCTAGTTTCAATATAAGGTATCTTAAGTTGCACATTTATTGACTTTGTAGTTTGGCTGATTTGAAATTGGCTTATGGCATTTAGTCATAAATTCTTTTTATAACTTCTTATTTTGAAAGAAACACATTAACCTATGTCATTTTTCCCAAAAGGGAAATTGATTGCTATCAAATGTAACTTATACTCAAACCAAACATCATTATTATCTGCTACTTTTTTTCACTTGTGACTGAGAAGAGATTTTTAATGACTACATTCCTTCCTAGTTCTTATGTGCTTCCATTATCATTTGAATATTTTTGAGACATTTATGAACTTGCTGCTTATGGTGCATCCTTCCGTAAGCAGGTTGTTCAGGTGACACAGTGATAAACTTCTAGACCACCAGCTGAAAGAAGACACATACTCTGTTTCAGGACTGAATTCTGCAAGATCACTGTGTGTGTGGGCCATGCCACACTACCATTCTCTCAGATATTGAGTGCCATTAATGGCAACCTGGTAGGTCTGTGCTCATATACTGGTAACAACATCCTTGTGCCTGATGATCCACAGCTGCCATCTGTTGTGGGACAACAGCCAGTCTGTCCCTGTTTGGGATTTGGTGAGCAGTGTTGTCAGTCTTGTTCTGCTTACCTTTTATAGGCACAAAATTTTTCAAAATAATAATTAGAAACTCATTCCTGCCTTGTAAAAAATGCTCTGTCTGTTCCAAAGACTAGCCAGTAGATGCTGTTTAGGGGGATCTCTTTTTATTGTGTGCCTCATACTGTGGGCAAACTGTGGAGTTTTTAATGTTACAGTAGATCATATAGTAACCCTGCACTTTAGAAGTTATGCAGTCAGGCAACTATCTGCTCTATTGTTTTCAGGCATAGTACGAGGCATTGACATGCAGCAGAAGCATCTGTACATAATTACACCAGTTCCAGAATCTGTCTTAAGTGCTGTCAACTGCTTGATGTTAGGAACCATTATGTTGCCCAGTTATGTGTATTGTAATGCTAGCGAACATAAGGGTGAAATACCTTACATGGCTACTGGGCCAGATCATCCACTGAGTAAGGTATCCCGTCGCATTTTCCGTCCACTCCAACCAATATGTGGTACTCAGAAATAGGTTGCTATTTTTACAGTTTCTGTGATTTGTATCATGAATAAAAGATGACCAATTTTGATGTACAAGAAACTTGTGTTTTATATTAAGTTGCAAACTGTTTTCACTACCAGTATGAACTGCTGGTAACTTCATAACATATGTCATTACCTTTCTTTCCTCGAGTAATTGGACTTTAGCTTGGGAATTTTGAAGTGTTTATTTTTCTGCCAATTTATAATGGTGAAATGCCAGAAATCTAGGAGGCCCATTCATATTAATGGCTTATAAAGAACAAGTTTTGAAATGCTGAGGCCTTCCACAGCATAAAACAGCATGTGTTCATTCCTGCACTTCTACACATTCTGCATATGGCATGCATACCACACATGGCTCTTCATAGAAGTTGCTTGGGTATGTAAAACTTTGTTTTGAAGAAGGCCTGGGCGAAGAAGAGTAAGTAAATTACTAGTGAACTGTTAATTAAAAGCTTAGTTAAAGTTATGAATGCACATAATTAAACTGGATTTTTTTTTCCGTATTAATCTGGCTGCAGCGTTAAAACGTTTGCCATCTATGCTGTACATTTGTGTACAATATGGCATTTGAGTATTCCGTGTAAATGTGTAGTTTGGTTTCAGAAATAAGGATATTTTGTAAAATATTCTATCATGTTGTATGAAAAAATGACTGAATGTGCTAGAAATGCAAACTTGTATATCATGAATGTTACGGATAAAATGAGTATTGTATCATGTTGAAAGAATAGCTTAGAATTCCGTGCCATAGCGGAGGCAGGTAATTTCTTGCTTTTCACCATGGAGGTCCAAGTTCAGATCCAGGGTAGCCCATATGGAATTTGTAACTGTGGTAGGCTTTTCTACTATCACTTTGATTTTTCCCTGGCATTTATGATTCCACCATTGCTGTATACCCCTATGTCATCAGGGGCTTGTACAGTAGACCCATTTGGGGATGCAACACACAGAGACTTGGTATTACTGCACTGCTGCTGCAACTGAAAGTTAGTAGAGTATCACAACTGTACAGTTCAGGAAGGACAAATTATTCTGGCCACTTGTGGAAGGTTGTGATGATCTTTGTTGTATTAATTATTCATCCTTAGGTTATTAAAGAACTCTTTTTCTTCTGCAGAGAATGTCAGCATTATCAAATTAAAAGTGGTGCGCATGTAGGGATTTGGGAGGAGGTGGTCACATGTTGGACATTTACAGAAATCTGAGTCAGGGTGACCGGTGACGGGCTTTCTCTGGAATAACCATGTAAAGCCTCATTCTGCATGACATTTACTGGCATGACTTTGACATGGACTTAAAGCAGTGTTCTAATTGGACTTATGATTGCTGATTGATCTGCAAATGCAACACAGTTGATGGGATTGTCAGTTATTTAAAAAGGCCATATCAACTGCTTACATTATTTTGGGTGACTGTGAATAATGTTGTGAAGGCTACATCCTTCACAACATTATTCACAGTCTGTTGTATCTCAGCATTTGCATGATAAAAATTTAATGAAATCGTCGGAAAATGTAGTAGCAACATTAGGGCCGAGAACTGAACCTGTGAACCGCAGGTATGAGGCCAGCCACAGTGATGGACATTGTTCCATGAAATTTGGTATGAATATGTGCCATTGGAGGGCAACTTAAATTTGTACTTTTAATTTTCTACAGTTGCTAAATACATGGTGTGATAGTTACTGGGTTGACTTTGTTTTTCTGTAGCAACAACACGTCTTTCTAATCACTTGTTCATTTCAAAGTAGTCTGCTTGGGACTTCATACAGTGAGCCCAGTAATCATGTCACTGTTCAAAGTGTTTTATAAATACCATTGTTTTAAACCAAACAGTTATGTTATGTGACTTTATTTGCATTATGATCGTATCAGAAACGGTGTCTTGAGTTTTGGGAGTAGAAAGAAGTCACACAGTGCTAATCTGGTGACTAGGGAGGTTGTGGAATGACATTTCATTTTAAGTAGCAATTATGGCACAGACAAAATAGTGTGCAGGTGCAGGGAATGAATTTAGTGACAATCAAATGCATGTTCAGATCTTCATTCAGAATGATCTGAACTAACCGACATGAAATTCCCATTATGTCAGGAACATCATGGCTATGGGGGGTTTTTTTTTTGGAGGGGGGGGAGAATTAGTTTCTTTGCTTATTCCACGTGTTCATCTGTTGTGCTCATCGTTGGACATCCTGAGCATTCAGCATCTTTAGCAGAGGTCACACTGCTTTTGAACTTTGAAAACCACTCAAAAATGTGTGCTTTCCATTTTCTGCTTACAAACAGCAGCTTCCAACATTTAGTAAATTTTTATAGTATTTTCTCCCAGTTTAAAGCAAAACTTGACACAGGCAAGTTCTTTCAATTCTGTCATTTTCTAGATATGCCGGTGTCATAAGTGGAACAACCCACACTTGCACTTAGCATGACATTACTCAACAATCACATGTGCTACATCGCTTATTCCAACCAGGAAATGACTGAGCATTCTACGCAAGATGGTAGAAGTTCATGCTAGCAGCAGTTGTATCATATCGTGGTCAGTCTGAAAACTTTAATTTTACCACTTACTGACATGGCAGATGTACAAACTTGTGAGATGGGAGTGCCACTGGCCTCACTTCTGAAATGTAATGATTATTTTAACCATAATTAGTAATGATTGTAATTTAAGGAATTTACAAACCCTTTGTGTATATTCTTGGCAATGTGCGTATAATATTATGGCTGTCTTCTACATCAGTATGACTTTTTGTTGTGTTTTAGCTTGTTCTGGCATGACATGTCTCATGGCAGATGAAAGTGCATCAATTGATGTGGGTTCACAAGAAGACATGAAGTAACCAGATGTGTAACCAAATAGGAGCAAAATTTGCCTTGCATTTTAAAAAGCAGATGAACTTAGGCTAAGGCTAGTTTATTTAACTTTGGGTAGGGGAAGGGAGACATTTGTAAGTTCCATGTTACATATGAAATGCAGTGGAAACCCACAGAAATATGCAGTTGTTAGTTTTGTTGGGAGGAGTCAGGTCATCCACCCCCCAGTAAATCCATGAAGAAATAAGTGACATCCAGCACCTCCACGTGATACGTAATGAGAAAAGAAGACTACTGTAACTATTGGTCCACATTTATGAATGAATTAAGTGACCATGACAGGGTGTGCTGTCACATTATTTTCACAGACAAATTTGTGGCATATATCAGCACAGAGTCTTGAAATATTTATGTTTGGGCTAAACAAAATTCCCATTATTTTGAAGAAGTTGGAGGTTTATGCAATCTGGATTCTGCAGATAGTTTCTGTGTGGATCTTTTTGGAGGACTGAAGAACTGGTTCCTCCCAATAGGCACTGGCATTCACACACTTCTGTAGTCTTCTGCTATATTTTACACCTAAAACAGAACCAGTTAGGTATGCTTGTTCCTCCAGTGTACATCAGTTAAGTCGCTGCTGCAGCTGCTTTATTGAAATGCAAGCCAAATTTTACTCTTATTTCTCTGCATGTTTGATCCCGTTGTCTTTTTTAATGAAGTGACGTGCTACTGTGATGCCCTTCAATTGTGAATGGACATGTATTTGTCTTGAACAAGGTCAGAACATACTGAAGCACAATAGAAACGAATTACTTTTTGTTATATAAAACATGCACAAAGCATACTCATTAAAGGAAAATAACCCATAGAAATGGGAATCACAGCTGTGGCATGTCACATGACACCCCTCTATCTGTTTCCAGATGTCTCGCCTGCCTCTCATATTAATGAAAAGCCCCATATGTACTATCATCATAACAAATATAATCAATAGTGTTTTTCATTCATAAAAACCTTTTATTATGAACCATCCCCAGTTCACAACAGCTGGATGCATAGAGAATGCCAGATGTAAAGGATGTATGTGGTAAGTGGTGCAGGTTATGGCTTTTGAGTCTTATTATATTAGAGTGCCTCCAAATGTTGGTAGATTTGTACCGGCCTTCACAGTGTCACATTCCAGGAGATGGTAATCTTCATTTCCTGCTTTGTGCTTTGTGAAGGGTAAACTTCTTTTACAGTAACATGAGACTGAATCTTTGGCCAATGAAGGATGGATTTTGAATTGCAGTGTTGTATGAGACAGGATGGAAGTTAAATGGCAAGTGAGTAAGGATTTGGAATGGGTTTCCCCACTGAAACTCTGCATGCATGATTTGTCTGCTAGCACCAGGGTACTTCTTTGGGCTTGTAAGATTTGTCATTTTTGTGGTGTGGATGTTGAAATAGTGGTCTTCTGTGTTATTGTGGATAGTTACCCAGTTCAGATAAGCCCGCTGCATCTATTTTACAGTAAAAGTAATTTTGTTATGCTAGCACCACCATGAGGGTGTTGTGTGCACACAGTGAACAGGACATCAGGTTTACAGACGATCTGCTGACCCACGCATCAGACAACAATTATATGGCAAAATATATTTGTGTCTTAGAAGTGTCCAGTTCAAATTCCAATAATCAAACTTAAGCCCATGCATGTAACATCATCTCAGAGACACTGGTCAGACCATTCAAAATAACCAGAGAACATGTATAAGGTGTGTTACCTCCCCCCCCATGAAAATGTGTTAATAGTTATTGTTTTGGGGCATAAGTGGCAGTTGCTGTTTCATAAATGTCAGATTTACCTGTGTAAGGCAAATATCGACATCAGTTAATCAAAATGACCTTGAATGCACTACACATGGGCATTAAGGTATGAGTTTGGGAGAAATAGTCATAATTTTTGTGAAAGGAGTGCTGGGGAGTCTTCCTTTGGTTCAGAAATCTATGAGGACAAATTCCAGGAAGTGGAAAAGAGTGAAGTTTTATCAGAAACTGGAAGTCATAGAGTTAAAAGTATAAATGTGAAGTCCTTCACAGCTAAATATATATATAAATATATATATATATATATATTTAGCTGTGAAGGACTTCACATTTATACTTAGATGAAAGGAACTGGGAGTGGGATGACAGTCAGTGGCGTAGCTAGGTTTTCTGATGCCGAGGGAGGGCAGTCACAATGGCTGCCCCTGACAGAAATTACAAACTTACAAAACACAATTATTTATTGAATTTCCTTATATTTGGATTTACATGTATAATTCTGCAATATGTTCCTCTTTAAGAAAAGCTTTGTAAATATGGGAATCAGACAACAGAAGGTGCCAGATTGTACAAAAAAAAGTGGACAATATTAAATCTTTTAAAAGAGAATTAAAATCCTTTCTGTTGAATCATGCTTTATTCACTGGTTGCATTTACGTTGTTCTGATCGTATGTGGATTGTAAAAGTATGAGAGTTTTATCGTTGGTCATCCTTATTCTTTTTAATTAATGTTCATATTAAGGCAGTGTATTATATTGTATTGTATTTTATTTATGTATTGTGAGTTTTTGAAGTCTAGATATGGATTGTCAACTGAGTTTGACATGTCCAGTGTCACACACAAGACTCTGTTTAGTGAATAAGCTGAGCTAAATAATTTCAAACAAGTAAGTGCAGAATTTTTTTTTGTTTAAAATGATCATTTTGTCCCCACCTCCCACACGCACACACACACACACACACAGCTATACCATTGATTGCAGTGACAACCAGCCATGTGCAAGGAAATCCAGCAGCTTCTATTAGCGCAGTAGTTTGTCACAGTTTAGGTGATAATCACCCTGTAACATGTGTTTTCGTGCTTTTGACCGATAAAGTTTGGAGAATGGTGACAACAGATACAAATATGCCAAGCAGAGCTTTGGAACTTAAGCTGACAAATATGACGAAAACTGGTATGATATAATAGAGGATGAAAGAAAGGTCTATTTTGCACTTTGCGTTATAATGACTGTGGTGAAGAAAACTACAACAAGAGAGGCAGTGTATGCATAATGTAACACTGATGCATGCTTCAGTAAACATGGTTGCTGTGGAAAAGCAATAAATATTATGAGTATTGTCTGTAGCTTTATTTAACCAGCATGCACAGTATTGTATTGTCCTGTGTGGCCTGTCAAACTATACTACAGCATTTTTCCACATTATCTCAAAAATGGCACAATTTTCAGAAAAACTTACTGATCATAAAATGTGTGTTTTGATTTTCTGTACAAGTTTTGTCTTTAACTTTCTCATTCTCAGAAGAATTCAATGAGATACTATCAAAATGTACAAGGATCTTCACATTAAGTACCTGTTGTTCTTGTCAGATTTTAATGAAACTTGAATTTTCTTGAATGATCTTCACAAAATAATTTACCAACTATCAAATTTCATGAAAATCCGTCCACTGGGAGCAGAATTGTACCATCCAGACAGATGCCCAAATTCTCACGATTAAAAATATATGTGCAACAATAAACAAATGTCCATTATATATATCATTTATTTACTTTCCGTTGATCTGTACAGGATTATAAAATCCATATGGATATGGAAATAGTCATATTTTTGGGAACCAAGAAGTGAAACTCACTAAGGTGTACAACAATCATGTGGTCCAGTACAATGTTTGAGGTTTCAACACAATACGAATTATTTAGTATAATACAGTATAATAAAATAGAGGCATGCGTGGTAACATTTAAAGGTATGTACTAAACAGAAGATAGTTCACTGCCTTAAAGTTTGAAGCAGATAACCAGATTAATAGACAGTGAAACAATCATGAACTCTCTGGGGGGGGGGGGGGGGGGGGGGCCGGCCATTCTCCCTACTCCCCACACCTCTCCCCCTACCACCCTCTCCTCCTCCCCTTCTCTCC
>Ga0123355_10009937_pt1 | contig 14527 bp, 10 predicted proteins | sample TergutEmb28metaG_3_FD_89872 | JGI IMG/M metagenome (GOLD analysis project Ga0123355, IMG submission 89872) | Embiratermes neotenicus P1 segment gut microbial communities from Petit-Saut dam, French Guiana - Emb289 P1 | ecosystem: Host-associated > Arthropoda: Insects > Digestive system > Gut ...
AGCACATTATAAATCCGTTCTTCGGAAAAATGGTGTCAAAGTTATATCTGCTACAGAAGCAATTTCAACGGATTCTACTGGAATTTTGTTAGAATCATTGCTAGAGGGATATGCAGAATTTTATTCTGCTGAACTTTCGGAAAAGGTTATTCGTGGAATGACAGAAAATGCTCTCAAATGCAAGTTCAATGGTGGCTCTGTAACGATGGGATATATTATTGACAGCGAACAAAACTTTCATGTTGACCCTGCTGTTGCACCAATCATATTGGAAATGTTTACAATGTACGACAAAGGTGCAACAATGCAAGAACTTGTCAATCTGTTTGAAGAACGTAATGTTCGATCTATGCGTGGTGGCAAAATCACATTGAATATTATAGCTCGTATACTAAAAAATCGTCGATATATGGGGGAATATAGTTATCGTGATGTAGTTGTTCCGAATGGCATACCTGCCATTGTTCCACGAGATTTATTTGAGCGAGTGCAGGAGCGAATGGCGAAAAACAAAAAAGCCCCTGCTCGAAATAAAGCAAAGGAAGAACACTACTTACTAACGACAAAACTATTTTGCGGCACGGACGAAGTATTTATGGTTGGCGAGAGCGGAACAAGTAAAACTAAGAAAATCCACCGCTATTATAGGTGTGTTAATAGCAAGAAAAAGAAACTCTGTGACCGAAAACCTGTCAAAAAAGATTTTGTAGAAAATCTTGTTGTCAAGAAAATAATGGAAATGCTCCATGACGATTCAATGGTAAAGTACATTGTTGACACAGTTGTTGAGGTAGACGCAAAAGAAAGTTCAACCCTGCCACTACTCACAAGGCAACTTGAAGAAACAAACAAAGCAATCACGAATATGCTCAATGCTATTCAACAGGGGATTTTCACACCATCTACTAAAGAACGATTAGATGAACTGGAATCCACTAAGAGCGACTTAGAAATCCAAATTATCCAAGAGCAAATGCAAAAGCCACCTTTGGACAAAGAACAACTTACGTTTTGGATATGTCGTTTTCGAGAGACAGATATTTCCATACAAGAGCAAAGACAAAGGCTTGTCGATATTTTTGTTAACTCGGTGTATGTTTTCGATGAACATATAGTTGTCAACTTCAACTATCGAGAGGGAACTGCAATCATTTCTCTAAAGGACATTGAAGAAGCAGGCTTGGGTTCGAGTTTATCATGCTTTGGCGCACCAGTAGGGATGTTCTTACCACACTTGAGGTGAGAACATTCCTTTTTTATGCCGAAACTTGATAAGGGTAATATTGAACTTCTACACCTTGTCTAGTCGACAATACGATTTCTGGTATTGTGAATGTGTCTGGAATCTCGATTGCACCAATACATTGATAATGAATCCGTAATCGCTGATATGTCACACCGTCAATCTTTTCGGCTTTAAATACTTCTATACGCTCAATCAATTCATTCAACATACGCTCGTTGAGTTTTTTTGCTCTCGTATATTTGCGAACTATAGAAAGAAACGCGTTAGCCGTTGATGCCTTTATTTCCTGTTTTGAAAGTTCAGACGTAAGTGTCTGGACTTTTTCTGCAATCTCCGACTGTTCATCTGTGTATTGCGTTGACATTGTAGCGAAACGGTTATCATCAATTTTACCGTTTATATTGTCCTCATACATACGATTAAACAAATTATCAAGTTCACGGTTGCGACCGTTTAAGACATATAATTCTTTTTGCTTTTTCTGCCTATACTCGGAGTTTGCCTGTTCCGCTTGACCCATAATCAATTCTGCAAATATTTTTTCACTTTTCTTTGCGAATTTTGCCAATCGGCTCAACTCTTTCAAAATAACTTGTTCCAGAAAATCAACTCTGATGTAATGCCTATCTTCACACGTTCCTCGTCTGCTTGTATGATTGGAACAAGCAAAATATTGAATGTCGAGGTTGCCAGAATTAATATTGAACCAAAGATTTGAGCCACAATCTGCACAAGATAACAAACCAGAAAACATATTCTTTTCGCCAGTTTTATTCAATCGCTTGCGTTGCTTTTTCTTACGCTTTTCGTTAATGAGTTCCCATACAGCACGGTCAATAATTGGTTCGTGAACATCTTTGTGAATTGATTTATTAGGATTGTCAAACCGTTTCTTTAGCTTGAATGTCTTAGCGTATGTCTTGTGATTGATGATATCACCGCAATATTCTTGCTTTGAGAGAATCCCTGCGATAGTTGAATTATTCCAATGGTGAGGTTCTCTGTTTGCTTTCCTAGATGGGCGGTTGATACCTTTGCTCTTCCAGTAGTATATTGGTGTTAAAATTTTATCGTTTGTCAAAATAACAGCGATTTGGTCAACACCTTTACCATCAAGCGACAATTGAAAAATTCTGCGTACAACTTCTGCGGCTTCTTTTTCAATTATCCAACCTTTACCGTTAGGATCTTTTATATATCCGTATGGCGGTAATGAAATCGGTTCTTTTGCATTGTCCTTGACCACGTTTGTCAATTTACGTTTTTTGGAAATATCTCTTGCATACGATTCATTCATCAATGTGCGGAATCCTAAAAATTCATCTTCGCCATTGTCTGAATCTGTGCCGTCTGATACAGAAATAAATCTAATATCATGTAATGGGAAGAACTGCTCAACAAGGTCGTTTGCTTGTGATTTATCTCTTGATAGTCTGGAAAGGTCTTTGACCATCACAATACCTACAAGACCCTTTTCTATATCTCTGCACATTTCCATGAACTGTTCACGGTCAAGCTTTGTTCCGCTGACACCATCATCAATATATGTCTTTATATTGGTAAAGTTCATTTGTTTTGCAATATAGGTCAATAACTTGCTTTGGTTTACGATTGAATAACTTTCATCACGGCTACTATCTTCACGACTGATACGGAGATATAACGCTGTGATTTTGTTTGTTAGTTGCCTCATTTTTTGCTCCTTTCTTAGGCAACCGATATTAGTATTTACTTCATTTGATGCAGTAATGTTACCATATCGGCTACCTAAATTCAACAATAACCTAGTGTTTCCAATAGGTTCTATTCATGTTTCGATATTAAGTTGAGTAGTGCATCAAAAATGGTTTTACCGTCCTCTCGATATACAGGAGTAACAATAAAAACTCTCTTTTCGTCAATCTCGTATTCGTGAGATTGTTCAACTTCATTCAATGAAGTAATCTCTTGTTTATTCATCGGCACAATCCCATATATGAGTGTTTAATTCGATTGTAGCGCATGTGGACGTATTTTTTAATAAAATTCCAACCTTTCTCTTATAATTATTTCATACAATTTTGTTTTAGAGCGTGCTTACCGTTTACTGTCGGGATACTTTCTGTCCGCCTCCCGATTCGCCCGAGCGGTAGCGTCTTTTACTGCAACGACACGACAGCTTTCAATGGATTTGCTGAAAGATTTATTTGTGGATTGGTGCAAAAATAGCCGGTAGGGTTACCGCATACTGCGTAACCTTTCCGGCTCATCAGTATTCAGTTGTGACCCATGCTAAACTGCACAGTTGAGAACGAATAAGCGGGCAACATGTCAAGCACTTTTCTGTGCCAATAGTCGCCCACTTGAATTCTTGTTTTGTATAATAAAACAAGAATTCGATTTTGTCAAGAAAACGGGACATGATGTTACTTTGCAAAGTTATACAAAGTTATGATGCGAATTTCGTATAGGTGGGTAGTGAAATCGATACCCAATATTTTGGTGGATATGAAATGTATATTTCTAACCCTGTAAATACAATCAAGGAGTCGGCGAAATGACGAGTCCTCATGTGCAAAGGGTATCACGAAATGTTATACCCCTTTGCTTGGGTTAGGCTAGGCAGGTGGCGAAACGCCACCCCCTTTGTCAAGGGGCACCCCCACGGCATGAAACGTGCCCCCTTGAAAGGAGTTGCGATTCTATGGTAAAACTCACTTGGAACAAGTGTCAGCAGATGCGAAAGCAGCTTAAAGTAAAAATCGCCATACGGAGATTTTTGCTAAAGGGAGTTTGAGGGAGTTGCACTCAATAAGCGGTATGTCTGACACATACATTGCTTGCCACACTAATCAGCACGTTCTGTCTTGACATACCTATACTCTCACGAGCTTTTTGCATAACATGACCGAAAGCCATGGGATTATTCTATTAGGGACTTTGTAATAATATCAATTTATGCGAATTTACTCTTAATAAAATTCCCGAAGTTTACTTCCATATCTGCAAGCACAATTACAAGCTGTTCAACCGGATATTGAAAATCGTCCTTAGCCCACTTGTCTACAACAGCTAAACAGCCCGAAAGATAAAAATGTGCATAATACTCTAATTCCTCACTTGTAGCTGTAATACCGTAAGTATCGCTCCAACAAACCAAGCACGCTTCTTTGAATAAAGCAGTAAGGCGGCTGAAAAAAGTAGGGCTTACATTTCGTCCAAAAAACATTCTGCATATTTGTTTATTATCATTGATGTACTTAAACAAAATCGCGAAGAAATCCTGCGGACTGGAAGCATAATTCTCTAAGAATATCTCACTTATTTCTTGGATTATCATATCCTCTGTTTTATTGTATAAGTCGTAAATGTCTGTGAAGTTGGCATAAAATGTAGACCTGTTAATTTCAATCCTATCACTTAATTCTCTTACCGTAATATTCTGTATGCTTTTTTCTAAAAGAAGCTCGGCAAGCCCTAACCGCAAAGCTCGTTTCGTTTTTCTTACACGCCTATCTTCTTTAACTTCTATACTCATAATAAATTCTCCCTTTATCCAACATAATCTGATAAATGTGTATTTTAACGTACATATTCCAATTAGATTGTTTGTTGATAGTCAACTCAATGCATATTATAATACACGGTGTTGGAAAACGCAACAGTCGTTGGATTAAATTATAAATGTAGGAGATTTATATGTCACATCGTAAATTACTTATTGTGTTAAGCATATTCAATGCAACTGTGAACACATTATACCTAGTCAGATTTTTTGGAGTGCTTCCACCTGAATCCGTTGTTTACGGATATGTGCCGTGGTTTATGTCGTTTGCATTACCCAATATTGCGTTTACTTTAATATCATGGATTTTAGTGTATTCATTGTTGAAAAAACTTGATACCTTAGCAATATTATTCGGGTTAATAAATGCAGGAGGCTTAATTTCCCATGCGTTAAACGGTTTTATGTTTAGCTTTTATTCAGGGTCACTAAATGCGCTAACACCACTTAACGCAATATATGAAATCGTAGTCTATGCGTATGGCTTATCTCTTGCCGCATTTTATATCACCGTCTTTTGGAAAGTTATTAAAACAACATCAAATGAAAAGTAAGAATAGATGATTATGGGAGTATGACATGAACCTTTTTACTATATCAGATTTAACAAAAGAGTATGGAGAGGGTAACGCAAAAATTATTGCCTTGAAAAAAATTGCATTGACTATACCCAAAGAAAAATTTGTTGTTATATTAGGTGCAAGCGGTTCTGGTAAGTCTACAATGCTAAATATGCTTGGTTGCATGGACAAGGCAACTTCCGGCACAATACAATTTATGGGAGTTGAAACCACGACTTTCAACAAACGGCAAATGACGGCACTTCGCAGTAAGCATATTGGTTTTGTATTCCAAAGTTATAATCTACTTCCCGATTTGACAGCACTTGAAAATGTAGAGTTTTCAACTGAACTTACAAAATTATCTCGTACAGAAGCTGAAAATTCTCTCCAAATGGTTGGACTTTCAGACCGAATGAACCACTACCCGGCAGAGCTTTCCGGTGGCGAACAGCAACGAGTATCTATCGCAAGAGCCATAGCAAAGAATCCAACTGTATTACTATGTGATGAACCTACAGGAGCTTTGGACTTTAATACAGGCATAATGGCGTTGGAAGTAATTAAACAAGTACATATTGAAAAAAAGACCTCTATTTTGCTTATTACACATAATCAAGAGATTGCAAAAATCGCTGATATTGTAATAACCATGAGAAGCGGAGAGATTCTTAGTGTATCAGAAAATAAATCACCACTTCCCCCATCGGAGGTGATGTGGTAATGAAATCCACCTTGCGGCTTATTTATAGAAAAATACAATCCCATGTACCACAGCTTTTAGGGCTTATGCTTTTATTAGTTATAGGTGTGGGATTCTTTATAACTCTTTCCAGTATTGCATTAAGGTCAGAGGAAGTGGCAGAACAATATTTTATTGAGCAAGCATACGCAGATGTAACCTTTTACGGTACATTCAATGATGAAAACGTAAGGGCAATTTCAGAGCTTGATGGTGTTATTTTAGCACAGGGTCGAACTGTTCAAGATTTCCGTGAGGGCGAACAAATATTTCGTGTAATCTCTTTAACTGATGGGATTAACATTCCGTATATTTATTATGGCAGAACGCCATTAGATGAAACAGAGGGGCTAATATTAAAAAACAATGCCTATGCAATGGGCATTTCAATTGGCGATACACTCAACATTAGAGATAGATACGTTGTGATAACAGGACTTGTCACAAGCCCCGAATATGTCTACATGGTACAGAATGAACGTATAACTATGGCACGTTCTGATAGTTTTGGTGTCGTGTTTGTAACAAGTGGATTTTTCCCACAGGGATATAATGAAATTGTTGCGCTTACCGATGGTGATTTTTGCAATGTTGACGCTTCAAATTTAATTGCGGCTTTTCGTACAATTACTCGCGAAGCACAAACGAACTATGTCTTTCTTCAAGACGATATCGGTGTACTGCGGACATTTGCTTTCATCTTCCCATTTGTTTTTGCTATACTCATCGCCGCTGTTATTTATGTTATGTTGTCAAGGTCGGTTCAAAAAGATAGAAAACAAATCGGAACAATGAAAGCAATGGGTGTTTCAAATACAAAAATTATCGGCATATATCTTTCGCAATTTTGTTTCACTGCATTAGTGGGCGCACTTTTAGGTGGAGCTGTATCAATTTTCATAGGTGATGTTATTCTTGATGTATTTTTATTTGAGTTGCCTGCACTTAGTTTTGTAATTTACTCACATTTATGGTTATCAGCAATTTTGGTTTCTGTGTTAATGTGTGCCTTATCCGGCTTAATCGCTTTGATTTCGATTCTTGCTCTACTTCCCGCCAATGCTATGCGACCACGACAATCAAAAGGAAAAAAACGAACATTACTTGAAAATGTAGGCATTTTGTGGAATAGATTTTCGTTTAATACTCGCTATGCGTTAAAAAGCTCATTACGCAATAAAGGACGTTTTTTAGCGGTAGTGCTTGGTATGTGCGGCACTACCATATTATTGACTTTTTCATTAGGATTCAATGATTCCATTATTAACACACAGGATAGATATTTCGAGGATTTTGCAAACTATGATGTCATTATAAACCTTAACATTTATCCCCTTGCTTTTGAACACCCTGTACTGGAGCAGATTGATGAAAGTCACAGGACACTAATAATGCCTGTCAACATACAAGGCGAATATTATACCTTAATCATTGCAGAAAACGAATTTGATATGTTCAATGTTGGTAGTTCGGCACTACAAAACGGTATAGTTATTCCATACTTTTTTGCTGATAGATGGAGCGTAGGGGTCGGCGATTCGATTGGTATGGGTGATTATTATGTTACCGTTTCAGCCATAATCCCACAGTATCTTGGTCTTATGCTTTTCACTAGCTTTGAGTATGTAAGCGAAGCAATATATGATATGCCGGAAGTATATAATGCGATTTTTGGCAGAAATCGAAATATGGAAGCTCTTTCCTTATATCTCATGTATAACGATATTGATTTCACAACTATATATGACGATAAGACAAGTTTTGATAGTGTTATGGGAATGATGTCTATGCTTATTTGGGTTCTGATTGCGTTCTCAATTGTACTTGGATTTACTGTGCTGTACTCTGTAGGAATGATTAACCTCTCTGCAAGAGAATACGAGTATATGTTCATGGGTGTTATGGGTTATACACAAAGAAGCATTCTGATGGCACATATAAAAGAAACAACAGGTCAACTTGTATTAGCGATACCGTTAGGCTTTCTGTTGGGGTATTTACTTTTAGAGAATATTCGTGGAGCTTTTTCAAGTGACAATTTTGTGATTTCAGCCGTGATTTTTCCTCGAAGCTACTTTATTTCGGCATTATCGGTGATTGGTGTTACAGCAATACTGGCACTCGTTACATTTCGTCATATTGAAAAGCTTGATGTGGTAGAGGGGCTAAAATTGCAAGATGATTAAAATAAAATCAAAGTAAATGGTGCACCTATTGGACTGGCAGTGGGCTTAGCAATTGGAGCGGCTATTAAGAGAAAGAAATAGCACTAAGAAAAAACTTTGATAAAAACGGTGAACGTAGACGTGTTAAGTAACTGATAAGAAATTAAATCAGAACTTCCAAAAGAGCAATTGGCACAGTTACCACCTTTCTACTCGTTAGTTCCGATTACTCTGGTAATCAGCACGTAATGATAATAGTAGCAAGCAATGCTTGTGTCACACAAACCGCTTATTGAGTGAAAATTCCTCAAACTCCCTTTAGCAAAAATCGCCATATGGCGATTTTTACTTTAAGCCACTTTCGTGTCTGCTGGCACTCGTTCCGAGTGTGATAAACCTATAAATAAACATGTTCTTCTGAATGGAACGATCACTAAGTGGATAAGATGGAATGCGCTACCGCCATACGAAATACAACAACATGAACGAGAGAAGATTGCGATAGTAATTCAGGGCTTTTTGTGCTAAACTTGAATAAGAAAATTCACCTTGCAGTTCTGCGGAATGACAAGATACTGGTATGAACTTTTCGTTAAATGATATATAAGGGAGCCTTAAAATGTCATATAATTCCAAGTCAGAGTTTGTTAAAATTGATTATGGTTATATAGAGAAATGGAGTCCGCATAATGCGCTAGAGGTTTTATTTACCAGCTATACAAGTAAAGAAAATAATAATAAGCTTGGTCAATATAGGTACATAGATGAAAAAGATATTTTGGAAATAATTTATCATGTATTAAAACACGCAAAAGGCACGATTGCACCAACGGAAAAAGATATTGTGAATTTAGCGACCAAATTAACATATTTTCGATTGTCAAACAAAGATGTATCACATGTATACTCGATGTATAATGGAAACATGCCCGATTTACACTTGTTTTATTTCCTAGACGAGCTGTTTAGCCCTTATGAGGATATGCTGTTTAATGAAAAGGGCTTTAATCATCATATCGTATGGCAAATCAAATTTCTTATGATGTTTAACACGTCCTTTGTTTTTACATTTAATGATATTAAAAAAATGGTTGAATATTCTTGGGAGGACAAGGAAACACAAAAAATTTGGGTAGATATATTCACAAATTTTATTGAATATTTTTCTGGCGTGCCAAACTTAGAAGATTACGATAATTTTCAGAAGTCTGTGTCAAAAAAGCCGATTATTAGATTATCTGATAATGAGTATATTCTTTGCTGGCACTGGTTTCGGAACTCTGCAATATTCAACTTTCATTATTTGTTATCAAACGAAGAAATGTACAAAAAACACAAAGGTGATGTGTTTGAAGAAATAACCGCTTCGCTATTTAAGCATCATTTAAATTCGAGTGATATTTACACAAGTGTAAAATATAATGGTGGCGAGATAGACATTTTAGTGGATGCTAAAGATGCTATTATATTGGTTGAGTGCAAAAGCGGCATTCTCTATGAAAATTATAAACTGGGTGTACTTGATGAGAATGTTAGCAAAAACATTGATTCTATAACTGGCAAGGCAGCAGAACAGTTGTGCAATGCAAAAAAAGCACTATTGGATAATGAGGATTTCCGAAGTGATGGCGTAAAATTGATAGTTGATTCAAACAAAAAGATTATTCTTTTAAATATTTGCTTTGAGTTTCCTGTTGGAATTACTAACAAAAAAGTAGATGATGATGTTATTGTCCTCTCGCTTGTAGATTTGATGATGATTATAGACCTTATGGAAGATAAATTATTTGGCAAGCCTCGTGTAATAAACATACTTGATTATTTAGATTTGAGAAAAAGGACACTAGGTTTTGCTACCGATTGCGAATTAACGATTGCAATTTGTTTACTGTACGATCCGGTTTTAGATATTTATATAGATAACCCTAAACTATTAGGCACCATGCAGATGGACTCTAGCAAATCAATCAGCAGCATCAACGAGTGCTACTCTTTTTATTTACGAGCTAAAATGCAACAGTCTAGCAGAGAGTATGAACTAACCTATGAAAATTATAACGGCTTTTTGAGAAGTTATGTGTTAGAAAGGTAATACATAATAACTGCATGGCCAGTAATATCAATCAGTATCGAGGTGTTGGGTGAGCAAGAAAAGATTTTGTGTTATATGTGCTGATTCTAAGCCCATCTCAGATTTTTGCGATGAAGGCGATCATATAATTCCGGAAAGTATGGGAAATACGCAATATAAGCTCTATTGCGTCTGCGACAAATGCAATCACACTTTAGGGAGCCGAGTGGAACAAAAACTTGCTACTTCATTCATCTCAAAACTTTTTAGAGAGGCAACAAGCATTAAAGGTAAACAAGGTGGTGCAGGCGTTCCATCATCATTAGAAGGACTATATGGTTTTGATAAAGTTGGTAATAAATATACGATTCACCAGTATGGAAATGGGAAATACTACGCAAAGTTGATTTCGGCATTTAAAGGTAGCCTACCCGATACAAATGACGAAAGGTATTCTGTAGATTTAGATGATGGAACAAGTGGCAGCTTTGTACTTAAACTTGATTTATTATTAGAGAATAGTACAGAACCTCTCAGTATAGATGTTTACATAAATTCAAGTGATGTTATTGATTTTTCTGATGTGTTTTGCAATGTGGCCATTCTGAAAATAGCTTATGGGTTTGCCATCTATTGGTTTGGAGTAGAATATTGCGAGGACTCTGTTGCCAATGAAATTCGTTCTGTATTAAAATCTTTCTTAGATATGAGCAGCGAGTCTAAGCAGAGGACAACCGACAAAGCCTACGAGGTTATTGATTCGTATTTGCGCATGGGAGATGATTTATACCAGTCGATGAGTGCATTTAATGCTTTCTATAAGGGCATTTCGGGCGGTAGCTATGTCCACTTTGTAACGGCATTTGCACTCGATGGTAAAACCAATATTGTTGTTGCGTTAGATGGCAAAACTCCATTAAAAGTAACTGTAGGCGATGAAAAATGGATGGAATGTTCAAATACAAGATGCGAAGCTGTAGTATCTGATGGAAAATTAATTGGGGGAGATGCATTAAGCCAAAATGATTCCTTCTTTCATGTCAAATTATAACAGCACGACCGGATAATCAGTCGTACTGTTATAAACACTCTTGGCAGTTGACCACATCATAAATATTTTTGTTTTCTGTTTTATAAATTGGACGCATGGTTGCAAACACTATGTTTCACATACGTTATCTAAGCCGAATCGTAATTGTGCGGTTTTGTTTTCGATGCTGGTATAAGAACCAACTCAATGACAATGTTGTAAATCTAATGATTGCTGAAAAGTCAAAATCATTGTATAATCACAGTAGAAATTCGATACTCTTGCAAGGAGAAATTTTATGAGTGGACTTACAAGTTCAATGATTGCTGAAATCAAAGAGGTGTTACAAACTGCTCGACAAAAAATTGCCCATCAAGTAAATGCTGAACTGCTTACGACTTATTGGAATATCGGACGTGTCATTGTAGAGCATGAGCAAGGCAGCAAGTCCCGTGCAGATTATGGAGCGCAGACGTTAAAAGAGTTGTCTAAAACTTTAACCGTTGAATTTAGCAAGGGCTTTTCACGCTCAAATTTACAAAATATGCGTAGCTTCTATCTTACTTATTCAAAAATGCCAGACGCGTCTAGCATTTTAACATGGTCGCATTATTGTGAGTTACTTTCCATTTCAGATGAAAGTAAACGCAGTTTCTATGAGAAAGAATCCATAAACTCTCGTTGGTCAGTCAGAGAACTTAAACGACAAACTAGCACGTCTCTTTACGAACGGCTACTTTTATCTGATGGCAAAGCCAATAAGGAAATTGTTTTCTCGCTCGCACAAGAAGGTATAGAAATGTCAAATCCGGTTGACATAATAAAAGACCCCTATGTTTTCGAATTTTTGGGTATTCCTGAGAATAAACCTATGTCGGAAGATGATTTACGGAAAACTCTTGTGCTCCATATAGAAAAGTTCCTACTAGAACTTGGCAGAGGCTTCCATTTTGTGGGAACGGAGCAACGTGTAACGCTCAACAATACTCACCGATATGTTGATATGGTATTTTACAACAAAATACTGCGAGCATATGTTTTGATAGAACTGAAAACAGTCAAGCTAATGCCTGAAGCGGCAGGTCAACTAAATGCATATTTGAATTACTACAGTGCTGAAATCAATGACGAAACCGACAACCCGCCTATCGGAATTATTCTCTGCACAGACAAGGATAGTATAGATGCTGAGTATGCGTTAGGTGGATTGTCAAATAACATCTTCGCATCACGCTATGTCTATTACATACCAAAAAAAGACGAGCTTATCGCACAAGTTGAAGCGGTTATTAACGAATGGCACGGACAAGAAAATACAGACTGAGCAAGACTAAATAAAACGAGTCGATAACCTTACAAGTAGATAGAGGGGACTTATTATGAATCTAGGCAACGAAACTGAGCAGGTTGAGTTCAAAAAATCGACAGCCGAACTCGAAAAAGGTATACAAGCTATTTCAGGTATGCTCAATAAGCATGGCAGGGGCGAGCTGTTTTTTGGTGTTGATGACAGTGGAAATGTTATTGGACAACAAATATCTGATAGCACGATTAAGGAAGTTGCACTGAAAATCAAAGAGCAAATTGAACCTGCGATTGAGCCAAACATTGAGAGGCTTTTTACCGATGACGGTGTTGAGTATATTTGTGTTGCTTTTTCTGGGAATGAATCTGCCTATAAAGCTAAGGGTATATACTATATCCGAACAGGCACAATAACTACTGAGATGACTACGGCTCAATTAAAAAATCGCTTTCAAATATCTGATGGAAAAATACAAGCTGTGTCAACACAAGAAATTGATGAAATGTTCAATGAAGTCTTTGGGAAGAGAGAGAAATCAAAATATTTAAAGGAAGCTCTACTAGAATACCAAAAAAGAGCCACTATCACAGGCTACGCTGTGTTTATTCATCACCAAGACGATGAAGCCATTATTTATGGCGTTGAACAAGCGATATTTGCGGGATACTTGCAACAAGGCGGTCAAGTAAATGATGGAATTTTGATTAGTGGAATGACAATACCAGGCAAAGAATATTTAAGAGAAATGCAAAGTGACTCCATTTGATCCCAGAAGTAAGCGAGATGACGTCGCAAGGAGGTCAAGATATAAGTAAGTAAAGCCAGCCAGCGTACTTCGTGCAGGAAAGCGGATTAAAGAATCACAAAGGAGAGAAACCGTGACCATTTTTTCATTCACCGCTGCTTATCTGGGACGAACCATTGAATTTCATTTATGGTTTATCACGAATGCAGATTGAGAAGTTGTTGCTTGAATATGAGCCAACAATCTTATTCATTGAGCATGACAGATATTTTTGTGACAAGGTTGCAAGCAAAATAATAAATACTTAAATTAATTTAGTATTATAATTAAAATATTGATCAAATGAAGTATATCGGTTGCTCTGAAACCATTGCGATTGCTGCATATTTTGGGAAGTGTATTATCACCACTCCAACCAAATAGAAAACCATCTTTAGATAAACTCCTAAGGTGGTTTTCTTTTTGCATGATTGTTGCCATCAAAGCCCCTAACAGTGGGGTTTCTTGATTTCAAGCCGTGCGGTAGTTGCCTTGCGTAATAGCCGTGTGGTTTTTGATTTTCACAATTTGCTAAAGAACAACTCGATAGATACATTTTTGTGTATAATGTTGTGGCAGAGCATGATGAGAATAGTGGTATAATATGACGTATGCCCATTGAAGAGCAGTTAAGAAGTTAGATAGAAGTTAGATTGGGTTGGTACAATGCAATACAAGGCGGTGGTGTGAGTGAATATCAATGTTTTAGTCGTTGAGGACGATGCGGTAATACAAGATATGGTTTGTAAGTTCCTGCGCAATGAAGGGTGGCTTGTGGATGCTTGCGCCAACGGTGATGATGCGCTAAGTTTACTTTACAACAAGACGTATCAGCTAATCATACTTGATATTATGCTCCCCGGAATAAACGGACAGGAGCTATTAAGGGAACTTCGGCAAATCAACGACACGCCTGTTCTAATGATGACTTCGTTATCTGATGACAATAATCAACTACAAGCGTTCAATAACCAAGCTGACGATTATGTGACGAAACCTTTTTCAATGCAGATACTTGTCAAACGTGCCGAAGCTTTACTTAGGCGAAGCGGAGCGTTGAAAAAAGAAATACAGGCGGG
>Ga0123355_10009938_pt1 | contig 14527 bp, 12 predicted proteins | sample TergutEmb28metaG_3_FD_89872 | JGI IMG/M metagenome (GOLD analysis project Ga0123355, IMG submission 89872) | Embiratermes neotenicus P1 segment gut microbial communities from Petit-Saut dam, French Guiana - Emb289 P1 | ecosystem: Host-associated > Arthropoda: Insects > Digestive system > Gut ...
CCTCACCTTTCGTACATATATATCTTACTTAGCAAATAACTATGAACCACCCATCGGTACTTTCGAAATCGTAGAGCAAATGACTGTGGAGATAAAATACTACGGCAAGAACACAAATGGAGATTTTTCGTGTAGTTTCATCATTGCTTCTTGAATAACAACAAATAAACTATACTCCAAATCCCTTATAACTCCATCACAGTCCACCCTTCCTTCAGCTCGACGTTCGCTTTCCTTCTTATGGATAATCCTGGAGTTCATATTTGCGACAAGGCTTTTTAACTCTCTATAAATCTCAACAATTTTTTCACGTTCTTCGGGCGTATTAAGTGATTTTCCGTTTCTATTGGGTTTATCAATATACTCTGTCTTACAATAATTAAACACATTTGTGAGAATGATTGAACTAAACAAATGATTCCCTTTGTATCTTTCGCAAAGAGGTATCAAGTCATTTTTAACGATATCAATTGCTATATTTGGTATGCAAAATACATTTGATTTGCCGTTTTTTTTGTCGATATCAACCAAATCAAATATGCAGACACTTAAATAGTGCTTCCCATCTTGTTCAGAATCACGGACCCTTATATCAACTTTTGTTTTCAAGTCATCAAGATTAGTGTATTGACCCAGCGTACAAAGAACACCATGACGTTCTTTCATACGTGTAAAAATACCGTTTTTTAGTTTATACTCAAGATAATTTATTGTTGACTTCCTATCCTCTTCAATGTAAATAACTACCTCAACCATATCCTCAGTTTTTTTCATGTAAACCTCCAAAATAATGATTATTCTAGTTAGCTAGAAAGCTGGCATCGACAACTGTAACCGTACCAGTAGTGCCATTAACATCAATTAACATACCTGGGCGGAGCACTTCGGTTACATTCCCAAGCCCCACTACACACGGCTTTTTCTTCTCCCTTGAAACAATTGCTGCATGGCAAAGTCTTCCACCCTCATCTGTAATATATGCAAGTGCCGTATCTAATGCACCTCCAAGCTCAGGACGCGTCATTCTGGTGACAATGATTTCATCTGGTGACAACTGAGGATTTTCTTCACCTGGAGCGAGGATACGTACTCGACCACGCACAGAACCCGGCGAAGCTGGTCGTCCTTGTAGCCTATCACCACTCTTAACGATACAGAGTTTTCTTTGAGAACTTGTTTCTGTCGGTTGGTAAAATCCGATTGACCCACTTACTAATGCAAGACAATATTTTTCAGAACGCTGCTGGAGAGTTTCATGCGATATATCGTATCCATCATTTATGGCCCTTTCAAGTTCTTCGCGAGTCATGTTGAAGATTGATCTAAGCGGAAGCTGCAACAAATTCGCAAGAGCCTTGTACATAGGAGCGGCTAGTTGATCTGCCAAAGCAAATGCATCAAGGCGCTCAGTTTTCCAGTATGTTAATTCACGCTCTAATTCGCCTAACCGTGCAACTTCTTTAGTCATATTAGCAGTCAGTCCCACTCCATGCCCAGTTGCTCCAGAAACAGCAAGCTGCTTCATGCGTAGCATTACATCCGCACCTGACGGAGGAGAGCCCAAGTTAAACGGAGACAATAAAAACCCAAATGTATCGGCATGATCTGAAGCTGAATCCATTGCTACTCCGTCTTCCATGGAAGTTGAAAAACGAGACTTTAATATCGCAAGGTTTTGTTGCTCTAACGCAAACCAGTTTGGTTCAGATGGAACAATAAAGTTTGGAAGCCCAGCATCTACCTCTTCACGGAAACCAGACTCAATCAATGTCGCAACTAGGCTATTCGTAAGTAAATTTTCTACGTTCCAGAATGTATATAGGGATGTCATATGATTTTCGTAGGCATCCCAGAACGAATTAAAATCCTCCAATAAATCCTTCTCAATATGTGATTTCCTCCATCTCGAAGGGGATGAAACTATTTGTGCGGTGCGAATCAAGCATCTTGCAGTCCGTGCTGTAACAGTAATAAATTTCTGTGCGACTTCATCTGGTATCAGTTCGGGATTCAATAGCTTGTTAAATGGGTCGCTTTCAGAAAAATTCCAGCGCATTGCACCATTATCAACAACGATGTAGGCAGGAGCGTAGTCGATTCCAAAAACCCTATGAAATACAGGTGGAAGGCTACCACGGAGGCTCAGATCTGCAAATAAAACAGATTGAGGTACTGTAAGAGCATATGCAACCCCCTCTGGTGGGTTGGGCAAAACTGGTAATGTTGACATGCTGGTTTCTCCTTTCATTTTACCGAATTGTAGTAATGGGTCGCGCTTGTAAAAGCCATAGAATACCATCCTCATCAAGTGCCCATTCAATATCTGCTGGAAATCCTAGCTCACGCTCAACCTTCTTCGTTAAATATGCGATGTTCTCTATTTCCTCACAACTCAATGAACTCCGCTGCGATTCGGTCTCAGGAGTTTCTTTCACACTAGTCCCACGGTTTTCATCCAAAACTATATGAATTGATTTGCGTCCTATAAATGTTTTATATGTGCCATCACTTAAGTATTCAATAGAATCAGGCGTTACATCACCATCTACGACTGACTTCCCTAATCCATAATTACTTTCAATGATAACCATTTCTACACCAGTGATTGGATCCCTACTAAATGCAACGCCAGCGCGTGTAGCATTCACCATACGTTGAAAAAGAACAGCAATCTGACATGGTGGAATCGCTTTACCATTATATTTCCTTACATGCTCAGTTGTGCCACTGTGTTTTACTGACATAAAAGCACTAAGCAAATCGTCTGTGGTTCTGACCCCCAAATGTGTTTCAAATTGTCCTGCAAAAGCTTTATTTTCAGAGTCCTCTTTAGTGGCAGAAGATCTTACCGCGACTGGTGTTGACAATTTTTCAAGTATTCTTTGCGAGATGATAGAAAAATCGTCTATTGTGCATAACCGAGAAACTGCCAGCCCCTCTGGTACCATAAACCCAAGCTGGCTTGCCTTTGCAAGATTAGCGACCTTCGCACCAAATAAAGAAACATCTGTTGCGCGCAACGACAATAAACTTAGTATGTTAAGGTTGTGCTCCATGCTATATCCCCAATCCTTTAATGTACAACATGGTTTAACTGCTTACTTTATCTTATAGATAATTCTTTGCCGCTATACATTATTTTGGATATCAGTAACAGGTAAATCAAGAAGCCAGTCCGATGTGACCTCTAAAGCCACGGCAAGTCTGCGCAACATATCTGCTGATAGTGATTTCCTGCCTGTTTCAATTTCCCACAAATACTTACCACTCATAGGTGGCTTAGTCATAGAGGCTAATCTTTCTCGTGTTAATCTAAGTGTACGCCTCCGTTCCTCTACCCTGCGACCGATGCCAATATGCAAATCATCAACCATACTCAAATCACCATCCAGCTATAGGTAGTATACTTGGCTTTACAATGTCGAAAAACCCGCTATAGGTAATGTTATAGGTAGAAGGATGATTGACATCCCCTCTCCACAGGATAGTGATAAAAAAATACCTTGCACCAGGGAGGCTACAAGGTATTGTAATAAATCGTTGAATAAATTGTAGACTTTATGGGCATATAAGCCCTAATCTCTCCGTCAATTCGATAGCATCAAGAAAAGCCTCTTTATAAATCAGATCTAACTCGAACACATCCTCGGCATATACAGCATTTGAGTATGCTTCAAACGTATCGGTGTCATTATGTTTACTCATAACATCCGAAATAACTTGACTGATATTTGCTCTACGCTGTGACAGTTGTTGATATTCATTATTGAATGCTAAGTGAGCTTCCAATATTTCATTGCGTCGTGCCACACGGAGTTCTGAAAAAGGTAATTCTATAGATGGATACTTGTCTAAAATTGCCCTATAACGTATCATAAACTTGTTATTCACATTCTTTCACCTCAACTTCAGTTTTTACACAGAGATGATAGAATATACTCCGATGTTTCCATCAGAATTGAAAATTCAATTATTTATTTCACGATACACAATTTTTAGTTGTTTCGTCAAAGTCATTCGGGGTTTTAATTTCGCACTCCTTAAAATGGCAAGTTGTCATCTACAACAACAGCAATTGAAGACAGCTTCGCAACTATGTTATTTAAAATCAGCTGCTGAGATGGCTTTGTCGTGCTTTTGAACCATTCAAGAAATTCCTTCACTGCGGAGCATCTAATGCCGATTTCATTATTGTAGCGATACGCACCTGTCACTATTGCACTTATGACATCTGCATTTTTGTGAATATGATCTTCGAATATGTTCTCCGTCAAAGCCTTCTCTAATCGTGCGATAAAGAATCCAGTATCTGTATTAAACTTCATCTCATCAGTAAAAGACAAGAGCGATTCAAATATTTTATCAGCAAAGGCCTGGTATTTTCTTTTATCGTCATGCGAGACATCCATTATTGAGAAATCATATTTCTCAATTGCTTCTCTTATTTCAGCAAAAGTGTCATAGCGATCCTGGTTATTTTTTTGCATCATTTTAGCTAATATGTTGTGATATGAAAAATCGGATTCGTGTACATCTTCTGCTTCTCTCATTAGGCGATTAAACAGCTCAGCAAGATAATATTGATCCGTTTTTGAACTGTAGACACCATCGTAATATTCATCGGGTAAAGTATCGGAACTAGCTCTATTGATTTCGCTATTCAAGCTATCGTCATTATGTCCCTCGTTATTAAATATTTTTCCGATACCAAAATCAATTATTTTCACTACTCCTGATTTATTTACTAATATATTCCCTTCGCGTATATCTAGATGGATGATGCCGTGCCCTTCAATATACTGAAAGCCTTCAATTAGTTGAACGAAAATGGCATCAAGGTCTATCTTCTCAAATGGTGCAAAATAATTGCTAATGAAATCACCAATATTCATACCTTCAATATATTCCATTATAATGTAACCGGTATGCATTTCCTCGTAAGCATAGTAATTGAAGACCCTAACAACGTTTCGGTGGTGTAGTTTATGTAGGAGTTTAATTTCGTCAAGAAAATTTCTGTAGTACTTAATCTTGTCAACACCAGCGGTGGGTTCATATTTCTTTGCGACAAACAACTCTTCGATAAAGGGATCCTTTATGAGTGCAGTTATTCCAAATGAACCGCTTCCCAGAGCATTGTTAAGCATGATATAGTCACGCCTTTTAACGAATTGGATTATATCGCCATTGTTTTTCATTCTTGGTCAACCTCCGCTGTTTTTTCATTGTAGCTGATATCTTTAGCTAAAGTTATAATCAATGAACAGTTTTACACCATCCAAATCGGCACAATCAACACACTCCTGTCGATGGCTGAAAACTCCTCTTTCGTACATATAATAGCCCCAACCCCACGAGGCACACTACCAGAATCCAGCACCCTAAAAGCCCCAGCAAGCTCGGCCTTAGGAGAAGATGATTTCTTAATCTCAAACGGATGTAACTGCCCATCACTCTCAATAACCATATCAATTTCCTTAGTATCTTTATCCCGATAGTAATGGATAAAGCACTCTTTACCATTATTAGTATAGCTCTTTATCGTCTCAGCCACTACATAATTTTCAAGAATAGCACCATTTATAGCCCCATTCATAAGAATCTCAGGGCTAGAATATCTGGTCAGATACGCCACAAGCCCAGTGTCAAAAAAGTACATCTTGGGTGTTTTAATAGTCCGTTTGAGCAGGTTGTTAGAATACGGACGCAGATAAAAGATAACCCCCGACTGCTCCATAAGCCGTAGCCAACGCCTGGCGGTATCATCAGTAACCCCAACATCCATAGCAATGTCATGGGTATTCAACATCTGCCCGGCACGGCAAGCGGCTGCCCGTACAAAATCAGCAAATAACAGGGTATCAATACGATCTACCATATCACCGATATCACGTTGTACATAGGATTGTAGATAGCTTGAATAGAACGTATCTCGGTTGGGGTATTTCCCGCTGATACTCCCTGGTAAAGAACCCTTCCAGATACGTTCGTATATACCGTTCACATCTGTTTTAGTGCCAGTGGATGCCCTCTCTTGGAGTTTCGCTATGTCTATTTCCAGCGGTTTGTGTTCGCCGCTACCATATATCTCGTGTTGGGATAAGGATGACATATGCAGAATTGCTACACGACCCGCAAGTGATTCTTGGGCTAGTTCCATCAATCTAAACGCCTGTGATCCAGTCATCCAAAACGAACCTGGGGCGGCACCATTATCAACGGCAATTTTAATATATGAAAATAACTGCGGTGCGTACTGCACTTCATCAATCAATATAGGAGCCTTATGAATACTCAAAAACAACTCTGGGTCTGACTGTGCCATCCTACGTGCTTCCAGGTCATCTAGGGTAACATAGTTCCGACTATCATCTATAAGATGGCGGAGGGTTGTTGTCTTTCCAACCTGGCGTGGCCCAGTTACTAAGATTGCAGAGTAAGATTGTGATGTTTCCAGTATGATTTTTTCTATGTCTCTCTTGATATAATCCATACAAATTCCCCATTTCGGCTAAAATACGATTTAATCTAATTATAGACAAAGAATTTGCAGAAGTCAAGTAATTAGCCGTTTCTAAATACAAATATATTTGCATATTCAACTCCACTGAAAAGTAAATCAAATTTATTTTTTAGGAGTTGAAAAAATGAGCGAAATAAAAGTATGCTTCGACAGATACCGCCTTACGTCTCGGCCTAGACAAACCGATGTCTATTCAATAAGCGACAGAATTGGTGGCTATGTCCGGCGCATGAACCGCAACAACATCAAAACATTTGCGCAGCAAGTTGGGGGTATGGGCCATGCATTTTGCCCTGCCACCTTCAAGCACGGCGAAAGAATAAGGGGAAATTTTGCACAAATGCAATTTATTGCTACATGTTTTGATGAGGGCACATCCTTTGATGATGTAAAGGCAAGAGCTGACCTATATGACTTGCCGATTCTCTTTGCCTATGAAATGCCTGCGAGTGTAGATCAAGATAAGTTAAACATTGTTTTTTTGAATAATAAATCTATCCCAAATCCAAGAGTCGCTGAAGCAATGCTACATTCTATTGAAACGATATTCCCAGGAGTTGACAGATCGACCTCTAGAGATGTATCAAATATGTTCCTTGGCGGCAACAAGCTAATCTATTTTGACGAATCCATACCAGAAATCGGAATAAGCGAGTTGTTCCGCAATATGACAATATGCTTGAAAGATAGATATGGATTGACCCATTACCATAGAAAAATCAAGGAGTTCTCTAGGCTTCATGGGATTGGACTGAACGCCAAAAAGTTGATCGATGTATCTGCTGTTGAAGATATTGTTGATATGCATAACGAATATTTGAATGGTAAAAACTCGCCAAATACGTCTATATATTCATCTGATCATGGTGAAGAATTACCAAATAAATCAGATATTATCAATCGCAACAATCATCAAACCAATTCCATCGGCGGAAATAAAAAATCACGAAGTCGTAAACCATTCAGATCAGAAGATATAAATAAAATCAGATCAAACTGTCAATTATTCCAAGAATTTGAGGCCGGTAGTAGGACATTAGACAAAGTGGAATTATTCGGATTAGCGACCAACCTGGTTCAAATAGAGTCTGGATCAACATTGTTCATAGATATCCTCAAGCGGTATTTATATTTCGACAACTTCCCTATGAAATATGCGCATTGGGATCATCGCTTATACGATTTAAATGCCAGTGGACTTGCTCCTCATAATCGCAATCATTGCGCGGATTTCTGCCCACACAAAGACCAATGTTCGCATGGCGAGAACATTATCTCTACATGTATAACCAAGCGTAAGCAGATGGAAAAGCTTACGGGTCAAGATATAGCCTATGTATCAACTAAAGACGCAGAACTGGATTTTTTGAATGCGCTAATAAGAGCATTGCAATCTGTTGGCAATATGGTCTACGCTATTAAAGCTCAAACAGGGATTGGCAAAACCGAAACCATCCTAAAATTGATTAAGGCAATATCACAAGAAAAGCCATCATTCAAAATATTACTGGCTGTGCCGTTGCTTGCGTTGAAAACTGAAATATGCGCAAGAGCGAAAAAAATGCAGATAAAGATGGCTGAGTCGCCATCTTTACATGAACTAGAAGGTATCCTACCAGAAGAAGTATGGGATCATATAAAAAACCTGTATAAGTCGGGGAAGTCGCCTATTCCCTTTATTAAAATGCTCATAGCAAAAAATGATGAATCATGCGCAGGCATACTGACCCAATATATAGAAGAGCTAGAGGCTTTTAATAATTGTAAGCATCATGCCATAACCACCCACCAGCGGCTAGTAAATATGGATGTGAGCAAATACGATCTTGTTATTATTGACGAAGACATAATCCTCAATTGCGTCATTCAAAACAAAATTGACATTAGTGCGTCTGACGTTAAGAAACTGCAAAAGAAAATCGGCAAGATTGCGCCCCTTAGCGCAATCATAGCCAAGATGCGTAAGGTCTATAAATATGTAAAAATACATGAGTATTTTACCTTACCTAAGATACATTACGACAGAACAAATGATGACGATACACCAATGGGCGTTGATATACCGTCGTTTTGCTCCGCTACACATTTTTGCTATAAAGATGGGTCTAGTCGGGATGACGACCAGCAAGGTGATGCTATAAAAGAAGACTGTATTAGCTTTCTCAAGCCTACAGACTTCAGAAACAATATAAAGAACACAAAAGTCATTATGGTATCCGCAACCATTGACGAAAAGATATGCAATTATTATTTTGGCGAGGACAAGGTTGATTTTTACGAGTGTAAAATGGCAGCCTATGTTGGAACGCTATACCAAGACCCTAGTAGACCTATGAGCCGCTCTGATATTGCAAAAGACCCATCAATATATGACGCTATAAAGAAAGTTACAGGCTTTCTATATACAATAAGCTTTAAGAAATATAGGGATTATTTTTTCCGCCACGGCGACCTGACATTTGGCGCAACCTCTGGTTGTGATAAGCTAAAGGGGCAGAATATTAATGTTGTAGGCACGTACCATCAGCCAGAATGGCTGTATAAACTGGTTGCGCATTCGTTCGGTCTGAGTTTTGACGCAGAGGCCAAGATAAAGCCATGTGTTGTTGAGTACAATGGTTATCGCTTCCTCTTTATGACCTTTGAGGATGAGGTATTGCGGGACATTCAATTTTACATGATAGGTTCAGAAACAGAACAAGCCGTGGGCCGAGCACGGCTTTTAAGAGAACGCTGCACTGTCAACCTCATCTCCAATTTTCCCGCACGTCAGGCGATTATGAGAAAGCTCGAGCTTAATGATGATACAAAGATGGCTGGCTAAGGTAGACCCCAGAGGCGCACATGCCAAAAATGCGTGTGCGCCTCATTTCTATTATAATTATGTTAGCTCTGGTACGTGATTTTATTTGCGATGGATAAAATATAAGCGGGGAGTGCATGGTGTACCCCTTGACTGTAGCAGTTGCATTTTATCATATCTGTGTTGTAAGATTATCATCGTTACTAGATGTTAGCATATGGGGTGAATCCACTTCCATCAATAGCAGGTGCGTATGATGCATAATGATATTAGCGAACCAAAACATGTGCAAGATACAAATGGTTCATTGCTTGGGGCTACGTTATCAAGTGGGGAGCCTATAATTATTAATTACGGATCCGTTGATCGTGAAATTGTTGTCTCTAATGAGAATGCCCTGATACTAGGAGGCACAAAAAGCAAAAGTACAGTAACTTCAATAGTGACGATGCAAATCGAGTTGGAAGAAATAATTCTACGTCTTTTTCGGGCGATGGCAAACAATAATGTTTTCGTGCAAGCAGCGGATGGATTTCATGGCAAGCCGATTTCATTTCGTTATAGCATAGAACAGCTCATGCCTTACGATAACTTGATAAACCAATTGGTTTTTGATTTATTGTATGATGTATTCCTAGATCGCTCACATACATTGACTCTAAATCAGTATTGCGAAATGCGATGTAGTGATTTTATGGAGAGCGCAAATACCCTTAATAAGCTTATGGCAGCTCAAATTAAAATAGAGCTTGGCAAGGATGGCGCAATCCACGAAGGCGAAGGAGTTTATAGCAATATTGAATTACAAAGTGATGCTCATGAGTTCGGGTTTGATATGAAAGCGTATATAGATGAACATCGTTCCCCTAATTTAACCTACATTGACAAAAGGGTCACAAAGCTTAGAGAATATAGTCCAAGGCGTGAATGTGACTGGGATCTTGTTTACTATAATGGCAAAAGCGGATTGATAACAAGCAAACAGTACCGTCGTATTCTTGAGCATGATAGCAATTACAGTTATGCGAATTTTGTAGCAGATTACAAGTATTATGATTATCATCTACAAGAGCTGTACCGACCAAGCGATACGTTTGGCAACGATTTCATCACACGAACTATGAATTACTACCACTTAGAAATCAACAAGCGATTGGACGGCATTTATAAACTTGCGGTAGCTATGGAGAATGAAAGTGTGTCAAAAATTGATAAAGATCATTACATATGCCGCAGATTCTACCCCCATGTGTTGCATCTAAAAGTTGAGAATAATGAGTTGCATTGCACCATAGGACGAAAAATTTACAGGCCGCTAATATTTATTGAACATTCTTGGATGGAACAGATGGGGATGAATAAAGTTGAAGCTGGCACTTCATTAGCAAATTGGTATCAAACTCATATGATGCGAGCTATGGTATATGAATTGGCTAGACACAACTATGACTTTGCTCCAGATAATGACAACGAAGTTGCTGATTTCATTCGCAAGCATTATAACGTACTAGGATATCATGATCCAAACAAATCATGGGTTAATGAGGAAACAGGAAAATTAAACAAGTCCCGCATACTTAACGCACAAATAGCAAATAAGGCATTATTTGGAGTATCAGATAAAAGACCCCCGATAAGGAAAGGAAAATCATAATAGCGAACGATGCAAGACCGCTCGGCAAAACTGCCGGGCGGTTTTTAGTTTGCGTCAATAATTCAAATGCAACAATGCGTTTTCTGTGTAAAAATTGTAAATGCATACGAGAGACTACTCTGTATGTGGCTTGCAAGCCCCAATTATTTCGCAGTGACACAAACAGGAAAGGAGAACAGACAGGCTATGTTATATAGCTTACCGTATGGCACGGCCTTGGAAAGGGATGACCTAGGGCAAACAAATAATTCATTAAAGTATGTTGATTAAAAAAGGTGTAGAAAAATTGTTGGCATATAGAAGGCGAATGTGTAAGTGCGCCACATAACCAAAATCATTTCTACCAAATTAATTGTAGTGCCAACAATACATCTGCGCCCTCACAAAGTAGGAATGAAAGGATGCAGATATCATGATTCCAGCAGCAGCAGCAGGCACCACATACAGGTGGGGAATCCCTCCTGGGCCACCAAAAGAGATGAAGTTGTATGAAGAAGCGGCAGTGTCACTGATGACGCGCATTGCCAAGCGTATGAGTAGTATCCCCAATGAATTGTTACACGAGGAACGCAGGGCTTCGGGCTTTCCTCTTGGAACCACGAAGGTTTTGTGGAAAAAGTTTTATGTAGCAAAACCCGCAACAGAAGATGGTCATATTGCAGGTTTTGGCGGCACCGGTTCGGGCAAGTCGTCTTGCATCGCACAAAACGCTTTAGAGTCCTGGGCTGACCCATTCGTAGCGACTGATATTGATTGTGAATTGTCTGATCGGTACGAAGATCTAGAAATGCCAGATAAGCGCCCTTACAAAGTAATCAACCTTACTAGGCGCATAGGTACATTCCCCAGTTATGATCCACTGCACATTATACGTGCGCAACAGGGAGATATATTTGAAGAGGTAATAGACCTTGTTAATTGCCTTATTCCGCTCCCTTACAGTGAATCAGAACCCTTTTGGAAAGAAGCAGGACGAGATTTGCTGACTGGTTTCATAATCTACTATATTGATGAAGGTTACGACTTTAACACGGTTATGAAATTTGTCCACGATATCCCACACCAAGACATTATTGCAGGAATCAGCAGCAGTAATAACGATCTTGCAAAAGCAATGGTGAGCCAGTTTCTAAATGTCGATAGTGAAGATCTGGCAAACAATAAAATGTTCTTGTCTCTTAGCACTACAATTAAGAAGCATGTTCGGTTATTTGCGACCAACCCAGTTATCTGTGCCGCATTTGCCCCGTCTGAAGAAGTAGTCACTTGGGCCGATTTGGACATACACAATATTTTCATTAGCATTGACCATGACCGCCTAGAGCAATACGGCGGTGCAGTACGCCTGATTGCAACGCAGTTGGCCCGGGAGCTAGAAAGGCGGCCTAGAAAGCACACCCCTAGTGCACACCGCATGAAGCCCCTGCTATTAATGCTAGATGAATTTCCAGCATATGGGAAATTAGACATTATAACAGGTGCGTTGGCCACACTGCGGAAAAAGGATGTAACGATTGCGCTATTTGCTCAAAGTCTTAGCCAGTTTGACATGATCTATGGTGAGCACGAACGCAAAGTAATCCTCGACAATCTCTCATATCTGGCCATTTTAAGAGTCAGTGAGCCAGATAGCCAGCGATACTTGGCTGAGCGCATAGGTTACAGGAAAGTTGCAAAAGTAACCAACAGCGAAAGCTTTAATGGAAAGACAAAAGAAAAAACCAACTATAGCACCAGCATTAGCCACCAATGGGAGTATATCATACGTCCTTCAGAGCTTGGTAAGCTCAAAGATGACTTCGTATTAGTTGCGCCTGAAGGTGTCTACTGGGCAAAGAAAGACCCTTACTACGCAGAAAAAAAAGACAATGAAAAAGGCTTTTTTTCTCGCATAGCAAGAACCATTAAAGATATAGTAGCGAAGATTAAATCCTTTATGCAAAAGTTTTTCGGATCTTCATAAATAGGATGTGTAATATGTCAAAACCAAATAATGTTGCCACAGAAAAAGAAAGACTTGCGCAACTGGCACGGCGCAAAAAATCGCAAGAACTGGCGGCAGCAAGCAACCAGGCCCGGGTAGATAGGCGCCGCCATCGTGTTATTGGTGAAATAGTGTGCAGGCACTTTCCAGAACTTAATGATTTGCAGCCCGGTATTAATGCCGGCGAGGACAAGGCCATATTTTTACCCGTAGAGATATCATTGGCTATGCTCGCCGCTGACACTGAATATGTAGACCGTTTAAGGAAGTTAGCAACCCATAAATGAAACTATGATGCTATAGCCCTGTTGGTAGCATGGCGGCAGGGCTTAAAGCATCAATTAATGGCTTTGTGTTTTGTGTTGGCGCACTTACACATTGGCACGAAAGGAGGTGGTACCTATTGGCGATATTTCACTTTTCGATGGGTATCATTAGCAGGAAAAAAGGCAAGTCCGTAGTTGGAGCCGCATCGTATATAAGCGGTGAAAAATTATATGACCGCTATTATGGGAGGCTTTGCGACAATCGCAGAAGGCAAGATGTGCTTTATACCGAAATTTTATTGCCGCCAGGTGCCCCATCACAATTGTATGACCGTAACACATTTTGGAATGCGGTTGACGATGCAGAGAAAAGATGTGACTCGCGAACCGCCCGCGTAATTATTATGGCACTACCCAATGAGCTAACACATGATGAGCATATTTTATTAGTTAGGACATTTATCCTCAATAATTTTGTGAGCCTTGGTATGGGTGCAGACATCGCAATCCATAGCGGCCACCGTGCCGACAAGCATTTAGATATGGTTAAGAATGCAGAGCTTGTGCCTGATAACCCTCATGCACATGTGCTTTTAACAACTAGGATAGTTGGCGCAGATGGCTTTAATACAAAAAAAGAACGCGATTGGGACAAGAAAGAGATATTAATTCACTGGCGTAGCCAGTGGGCACAGGCTCAAAACCAGGCACTTGAACGCAAAGGGTTATCCATCCGGGTTTCCCATGAAAGTTACGTAGCCCAAGGTGTAGACAAAATACCCACTAAACACCTTGGGCGCAAGGTTAAAGCCCTTGAAGATCGTGGCATATCCACTGATTACTGCAATGATAACAAGAAAGCAATAAAGCAAAACAGAGAACGTGATACAAAAAAATTGGAGAAAAGCCGCGTATACAGGTATGACCGTGAGCACTCCATATGATTGTAAAAAATATATGCTGGCACCGGCTAGGGCAGAAAGAGGCTAATAAATATGAAAATGGTAGCCGATAGCAACAACAACTCTTGCATAACCCTTACTGATGCGTTTAAACGCATCAGCACCTGGCAGCTTGGCGTAGTCGCCAATAAGCTTGATACCGTCACTGGTGGCGCCGTAATGTTTGATTTTGACAATGCAACACTCGCACCCGATTCGCTAACTTTTGGTCGGGAAAATTGCACAGATATAGTCAGCTTTAAGCTAACAGATATTACTGATGATATCTGCTTTAAAACAGAAGATAGGCGCACAACCATTCATTTTACACTTGCAAATGGTGAAAAGTGGTTTGC
>Ga0123355_10009939_pt1 | contig 14525 bp, 6 predicted proteins | sample TergutEmb28metaG_3_FD_89872 | JGI IMG/M metagenome (GOLD analysis project Ga0123355, IMG submission 89872) | Embiratermes neotenicus P1 segment gut microbial communities from Petit-Saut dam, French Guiana - Emb289 P1 | ecosystem: Host-associated > Arthropoda: Insects > Digestive system > Gut ...
CGGACACTTGTGAGTGCGGTAATGAACCTTCGGGTTCCGTGAAATGCGGGGAATTTCTTGACTAGCTGCAAACCAGTTAGCTTCTCAAGAAGGACTCTGCACCATGGAGTAAGTAAGTAATTATTTACCAGTCAGTACAGAGTCATATCCCAGAAGTCTTGAATGTTCATGAGATGAGTTTTACATATGCCAGGGTTGAGGTACACTATGTAATACAGATTCATGGTACATTCAAAGTGTATGTAATGTATGAGACTAATAACAAGTGTACCATGTAGTTGCTTGTCTTTGTCATTATTGGATAAATGTAGTCTTCTGTGATGTGTTGTTTAGTTAGGTACATAGATATCAGCATTTTGGACAAACATCTTTTCTTTCTTAGTTGTTGTCTGTGCTAGCCTTGTCAGGGCTACTGTCTTGTATTCCCCTTCTTCCTGCTGATTTCGGTTGTCCCTTCTCCATATCATGTACATTATTTTCCCCATTGTCCCTTCTCCATTTCTTGTATATTATTTTCCCCATAACATTTCTCTACCTAGAAGATGAAGGCAACAGGTTCCTCCAAAATGCTGACAATTTTAAAACAAAGTACACTGTGTCATATCCTAGAAGGCTCTAAATCAGTTGTTAAGAATTTTTTTCTGTATGTTATTTATTCCTCACAACTTTTAATCTGCTTGCACCCATTTTTAATGGGTGCAAGCAGATTAAGAGTTTCAGTATAGCTGTTTTCATGAAATGAAAAAGATTGACAAAACAAAAGGGATTACTTTTAAGTTATTTTCTTTTATTTTGTACAACTGGTACTGCTTCAAGGCTGACATGTCCTGAAGAACGTTGTAAATAAAAATGTTCTCTAACGTTCTTCTTTGTTTTGATTAATTTCTGCATTAATCACACATCTTTTAACGGCAGTAAAATACTGTTTACTATGAAGGCTGTAGTGTTTATGATAACAGTACAATTTAGCAGGTTATCAAAGCACATGGCAGGTATTGCAGATGCTTAAAATTTTAATTTTAGTTTTATTACTATAATATTAGCTTTTTTATTATATTTGATTTTGATATTTTGTACAGTTCTTAACTTGATTCTCACTTTTCAAAGCTTACTACATTCCAGTGTTGTCTGTGCCTTAATTTCTTCATTTATTAGATATTAGTGTGGTTAATGTAACTTACCTTTAGAGCAGTGGTTCTTTACACAGTCTCCAAGACTTGCCAAATTTTGTAGAAGGTGCTTCATGAGTGTACATATTCCCTACCTACACGTACGTTGTCCAATCTGGCAGCATATTACTACTGGTGGTATGTAAGCTATACCTGTGTACCCAATCAGAGATGCTAGTGCATGAAATAGACATCTTGATTAACTCTCATTCATGACTCCAGCACATGTGCAATGAATATCCAGATGACTGAATAGGTCTGAGTTTCTTTTCTGATGTGTAGTTGGTTCTGTGGCCTGTGTGAATTCATTTAGAACATTGATTACACTTACCTTCCACAGAAAAACTCTACAATGTGTGTGGATAGTGCTACTTGCGTATTTTTATGTTCCTACTGTGTTGTTGTCTGTAGTGGGTAATAACCACAGAAATGCACAATTGTTGTCAGAACTGGACATGACATCCTGTTTTGCTGCATCTACTGACTGGTATAGATTGGCACATGAGCCATTATGCATCAGACAGAATAAGACTCGACTTTTCACACCTGGCTGGTTTATGCATTTGGATTCCTGGCATTTAAAACTATTGTCAGAGTTCCAAAGAGTGTGGATGGGTCTGCTTCATTGTGTCCACACCTGTAAGGATGCTGCTCTTTTGTTAGCTGTGGAACCCCAGTATATTGATGAGTTGCCATTAAAGCTAAGCTTTTATCATCACTTAGTAGTTTAAAGTTAAAATTCATGCTCCTTTTTAATCTGTTTTGGAAAAACACATCCAAAGTTTTGATCACAGTGAGTATGAAGATTGCATTTTTCTGGGATGTGGTGACAGGTGGTTTGGTGGTGGGTACCAACATTTTTGAGGAATCTGTTGTCTCCGTCTTCAGGCTAGAGGAGTGCCCTGAAAGTGGAGCCAGGCCTGTACCAAATTACACAGAATCACATCCTAGGGTGTTATAAAGTGCAATCGGAATTGGATTTTGAATTATTGTTTTTGCTTGGGGAACCACTGCTCTGGGCCACACTGTATGCAATGTTTCAAACCCCTCCTACAGATGCACATGACATTGTATGATCTGATTGGCTGGTTGTGGTACTGTTGTTGATATATGTTTTATATTTGACCTTTTGCTTTGAAGCTTCTAGAATGCAGATACTGTAGCAGCAGCACATTACTGGGGATTGCATGGAGGCAGCTCAAGAAGTTTGAACACATTTTGGTCGGTGTGCTGCAGTATCAACAGTGCTTTTTTAGAACCATTCTAACACTTTCAGCACTTTTAAGGGGATTTTTTTTAAGTTTAAATAAAGAGTTTTCATTTTAAGTGGTCCATGCTTGAAGATTTGAAATCATGTGGGCACAAAGGTAAGGCTTTATCTGTTCTACCACTAGGTGTTTCAGGATCTTATTTGTGTATTTTCTTTAACTTCAGTGTGCATTATGTACTACGTACATAGGTAGTTGTTACCAGAGCCAGTCTATGTGAATGGGAAATTAATGATGCACGTGTTGGGGGTCAAAATTTATCATCCAGTTCACAGAAAATTTTATCATCTGAACAAAATGACACAACTAATTTAATTTTCTTGAAATTAACAGTCCCAGATATGATCATGGTTACAACCACATTCTTGTTATGTATTCTGTGAACAAGTCAATAAAACAAAGGCACAGTGAGGAGGTGTCTGTCTGTGTGTATCCACACGCTTCCTTTCTGAACTGGAACTGGAAACATTATTTTCCTCAATAATGTCAGCTACATTGTGAAATCGCCCGAATACAGGATCAGCAGCAATTTATTGTTGTCTATGCACAGTACAATTATGACAGTAGCATGTAACTAGCATGTCAGAAATGGTGACCTACTGCACAATTTGCTTGCACTGTGTTTGCTGGTAGAGAACATGATGTTAGCTGCTGGTATGTACCATTTCCCTCTGCTGTGTTTCATCCATAGTTTCTTGTTTTCCATTCTTAACCCTTTAAATGCCGAGGTAAATCCTATCTGCCACTTGCTGGCATTATTAGGAGCTCACCATATTCTCCACCTTAGCAGGGTAATGTATTCAGTTTTCTGTTTCTTTTTTTCTTTTTTTTAGTTACAGAATTGATGAACTGATTTTTCATAAGGATGTTAAATTTTTACTGTATAAATTATTTTGACAGTTCTGCTACTTGAGTTTCTCATGACAATGAGACACAAGCAAAGCCTTGTGGACTATGTCACCCTGTAGTAATTTGGTACATTGGTACATGCTCTGGATCCACCTGCTGGTCCCATTTTGAGGATAGATCTATCCTGAACTCACAGGCAGCAGATTCATTTAAGATGTTGGTGTATGGTACGTAGCTACCAGACTACATGGCATTGTATCCCTGAACATAGTAATCTTCATCTTTTAGGTTAGTTTGTCAAAGATATGTCTCTGGATGGTTGTGGTAAGAGCAGACTTGTGTGTCTGTCCTTTCTGATTCTGACCAATCTTGTTTCTGTTTTGCAGGAGATCTGTCTTTACAGCTATCGTTTCGTTCTTTTCTGGCTGAAACTTGGAAATGTTTCCTTTGCGGACACTAATCCTCATATCTTGGTGACCATGCTGTTTCTGTGGGAAGTATGTTTAATTTTAGAGAAGGGTGTTGGTATTATTGTTGAATTGAACTGTACACAACACTCTTTCGTGATTCACACATGATATTTATGGTTTTTGTAGTGGTAACATTTCATACTGCCAGCTTTGGACTATGATACAGTGTAGTCAGGTGGGTACCTACGAATGCTTTGGAGGTAGCATGTTTGTTTGAAGTGTCGCTATTCACCCACAAGGCAATATGGGTGTTGATGCATAAGACTTGGAATTTGGCATGCTTTTCAAGATGAATGTGCTGATACTTGTTCATGACTTTTATTATAGGTCAGATTGATTGCATAGCCTTACATACTGTATTCATGCTGAGAAATTTATTTTGTATATTTCTGGGACTTAAAATAATGCTGTATCAACATAAGAGATTATCATCACATAATATGAAAAAACTGCCTGGAAACATGGAATTGGACTATAGGACTGAGAGAAAAAAAAATTCAATTAGTCATCCAATTTCTCAGACTGAAGTGAACACAAAATATGTGTCATGGGCTGTTGACACTTGTAGAACATAATCAGATACCACACAGGATTTTGTATGTACATACACATACTTTTATTAATAGTAGCTGTGTATACAATGGCCGTATCACAATAACCATCTACACATTTTTCTAAACATTTACACCGGGATGAAAATAGACATGTGTGCAAAGAAGACCATCTAGTAAAGTTGCTTTGTCTTTAGATCTCATAATTGTCATTCTCAACTATGATAAGTGTAAGAATTATTTCCCCACTTTGCATTGCAATTACCAACCTGTCATGTTTTCAGAAAGAAGCTTACTATGGTGGCATTAAAATGTTTGTCACTAATTCTCCTAGACTCTGAACTATGATGCATAAAAAGAAATAATTCAAAATAACATTACAAGGCTACCTACATGTACACACCTGCTGATTAGATGAATTTCTGATGTTTAAAAATGTCAAAGCCTACAGATATTTCGTTAATTGTACAGTATAAATTACTGCTATGAATGTTTGTGCTGTACAGCAGGGGTACAGCAGTGTTTAGTGTTAAATTGCTTAGGCTGCTTACTGTATAAGTTATTGCACATCCGTTATTAATCTGACTTCCAGATCCCTGGAATTTAATGTATGTAAATGCTAAAGCAATTCTTGTACAGGCTTGGGTAGCCCTTGAGGGTTCCAGGAGGTTGAGGCTCCCAGATTTCAAGACAATCAGCACATGAAAGTGGTAATGTTGTCAGCCGTACTGGATGGTCAGGGGATCGAATTTTGTTGGGGCAAGATTTTCTGCGCCCATCCAGACCAGCCCTGGAGCCCACCCATCCTCCCAGGTCTTAAGAGGCTGGGATTTTACATTAACCACTCATCCCCATCAGGCGCCAATGTTAAAGAAAGAATGGAGACCTACCTGTTCTCCCCCTCTATTCCTTTGTGGCAGGGTGTAGGGTGAACTTCACTTTTACAAGTAGTAGGTTTGTCTGGATCATAAATTGACCAACTAAGACTTAATGCCACTCAGCTGTACCATAAACAAAGATGTTCTGAAGAGCTCTGAAGAAAGGTTAGAAGATTTATTGTAATTACAACACAGTGAATCAGGAAGAACGGGTGTGTCATATTGAATGGCTCACTTTTAGTGTGGTAGAAGGAATCCTGCTTTTTCACCAAAAGCATTAAACATTGTATTGGAGCTGATATGATTGGAATGGTAGCCATGTTTATAGAAATTCACATTTAATAATGTGGAATAGTAGAACTTATAATTCTCTACATGTGATTGAAATTATTTTTATCAATTAAATTTAATGTCTGTATTTAGAAAGGATCTGCCAGCTATTATTCATGTGATCAAGCCAAGGATGATGAGTTTAGATTGGCATGTGATGCATATGGAGGAGAAAAATACATGCAGGCTTTGTGATAGGGAATCCTAGATGCAAGAGACTGCATGGTAGATGTAGGCGTAGATGGGAGGGTGATTAAAATGGATCTTAAAGATGTAGAATGGGATGGGCTGGATTGATTTAGTAACAGTGTGAAGGCTGGTTCAGTTGTTGGAGCATATCACCCACATGTGGCATAATATTGTGCTTTGTATGAAAATAACTGGAGAGAAGAACCAAACAAAAAATATATTTACTATTGTATCAAGAATGAAATAATTTTTGAACTGTTGATGTCAGACACACGAAATTATAATTAATTATATTAAATTGGTAAATTTTTTATATTGTGTGCACGTGTGTTGAATGTTTGGAGGTGACAGTGACACACAAAAATTTACTACTTCATCTTTCCAAATACAGTCCTTCAAACACGTTCTTATTTCTCCATTTCTGGGCTTCTTGGACTGGGATTGTTTATGTAATATTTTGATAATATTTTAATGTACAGTTATACTGTAATAGACCAGCTGACAACATTTACATGTAATATTAAGTAATTTCTACTTTTTATTTTCATGCCCTCCCTGACAATGGCCCAGCCTGGCTGAAATGTGTAGGAGGAATTTTAAACTCAAGTTTTTTTCTGTATGATGTACTGTGTTAAATGTTTGTCTTCACTGAAGAAGTGCATTATGAAGGATACATCAGTTTAAGATTTTACACCACAATTTACTACTTTTGAACAATTCTTTTTTTTATTGTAATGTGTGAAAAAAGTAGAGATAATGTGTTTTAATTCCTATTTACTATTATAAATACTAGATGCAATGTGATGTCTTATTCGTTATAGTGGTTCCTTATTAAGAATCTTATTTGAGTACAACTTTCCTGATGCACTATCACTCTCCATCACTCTTTGTATCCTTGTTATTTCTTGAAAGATTGTCAACACTGGGTGTTTTGGTATTTTTAGTTTTCATTTTGATCACTATTTTCAGTCTTTAAGAGTTATTTATGTCTGATGCAATTCACTGTGAGATATTGAATTCATGTGTCCATTAGTATGATAATCATTGGTGCCAGCTGATATATCAGTCAGTGCCAAGCTTGGCACTGGTACTGATGGTATGCCATCCCTGGTCTTAAAGAACAGAGTACAGATAAATGGTTTTATGAGACACAGTGTGACTTGTTAATTTTTATGCATTAGAGTGATGGAACACACATTATGACACATTGCATTTACATAAACCAACAGAACAAATATCTGTGTATAATGATGGCCTATTTATTCTCATTAATTGGACAAATGACAGCATGGCTGCAAAGGGTTATGTAATGTGTTTGGGAAATATACCAGCTACAGATTCTACAGATTGAGGTGTACATGCAAAACACTGTACTTTGATGACTGGATGCTTTTGGAAAATATTTCTCTGTGTAAGCAGTGTATTGAAAAACAAGTGTTTGTAAAAAGTTTTCTGCAGCAAAGCTGATGTGCAGCCTGTGGCAATGCTGAGCTTATCTAACCTTCTACATATAACGTGGGGGGGACCACGGTGGTACAATGGTTAAGGTGCTGTGCTACAAATCGGAAGGTCGCTGGTTCAATCCCAGCTGGTGTCGGATTTTTCATTGACATAAAATCTTTCCGATCTGGCCCTGGGATCAACTCAGCCTCTAACAGAAATGAGTACCAGGAGCATTTCCTGGGGGGTAAAGGTTACCCGTTCATAAGGCTGACAACCTTACCACCATCCTGTGCAATTGTCATGAAATCTGGGAACCTTAACTTCCTGGAACCCTCTGGGCCACTCCAGGCCTGTAATGGGATTGCTCTACATATAACGTGGGAATAAATTGTGGCAATCATTATAAACCCAAAAATAAATATTCGGTATCACAGGCTGTCCAGAAATTTAAGAAAGTAAAAACTGCAGGGAGAAAATGTACCAGTTTTACTAGATCTGTACTCACTGCACAAGAACTAAACTTGGTGTAACTGCCAAAATTGCCATCTGTCATTCTTGTAATGTGTTACACTCACCGAACACCAAGTACCATTCCTTCTGTCAGTCTTTTAATGTGTTATATTCGCTGAATACCATGTACTGTTCCCTCAGTCACTCTTCCGATGTGGTACACTTACTGAACACCAGATACTATTTGCTTTGTTAGTCTCCTAATGTGTTACGCTTACTGAACACCAGATACTCTTCCCACTGTCAGTCTTGTAACACGTGTTACACTTGATGAAGACATACTGCTCCCTCTGTCTGATGTGTTTTACTCACTGTATACCATATACTTTTCTCTCTGTCATTCTTGTGATGTGTTACACTTGAAGAACACCATATACACTTTCCTCCATCAGTCTTGTAATTGGTTGCGCTTGCGCTCTATACACTGTGTCATGTTTCTGTTGCAGGATGTCAGTCATCATGGCAATCCCTTCCTTTACGTACAAAATACCAAAGTTTGTGCTTGGACTTGGGTAAATATAAACTTCCAGCAAGATAAACTGTCATATACGTGTACAGTGTCATAATTCATAACAGAACATTGCCAATTGATGCCTTCAGTCAATTTTGCATGACAGTGTATGTATCAGTAAATGAGAAATTTCATATAAAATATGAACTACTGTATTGCGGCGTCTGTTCCACAGAAGCCTGTGTTAGAGTATTTGTATCCTTGTGAAGGACATCTAGATAAAATATGGGTAGTGCTTTGTATGTTCTGGTTATGCTTTGGAGTGAATGTGTAGAAGCTAGGAACAAAATGTGAAGATTACATTTTGAAAATGTTTACATGCGATGTAGACTGCAGCATCATTTGGGTATCCAGCCTGTTTATATCTATTAATTGTACATATCTGAGTGAGCCATCATTCCATATGTAAGAAGATTATAACTGCAGTTACATTCTCTGTTTGTAACAAATATGTATTTACACATTGTAAAATGTATCATAGGGTTTTTTTAAACATAATGTTTTACTGCTACCAGTAATTTGGCATCTGTATGATATATAATAAGGTTTAAACCACAATGTAAGGCACTGTAAAGAAGATGGCTTGAGTTTAGATAAATGAAGGCATGTTAACTGCTGTTATGCTTCTGAATATTCAAATTTATCACATATTCAACAGGCTATTCAAATTATTTTATAAGAAAGAATGTCATAGGATAGCGTTACAGAAAAACCATTACTCGCAATTTTCTCAAGAGCGCAAACTTTTGGAATTTTTTATATCAACTGGAACACGTATGAACCCTTCAAAACCAGCCTTGGTGCACTGTATGGACCTTTAATTCTTAACAGGATGCTGGCCCTGTTGAACCTCAGAGCTATGAATGCATTTAAGGATACTATAAATGTAAATTTCTTTGGTTCTGGGCCATGGTTGGAAATTAAATCCCAGCAGTATTGAAGGTTTAAATAGCCACAGAAGAATTCATATGTAGTGTAAAATTGGTACTCTTTTGTTCAGGTAAGGGAAATGGAATATATAAAATGTTCCTGGCTTCTGTTATACAAGTAGTGAGACAAATTAAGCATGACAGATTTACTTGCTTTGTTTGCATTTTTATTGTTTGCTGTTTTTAAGTCAGTTATTCTTAAAATGCAACCCTTGAGCATTATCAGAAGATTTAGATCAGGTGAAACATTGTAGTATTTAAGTAGTTAATACAAAAATATTACAGTGTGGTGTAAAGAATTCCAAGGGAAGGACAGAAACATGGTCTAAGCCTTGGATTTTATGACACATTGGTTTTCAGTAAAAATGTGTAATCCTCTGTGATGTACAGTATTAACAAGTGAGTTACGGCAGGGAATTCTACTTTATACCTTCAGTGATACTGGCAGTAATAAATATGTGTCTGAAATGGCTTCCAGCCTGAATTTAACCTTAGTGATGGTTACAGACATCCTTATGTGGAGGTGATTGAGTGCTTTTAATGGGATCACATGTTCATACAAATTTTTAAACTGTATAGTGCCTTGAGAAAGATCATTGTGGCTGGGGTCAGATGCTTCCCACTCACCTTAATGTAGTAGGGGTTGTACCTCCATTCTCCGTGTGCCTTCATGAACTTTTTCTCTGAAGATTTTAATTGTGACTCAGTGCTGAGCAAACTGATGGATCCTTAAAACATCATTAGTGTTTTCTGGCAACACTAGAACAAACACTCAATACAACATCAGTAATACAAAATCAGTCTTGTATGCCTGATTCCTCCTTCAATGACATGCCTTTTTGAGTGTATAAACACTTTAGATTTCTCTTTGTCTAGAAAATTCTCCATTCAGATACAATTTGTAAAATGCTCATCCTATTGATTAGTAGATTTAATTATGTAGTTTTCGTTCAAAGTTTATTACTAGCTACATAAACATTTCTTCATCTTTCCCAGTACATTTTTGTGAAGGAACATACTCAGGACAATCATATATAGCTATTTCGTTTGACATCACTGTTGGAACTTTATGCATGATTCACTCATACCACAAATCACATTTAAGTTTAATTCTAATTTAAAGAGAAAATAGTTTTAACTAATATTACTGATACAATGTTTCTGTGTTATCTGTGATCCACATTTGTGTTTAACTTATTTACAGTATATTCAAAAATGCAATGTGAAAATGCTTTTATTTATGTATGTGTAGATAAAGTAGACTGTTTGCAGCATATTAGGACTAATTATGACCAGTTAATAAGCAGATGAAAAGTAGGCATGTATAAGTTTTGTGCATTATTTGTGGTTAGGATTGTATACATATGTGTTGGCAGTGAAAAATTCACTGTGAAATTATATTGCAGTATGTCACCCAAATGTAGTATGAAGTTCATAGTACCACATCAGTCATCGGTTTTTTTATGTAATTGTAAAATGATCTTTCCTTTTTTGATAGGGTTTAACCTTTTTAAGTCCAATAGTAACAATATTTACCACCTACTATAACATTAGGCAATTCTGTGTTTTGCCACATGGTGGTTCTATGTACTTTGAATAAATACCAAAATAAATGCCGATTATTTCACTAAACATCACTTGCAGACTTATTTTTGTAAAGCTTACAGGTCATATTCTCTATGAGGCAGGAATGGAAATTTTATATATATTCTGGTTTGGTGTCTCTCAGTGGGTGTACCATAAGCGTTGGCTAAGTGTACCATGAGACTTGGAATGGAAAAATAATTGTATAAAATTTAATATGCAATTCAGAATGTTTAAATGACAAGCTGATGGTGTTCCTTATACACATGCACTTATGCCCATTTCACGCACAGTGTTAAGAAATGGAATTGGGGTTTAATTAGGTTTTCTAATGTCAAAGAACACCATTATATAAAAGCTGGAAACAACTGCATTTATGGAAGCTTCTTAAATTGATTCCTTTCCAAAATTTCATCCTTTTTCTGCTTTATGACCAGTTTGACTAAGTGTACCATTAGACTTGGAATGGAAAAATGATTGTATAAAATTTAATATGCAATTCAAAATATTTAAATGAAAAGCTGGTGGTGTTCCTTATACACATGCACTTATGCTTATTTCACATGCAGTGTTAAGAAATGGAATTGGGGTTTAATGAGGTTTTCTAATGTCAATGAGCACCATTATATAAAAGCTGGAAACAGCTGCATTTATGGAAGCTTCTTAAATTGATTCTTTACCAAAATTTCGTCCTTTTTCTGCTTTATGACAGGTTTATATTTTGGCTACAGTACATTTTATTATTTAACAAGACAGGCAGTGTGTGTGTAATGTAGCATTGAGGTGCGTTCTTTCAACCATTGTTACAGTGGAAAAGCAATGAATATTAAATGTTGTGAGTGAACATGTTGCCTTAGTTATCCAGCATGCAATGCACACACACCACAGAGTCATATGGCCTGCTATTTTCTTGACAGTTTTTAGAAAAATACTAAAATATCCAATTTTGTAAAAATCCATCCAGTGGGAGCCAAGTTGTTGCATGTGGACAGACAGACATAATGAAGCTAATAGTTGCTTTTTGCAATTTTGCAAACGTGCCTAAACATAGGTGTATTTCTTATTGTAAACTATGATTCTCTGTTCTGATTGTAGTGTGCCATAAAAGGATGAATATCAGAAGTGTGCCTTGGGCACTAAAGGTACTACTGATGTAGATGATTGTCATTCCTTAAAGGGTTAACAAGGCTGCACGTTGCAAATCGCCTGCAACTTGTACTGAAGGTGACTAGATGTAACAAACTGTGAAGTTGTCCCTGTGCACACCATGAAGGCATATGGGGTAGTGGAGGTACAGCTCCACTCATTCCGAATTTTACTGAGGATAACAAGATATTGCAAACTGTCAAGCTGTCCAAGTGCACACCATAAAGGCAGATGGGGGAATGAGGCTTAGCTCCACTCATTCTCATTTTACTGAGAATGACTAGATATTACAAGCTCTGAAGTTGTATGTGTGCACACCATGAAGGCATTAGATGGAATTGAGCAGTCAGCGCCACACCCCGACCGCCTTACCTGCGTGGAAATAGTTCCTGGTACCCACTAAACATGGGGTGGGTAAACCCAGAGACCTGGTATTGACACTTTAACAAAGAGAAAAATCTCTTGCCCCTGCTGGGAATTGAACCATAATTCCTTGGTTGTTCAGTTCATAGGCTAGTGACTGTTCTAACTGAGCTAACCAATTATTGGGTTTTATTTCCATCTATGTCTGCCACCACCAATGACCTGATCGAGTTTCCAAGGTGACCATTTGTGTACAGTTTAAATTTCTATTAAAGGTAAACTGGCTTTGAAGTTAAATTCTGTTATAATGAACACAACCTTCATTTCTATGAATATATATTATGAGGAATAAGTCGTCTTTATTGAAGATGTCTATATATTGCAACAGGGTCTGTTGTGCTCAGCAAGCAAAATAACATTGCCTTTAATTAAATTGCTGCTGTGGTTAGCCTTCCACCCTTTATTACTGCACTTTCTGTGTTTTGAGGTTCTGATGGCACTGTGCAACGTATTTAACTTTTTTGCTTCCTGAATGATATTTGATTTTGATTCACTGATTGTGAATGTGGCAACAAAAATTCTCTAACACATTGGGTTTTGAGAATATCAGCAAATAGTATTTCAAATATTTATGCACTCAGTCACTTTCATTTACTATAACATTGCATGGCAGATATACAAAATGTAGCAATAAATGTCTGTTTATTTTTATTGAGGGTGATATTAAGTGTATGGAAGGAAACATAAACCTATAAAAAGTGGTTTCCTATCTTTTTTGGTATAATACTGTAAAATAGAAATGTAACTTATTCATTTACATTTAATACATAGAACATTTTTTCCACACAATGTCCTCTTGTACATATATGGAATTTTTGTTTTAAGGAACCAGAAACAGTCAGCCAGCAGAGTCAGATTATATTTTCTCTGGTAGCATCTCTCCATGGTATGAAGAAATACCGTGATGAAGCCCTTCACTATACTCATATTTAACTTCTCCAGGGTTTCTTGAAAATAAATCAAAGTATGATAGAAGGAAATGTATTTGCACCCCATCACTCTGTAAGTCTGAAGCATTTGCTCCTTGAGCCCTCTGTGGTTGGGTGTTTTTTGGTTGCCCAGAAAATGTCCACAACCAATTTGAATTTTAAAGTGTAATTTGAATGCTTCCAATTCTGACTACAGTTCTGTGTAGGACCTCAGGAGATTCCCTTTATTTATGTCAGGTCAGGCAGAAGACATTTTCTTTTATCCGCTTATTGCTGATCCATGGAAACTTCTGTAGGAGATAAGAGTTTTCTGTTTTGGGTCGTGGCCTTCACAAAATGTTTGAATGAACTAACCGGCAGGGAGTGAAGGCAAGGCAAATCATTTCAATTGTAAAGAGCAGTCACTGCTTAACTTCAAAGAATCAGTGTATAGCTGCCAGTCTTCAGATGTATGTTCAAACCGTTGTGTCCTTATGATGTCATCATTGTTGCAGTAGGATATATCACCTTGCAAATTCTTTTTCACAGTTATTGAAACTGGAGCATTTTCCTTCTACAAACTTCCATCCTTATAATCTGAAACACAGGAGTTCTGCTGGATTGTTAGACAGACCTAAGTATTGTGTGAGTTCATTTAATTCAGCTTGTGTTGTTATGTGGGTTTCTTCTGAATTAGGCAGTACATATTTGTATCACAATTCCTATTGTTGACATCCAGTTCTTTGTCATCTGAATCATCCTCCAGGCCCCATGACTGGTGTCTCAGGTGCACACAGCTTCTTACTGTGTGGCACTGGTCTCAAAGCTGATGGCAAATTTGTGTTCAATAAGCATTTTTTAAAATGTATTTCCAGGAACATTAATGAAGGAAAAATATCACCCCAAGATAGTCTTATAGTTCCAAATTTTGGAAATAATATATGGCGTAGTGGTATCAATTTCTGTTAAACAAGGCGCCAAATCTACAGCTGAGTACTGAGCAAGATATATGAGTAGCCCAGTTTTTATCTGGTCACTGATTTTGCATCAACAGTATAGTTCATTTAGCCTAAGGTTACCATATGTCCTCTCTTCCCTGGATGTGTCCTCCTCTTCGACCCAAAAATTTCCATTCAGGCAGGTTTTTTTAATATGTAGAAATGTCCAGGTTTCTATTTGTTCTTTTATTAAAGCTTTTGCAAATTTTAATGGTACTGAAAATGCAAGGAAATATATATATATATATATATATGTGTGTGTGTGTGTGTGTGTGTCTATTTATGCTACTTCTACAACTTGAACTCTGTGAAAAAAACATGCCTAAAGAACATCTCCTTCTTAGTTCATAGCCATGAAATTTAAAGAAC
>Ga0123355_10009940_pt1 | contig 14524 bp, 10 predicted proteins | sample TergutEmb28metaG_3_FD_89872 | JGI IMG/M metagenome (GOLD analysis project Ga0123355, IMG submission 89872) | Embiratermes neotenicus P1 segment gut microbial communities from Petit-Saut dam, French Guiana - Emb289 P1 | ecosystem: Host-associated > Arthropoda: Insects > Digestive system > Gut ...
CCTAGCTTGACGGCTCTGATAACCATCTGCTCAATAGTAGCCTTGCCGTGACTAAAAACAGAATGTGTATGATAATCTCCCCAAATCATTGTTAATAATTATGAATTATAAATTATGAATTATGAATTAAGGTTGGAGTGTTAGATTTTATAACTAAACACAACAATTTATAATTTATAACTTATAATTTATAATTAAACCAAATAGACTACTTCTGTTTCGAGCGTAATGCCATAAACCTCTTTTACTCTCTCTATTACCTTGTCTATTAGTGTTACGACATCTTTTGCGGTAGCGTCTGCCTCATTGATTATAAAGTTAGCGTGTTTTGGCGATACAACTGCTCCGCCTACCCTCAACCCCTTTAATCCTGCACTCTCAATCAACGCACCTGCCGGAATTATATTGCCGTCTTTGTCAATATGTTTCTTAAATATACTTCCTGCACTTTTGCCGATTGGTTGCGATAGCCGCCTGCGCTCTGCGTATTCGTGCATTTTTCTGCCAATTTCGGTTTTGTTTCCTTTTGTCAATCGCAATTCTGCTTTTAAGACAATTTCTGAATTGTGTTTGAAAATACTTTCTCTATACCCAAAGTGACATTTTTTGTTGCTATATGAACCGCCTGTTGTCTTAACTTTTTTTACAACATCGCTTATATAACCGCCAAAAGCACCCGCATTGCCAACTATTGCTCCGCCCAAAGTCGCAGGTATACCTTCCGCCCATTCAAGCCCCGAAAATCCTCTATCATACGCATCTTTTGCCAGTCTTGTCAAGCTAACGCCACAATCAGCTTTGATAATCGCCGTATTACCATTGCGCCACCAAGTTGCACCAAGCATCTTGTTAGTTATTATTACCACTCCGTCATAACCGATATCAGAAGCAATAATATTGCTCCCATTGCCGATAACTGTTGTTTTTTTTCCGCTTTCGGCAAGTTTTTTGGCAATTCTAGCAATTTGGTTAGGACCACTAACTATTATGGTATTAGCACGACCGCCAATTCCGAAAGTTGTCAAATCACTAAGCGACGCAGGAGTAATTATAACGCTCATATATATTGTACCTCATTTTGATTTTTTTTTCAAGCCTTTAATAGCAAGATTTAATATTTTGTATGCAGTAGAAAATATTATACCTGTGGGAACATAAATAGGATAATAATCTATCTGCTTAATAAATTATCGCTCAACTAATCTAAAAGTCATTGCGAGGAGCGAAAGCGACGAAGCAATCCCACGAATAGAACTCTTTACATGAGATTGCGGAGCCTGCCCTGAGCTTGCCGAATGGGTCGCTTTCGCTCCTCGCAATGACACTTAATCCCGTTGGGCTGCTCCTCTTTGTATTGTCACAGTCCATTGTCTATAAGCAATATGTATACTTGAACTTTATATTCATATTTAGATGCCAATGTGCATAAAATCTATTGTTATGGAAGTTAAAGTACAAGAACACAAAACAAAATACAATATGCGTAAAGCAAAACCTAACCGCACCGACCTTTTATTGATTTTTATATGTATAACGGGGCTTATGCTTGCAGGAATGGTTGCAAGTCTTATCGGAGGCTCAACACAAGGCTATGACGATGCAATCAGACCGCCTTTTGCGCTTCCTTCAATCGCTTTTGCCGCAATTTTTAATGCCTTGTTCACAATCTTAGGCATATCTATCAGTATGGTCTACAAATTCCGTCCTGTCAATGACCGCCTAACTCACCGCAAATTTATTTCGTTAATCCTATTCGGAATACAACTTGCCTTTGTTATCACTTGGCCGTTAATGTTCTTCCGACTAGGAATACACCTCCTAGCACTATCTTGGACGGTAGTTATATTTGGACTTAGTATAGCCTATATGGTCAATAATATGTCTTTTAATAAGGCATCAGGCTGGCTTATGATTCCTTATCTTATCTGGCTAGCGTATCTATGTTATATCTCACTGATGTTTATATTCTAGAAAAAAATATTCGGGACGCCGAAGACGGCGTCCCCTACAACTTGGCATTGTTCAAAAGGTATAGAAAAGAACCACAAACTTATTTATAGTTAAGAGTAAGTTAGTTGGGTGTCCTACGAAGCACCGAAGGTATTTCGACCGAAGCGGAGAAATCTCCTCAAAAACTGTACTATAACACCGCTAATGAGAGATTTCTCCGCTTCGGTCGAAATGACACCCTTTTGAACTTTCTTATATATACCTCACACAATACACACAATTTGAACAATATCCTTACAACTTGGGACTATCAAAAAAATGTCGGTCAAGTAATTATCCTTAATTACTTGACCGACATTTTTAAGTTTTAAGTTTTCAATTTTCATTATGCATTTATTTTAATTTATCCGGATTAAGTCCTTGTAGTTCCTTAGGGACAAAAAGTCCGTTATCTCTAATCAGCACATCGTCAAACCATATTTTGCCGCCGCCGTATTTTGGGGTTTGGATACATACTAAGTCCCAATGGATTGCTGACTTGTTGCGATTGTCACATTCGCCGTATGCACTGCCTAGTGCTAGGTGGAATGACCCTGAGATTTTTTCGTCAAATAAAATGTCGCCGATAGCCTCTGTAATGTAGGGATTAACACCAAACGCAAACTCCCCTATATAGCGAGAACCGTCGTCTGTATCTAAAATGTTGTCAAGCTGCACTTGATGATTAGCCGAAGCCTTGATTACTTTACCGTCCTTAAATTCCAGTCTGACATTCTCAAATTTTAGACCCCGCTCAATTGACGGTGCGTTAAAACTTACTACACCATTTACACTGTTTTTGATAGGGGCAGTATAAATCTCACCGTCGGGAATATTATGAGAGCCGCTACACTTAACGGCAGGCATTCCCTTGATACTAAAAGTTAAGTCCGTACCCTCGCCTTGTATACACACCTTATCAGTACGCTCCATAAGATTTTTTAGAGGAGTGAGTGCCTTATCCATTTTAGCGTAATCAAGTGTGCATACATCAAAATAAAAGTCCTCGAACACAGGTGTGGACATATGTGCAAGTTGTGCCATCGAAAAATTAGGATAACGCAGTACAACCCAGCGGGTTTTTGCTACACGGATACTGTGATGAATAGGATGCGAATATCTTACCGAATAAATCTCTTTGTTTTTTGGGTCTACATCAGAACCCTCGTATGCATTGCCGTTGCCTCTTATCCCGATATAACAATCCATATCGTCCATACGCACTTTAGCGTATTTGGCAAGCATATCGCAGTACTCAGGAGTCAGTCCCATCATTATTTCTCTATTGACCAGTCCGTCGGTTAGATTGACAAAAGGATATGCACCTTTTGCGTATATAGCACGGATAAGTTCGGTAACAAGTTGCGGCTCTATATCCATAGCCTCAATAAGCACCTTGTCACCTTTTTTAGCTTTGATTGAATAATCAACTAAGCCGTTTGCTAATTTTGTTATGCGTGAATCTTTCATGGAATTTGCTCCGCAAATTAGTGAAAAATGAAAATTTAAGACTTAAAAATGGTTGGTTTTTTATTAATCACAAGTGTCATTGCGAGGAGCGAAAGCGACGAAGCAATCCCATGTAAGTGTTCTGTTCGTGGGATTGCTTCGTCGCTTTCGCTCCTCGCAATGACACTTGGACTCAATAACTGAGCTATCAACTACTTGTCAATCATTTTTAAGTTTTAGTCGAAGACCAAGCGGAGCGTCTTTTTCAATTTTCACTTAAAATATGTCGTCTAATTCGTCATACTTGCCTTTTGTTTTTGGCATATCAGGCGGCGGTTCTTGCTCCGGCGGAGCTTCATACTCATAACCGCTGCCGCTTTCCGGTGCGTCATATTCAATTGTAGGCGTAGACATTATTTTTTCGGTTGAAATATCTTTGAGCGGCTGCTTAGGAGTATTGACATTATCGTTAGTTTTTTTGCTTTTTACAGGTTTTTCAAATTCGACGGGAATATCAGGCGGAACATCATATTGTGCCTTGATGCCGGCAAGTTCGGTGTTGCCACGCTGAGGCGGCGGCTCTATAGATGCAAGGCGGTTAAGGTCTCGTTGACCTATTGTATCTCTATCGGGGTCAACAAAGCTAACCGTCGGACCGTGCCATTTGAGTTCTACAGACCCTGTTTCGCCGTTACGGTGCTTGGCGATTATTAGCTCTACCTTGTTGCGTTCGGCTTCTGATATGGTAAGGTCGCCCTGCTCATGCTCTCTGTATATAAACATTACTATGTCTGCGTCTTGCTCTATAGCACCTGACTCTCTAAGGTCAGTCAATTGAGGCTTGCGTTTTTCGCCTTTTGCGGCATCACGGGATAATTGTGACAGTAGTAAAATCGGCACATTAAGCTCTTTAGCCGCAATCTTGAGAGTACGGGTAATCTCACTGACCTCTAGGTTACGGTTTTCGGCTCTCTTACCGCTTGACATAAGCTGGAGGTAGTCAATCATTATGAGGTCAAGCCCCTGTTCCCTCTTTAGTCGCCTGCACTTAGACAAAATCTCCATAGGAGTAGTCAAAGAACTGTCATCAATATATATGTGAGCCTCTGCCAAATCTTTCTTAGCTCTAAAAAGTCTTTCCCAATCGGGATTAGTTAATTCACCTCTAGAGGCATTACTCATATTGATTCCGCCCACACTACACAGCATACGCTTAGCAAGTTGGGTGTTGGGCATTTCTAGGCTAAAGACAGCACATTTATAAGGGTCGATTTTGCCTGTTTCGGTCTTGCGTGTCTTATTGAGGGCGGCATTAGCAACGATGTTCATACCTATACTTGTCTTACCTTGACCCGGTCTTGCACCCAAAAGTATTAGGTCACTTTTTTGAAGTCCGTTAAGCATTCTGTCAAGTCCGCTAAATCCTGTAGGCAATCCCTTAGCCGCTCTGGGGTCGTTATACAACTCCTCCATCCGTGCGATAGCGTCTTTAAGCGGTTGACTGATATTAGTAAGAGAACTTCTGTCCTGTTTTTCGGCGAGAGCAAAAATCTCCGCCTCGGCAAAATCAAGCGCACCGTCTCCCTCGTCACCGCTGAAAGCCGTATCCATAATGCGTTGACTTGATGAGATAAGACTTCTAAGAACCGAATTTTTTTTGACAATACCGCTATAGTGACGGTGATTTGACGCACTCGGAACAATATTAGTAAGACCCGCTATATACGCTATGCCGCCTGCTTGCTCCATAGCGCCGTCAGTTTCAAGCTGTTGATTAAGGGTAATCAAGTCTATCGGCGAATTTTTTGCGTACAACGAAACCATCGCCCCAAAAACACGCTTATTATTAGGTGCATAAAAATCGTCCTCCGTCAGTGCGGACAGACAATGAAGTGCGGCACTACTATCAATCATAATAGAGCCCAAAACAGCCTGCTCTGCCTCAAAATTATTGGGCATAACTCGTGCTTTGATATTTGGATGGTCTTGGATTTTATGACCTTGTTGTTTTGCTTTTGCCATGTTAAAACTTAAAAACTTCGGTGACTTGAGGGGTATTCTGATTTTTTTGTACTTATTTATATATTGCGTTTCAATAATTCATCTTGTATTCGCATAGCATCGTCAAGAATTGCTTGCACTTTTTTGTAGTGTCCAGAATACATTTTAGCAAAAATTACAACAACTATTATTCCGACAATACCCACAATCATTAGCGGTAAACCTACTGCAATATTTGAAAACACTGTCAATAAAATTATTGCGGCAAATACACCTCCAAAACCTAATATTGTTCCAAGCATTGGTCCAAGCCAACCCCATAAACCCCACCTAGCCTCAATTTTATTGATTTTTTGTTGATGTCCTGCAACAAGTTTTTCAAACTCTTTTTTAAGTATCAAATGCCTTTCAAAAGCTTTGTTTATAATTTCTTTCTCATCATTATTAGCAACAGCCAATGCCTTGTCTAAGTATTCGATATATGTGTTGCTATTTATATTTGAAAAATCTCTTGTCGCAGTTCGTGCAAGCCCAAGCCAGCCTAAGTAATTTGATGGCTCTATTGTTTTAGCTTGCTCAAATGCCTCCTCTGCTTTTTCCCACTCTTTAAGTTTGAGAAAAGTTTCGCCATTAGCATAAAAATCCTCGGCAGACTTGCCGTCAACACCAAACACATTTTTGGTTATATGCTTAGTCACATGAGTATGATGCTCATTGATAGCCTTTTGAGTAACAAATGCCGTGCCGCAAAAACTACAAATTCCTGCGTCTTTGGTCTCTTCGACTTCTATCGCCGCACCACATTCGGTGCATTTTGCAGCTACTAATGCCATTGTTTATTGCTCCTTTGTGCCTAGTTACTTTAGTTCCTAGCTGTTACTTTAGTTCCTAGCTTAATGACTGATTAGGTGTTATTTAGCTAGGTGTCATTTCGACCGAAGCGGAGAAATCTCCTTAAAAACTATGCTAAAACACAGCAAATAAGAAGATTTCTCCGCTTCGGTCGAAATGACACCCTGTTTGTGAGGCTTAATTTTTGTTTTAGAGCCTAATCAGCATTTTCCTTATTCTAATTTCATCGAATTGAGGGAATTACAACTTGGAGTTACTACTTTTGATAAACAAACAGCTTAATCCATTGTTATTGATAAAGCGGATATTTTTTAGTAAGAACTTCAACTTGCTTCGTTACATCCCCAATCGCCGCTTCTCTCCTCTTAATTACATCTGTAATAAGGTCGGCTATGATTTGCATTTCGGGTTTTTTGAAGCCTCTTGTCGTTACACTTGGAGTTCCTAAACGAATCCCGCTTGTAACAAAAGGCGATTGCGGGTCGTTAGGGATAGTATTTTTGTTAGCTGTGATACGGCAACGGTCAAGCAAGTTTTCGATTTCTTTACCTGTCGCACCAAATTTGAGCAGGCTGACAAGCATAAGGTGATTGTCTGTACCGCCCGAAACAATATCAATACCGTTTTTGATAAGAGCCTTACATAACTCGGCGGCATTGACAACTACTTGATTTTGATACGCTCTAAATTCTTTTGTATCAGCTTCCTTAAAAGCAACAGCTTTAGCGGCGATAATATGCATAAGCGGTCCGCCTTGTGAGCCGGGGAAAACAGCCTTGTTGATAGCGGCGGCGTGTTCTGCCTTACATAGGATAAGTCCGCCCCTAGGTCCTCTTAATGTTTTGTGAGTGGTTGTGGTGACAACATCAGCGTAAGGCACGGGACTAGGGTGAACACCGCCAACTACAAGTCCAGCGATATGTGCCATATCCACCATAAGATATGCACCTACGCTATCGGCAATCTCACGGAATTTCTTAAAGTCAAGCGTACGGGCATACGCACTCGCTCCCGCCAAAATCATTTTCGGCTTGTGTTTTTTTGCAAGTTCGGCTACCTTGTTGTAGTCGATTTGCTCTGTTTTGTCATCAACACCATACGGAATAATATTATAATTGATGCCGCTAAAATTGACAGGACTGCCGTGTGTCAAATGCCCGCCGTGTGCAAGATTCATTCCAAGTACCGTATCACCTGTTTTTAGTAAAGCTAAAAAAGTCGAGAGGTTAGCATTAGCACCACTATGAGGCTGAACATTAGCGTGGTCTGCACCAAATAGCTTTTTAGCTCTCTCAATAGCGATAGTCTCTACCTCGTCGACATACTCGCAACCGCCGTAATAACGCTTACCAGGTAAACCTTCGGCATATTTGTTAGTCAAATGACTACCTGCCGCCGCCATAACCGCAGGGCTGACAAAATTTTCACTCGCAATAAGCTCAATATTATCTCGTTGCCTGTCAAGCTCTCTTTGCATTGCCGCCGCAATGTCTTTGTCAACTTTACTAATCAATTTTAGGTCTGTCATAATGTCTCCTTGAATGGTGATTGAATATTCAATTAGTTTTCTCTTTTATGTTTATTCCTAGGTCTCTAAGTTGTTTCATCTCTACAGGTGCGGGGGCTTGTGTCATAAGGTCGCTGGCATTTTGCACTTTTGGGAAAGCTATTACATCTTTGATATTATCTGTGCCTGTAAGCAGCATTGTGAGTCTGTCTAAACCGAAAGCAAAACCACCGTGCGGAGGTGTACCGTATTTGAAAGCATTAACAAAAAATCCGAATCTCTCCTCTATCTGCTCATCTGTAAAGCCAAGCACATTAAACATTTTTTGCTGTACATCCTTAGAGTGAATCCTTATACTTCCGCCGCCTACTTCTTGCCCATTGATTACAAGGTCGTAGGCTTTTGCACGGACTTTTTCTGGTACGGTGTCTAGTAGCTCTAGGTCCTCATTTTTTGGACTTGTAAATGGATGATGTTTAGCTACATATCGTTTGGCTTCGGGGTCATATTCCAATAGCGGAAAGTCCTTAACCCAAAGCACATCGTACTTACTCTTATCAATCAAACCGCCGATTTCGGCAAGGTGTAGTCTAAGCGCACCCAAAGAGTCATATACAATGTCAGTCTTGTCAGCACAGAAGAATAGTATATCGCCCGTCTTAGCCTTAGCCGCCTTAATAATACCTGCGACTGATTCTTCGCTCATAAATTTAGTTATAACCGACTGAATACCGTCTTCCTTAAACGCTATCCAAGCAAGACCCTTAGCACGGTAAGTCTTCACAAAATCAGTAAGTGCGTCAATATCACGGCGAGAAAGAATAGGATTTTTTTCATCTACAAAACCCTTAGCGTTAATCATACGCACGCTGCCGCCGCCCTTGATAGCGTTATCAAATACTCCGAATCCGCAATCCTTAACAATATCGGACACATCGGTAAGTTCAAGTCCAAAACGAGTGTCGGGCTTATCAGACCCAAATCTGTCCATCGCCTCTTGATAGCTGTACCGTTTGATTTTTGCAGGAAGTTTTTTGTTGTTTTTCTTAAAAGCGTCTTTGACAAAACCTTCGACAACTTTCATTATATCTTCTTCGCCGTCCACAAAAGACATCTCAAGGTCAATTTGGGTAAATTCGGGTTGACGGTTGGCACGCAAATCCTCGTCACGGAAGCAACGGGCGATTTGGTAATACCTATCAAAACCGCTTATCATAAGTAGTTGCTTATAAAGTTGTGGCGATTGAGGCAATGCATAAAAAGCACCGTTATGAACGCGTGACGGAACAAGATAATCTCTTGCACCTTCGGGAGTTGACTTACCCAAAAACGGTGTCTCTATCTCAACAAAACCTTGCTTATTAAAATAGCTGTGAGCGGCATTTGTAAGCTTACTCCTAACTAACAGTTTGCTTTGCAATTCCTCTGTCCTAAGCTCTAAGTATCTATACTTTAGGCGCACAACCTCATTGACACTACTGACATCGTTGTCAATTACAAAAGGAGGCGTCTCCGCTTCGGAAAGTATTCTTAGCTCTGTAGCGACAACCTCAATAGTTCCCGTAGGGATTTTAGGATTGATAGTCTCGTCCGACCTTTTTCTAAGCCTACCTTTAACCGCAAGCACATATTCGGAGCGGATTTTTTCGGCAGAACTAAATTGACTGCCCAAAATACCTGCGTCGCAAACAATCTGCAAAATGCCGCTCCTATCTCGAAGGTCAACAAAAATAAGACCGCCAAAATCACGCCTTACCGCCGCCCATCCCATTACGGTGACTTCTTTGCCCACCGATTTTTCGGTTATATCCGCACATAGTGCCGTACGCTTAAACCCTGTTAAAAACATTTTGTGTGTTACACTCCTATTAACGAATAATGAATAGCTAATAACGAATAACTGTTGACTTATTAAAAATTATGTTCGTCCGCCGTTATTCGTTATTCGTTATTAGCTATTCGTTAAATACTCTATTATTTTGTCAAAACTTACCTTCTTACTACTAGCGTCAATCATTTTTTTAACATCCACAGTCTTTGAAACTAATTCGCTCTCGCCTATAACCGCAGCATATTTTGCTCCCAGCTTGTCCGCATACTTTAATTGCGCTTTGACACTACGGTTCATATTGTCCGTTTCGACGGCAAGTCCGTTTTTACGCATTTCTATCGCAAGTCCGAGTGCGGTATCAAACGCTGTTTCAGACTGATTAATAAGTACAATATCAGGTACGGGTGCGTTAGGAATACTTGCTTTAAGTGCGTCCATAAGCATTAAAAGCCGCTCTAACCCTAGTCCAAATCCGACACAAGGCGTAGACTTACCGCCGATACTCTCTACAAGTTTGTCATATCGTCCGCCGCCGCATACAGTCCCCTGCGCCCCAAGTGCGTCCGTTACAAACTCAAACACAGTCTTAGTGTAGTAGTCAAGTCCTCTGACAATACGAGGATTAAGATTGTACGGGATTTTTGCTAATTTCAAATATTTTTCTGTAATATTAAGGTGTTCTTTACAACCGCCGCAAATATGTCCCGAAATCAATGGCGCTTTTTGTAGCGTATCTTTGCACGCATCCACTTTGCAATCTATTGTACGCATAGGATTAGTTTTAGTGCGCTCAACACAAGTGGGACATAGTTTTTTTGCGTTTTTCTCTAAATATTTTTTAAGCGTTTCGTTATATTTGGGCTTGCATTCGGGACACCCGATACTATTAAGTTCTAATTTAACCTTAACACCGACTTTGCTCAAAAACTCATACGCAAGCGAAATAACCTCAAAGTCCGCACTTGGCTGTACCGACCCGTAAAACTCTACTCCAAATTGATGATGTTCTCTAAGTCGTCCTGCTTGCGGTCTTTCGTATCTAAATACGGGCGAAAAGTAATACATTTTAAGCGGCAGACTTAGTTGCTCTAGGCTATTCTCGACATAACTCCGCGCTACACCAGCCGTCCCCTCCGGCTTGAGTGTAATACTGCGTCCGCCCTTATCCTCAAAAGTATACATCTCTTTTCCGACAACATCCGTACCTTCACCGATACCTCGCAAAAAAAGCTCGGTATGCTCAAAAACAGGCGTGCGAATCTCTCGTACGCTGTATTTACGACACACCTCTCTTGCGGTCTCCTCCACATAATGCCACTTGTGGCTATCCTGCGGAAGAACATCTTTTGTACCTTTTGGAATGTTAATCATAAAACAGTTAAAAATGAAAACTGAAAATTGAAAAATGGTTGACTTGGTGTTTTAATTGGTAATGAACTAACTTAACTCTCATCCGACATTTTTAAGTTTTCACTTTGCCCTTTTCATTCTTATAAGATATATTTCTTTAAGTCGTGCTTTTTGGTCGTACTCTTAAGATGGTCTTGCACATATTTCTTATCAATTTGAACATCAATCATCGGGTGTTCACCTGATGCATTAAAACTGACATCTTCCAAAAGACTTTCCATAATTGTGTGCAGTCTTCTGGCACCGATGTCCTCTGTCGTCATATTTTCAAGTACGGCGATTTTACTGATTTCGGTTATAGCATCTTTGCTAAACAACAGATTGATATTGTCCACCGCCAAAAGATATGCGTATTGACGGGTAATTGCGTTTTCCGGCTTAGTCAAAATACTAACAAAGTCATCATAAGTCAAGCTGTGCAGGTCTACCTTGACAGGAAAACGCCCCAGCAATTCGGGTATCAAATCCTCTACCTTACTCAAATGGAAAGCACCACCTGCAATAAAAAGGATATAGTCAGTCTTGATATTGCCGTATTTTGTATTGACGGTTGACCCCTCAACAATGGGCAGAATATCTCTTTGAACACCCTCACGGCTTACATCTGCACCCGAAGCGTTAGCACGACCTGCGATTTTGTCAATCTCGTCTATAAAAATTATGCCGTCGTTTTCGGCTCTTCTTATTGCTTCGGTATTGATTCCGTCTTGGTCAATGTGTTTTTCGGATTCCTCAATTATAAGATACTTGAGAGCCTCCTTAACGGTTAGCTTGCGTTTTTTGCGACGCTTAGGCATCATTCCGCCAAAAATATCGCCAATATCGACAGCCGCTCCTGCAGGACCTAAATCAATCGGCTTAGGTGTATCATTGACCTCAAGTTCTAAAAGTTGGTCATCTAACTTTCCGCTTTGCAAATCTTTTAAGAGATTTTCTTTAATGAGTTTTTCGGGGGTGTCTTGATTTTGCTCTTTTTTGTTTTTAATAAGAGTGTCAACAAGTTTTTTCTCAGCACTCTCACGAGCCTTAGACTCCACCTCTGCCATTTTTTCCTCACGGACAAGGCGCACGGCGGTTTCGGCAAGATCCCTAATCATTGACTCAACATCTCGTCCCACATAACCGACTTCGGTAAACTTAGTCGCCTCTACTTTGATAAAAGGCGCTTTAACAAGTTTGGCAAGACGACGGGCAATCTCTGTCTTACCTACACCCGTCGGTCCTTTGAGAATTATATTTTTGGGAGTTATTTCGTCCTTTATTTTATCCGGTAATCTGCTTCTTCTGTATCTATTACGAAGAGCGACAGCAACAGCTTTTTTTGCTTCGTCCTGACCGATAATATAACGGTCAAGTTCTGTTACAATTTGTTTTGGCGTCATATTCATAATCTAATAAAATCTCCTTACATTGAAGTGATTAGTTAATGAAGACTTAAAACTTAAAAATGAAAAATGATTGACGAGTGTTTTGCTTGTGGTGACCCAATAATTTACTAAATCCTTCATTTTTAAGTTTTCAATTTTAAGTTTTCATTGATATGATTTACACTTCTTCGACAGTTATGTGTCCGTTAGTAAACACACAAAGCTCCGCCGTTACTTTCATTGCTTCTAACACAATTTCTTTTGCGGATAATTTAGTCTTAGCGGCAAGTGCTCTCGCCGCCGCAAGTGCATAATATCCGCCGCTGCCGATTGCCGCAATACCGTTTTCGGGTTCTATAACATCACCCATACCGCTAACGACAAGTAATTCGTCTTTGTCCGCAACAATCATCATTGCTTCTAGTCGTCTTAGCACCTTATCGCCGCGCCAAAGTTGAGCAAGTTCCACCGCACTCCTCATCAAATTACCTGCGTATTTGTTAAGCATTTCTTCAAAACGCTCTGTCAAAGTAAAAGCGTCAGCGACCGAACCCGCAAAACCTGACACAACCGTGCCGTTATACAAGCGCCGCACCTTAACAGCGTTATTTTTGAGGACAACGGATTGTCCCGCCGTAACTTGACCGTCTCCGCAAAGAACAGTTTTGCCGCCTCTCTTGACGGCTACAATGGTAGTTCCATCTAATTGCATTTTATTAACTTTTGCTCCTTAATCAAAATGTTGTTCAAATGAAAACTTAAAATTGAAAATTGAATAGTGGTTGACTTAGTTATCAAAGAACATTTTAGCAATAATTTTTCACTTTTCAATTTTAAGTTTTAAGTCCTTTATCGCTCGCTCTGCAAACGCTCTTTTTCTTTCGTCTTTTTTTCTGATGTCAATCATCGGGAGTAGTCCGAAATTAGCATTCATCGGCTGAAAATTATTGTTAGGTCTTGTGATGTAGTCAGTAAGCGAACCTAACATAGTTGTCTGAGGGAGTTTGAGCGGTAGTTTGCCGTTAACCTTACCTATTATGTCCAATGATGCAATTAGTCCGCTGGCTATGCTCTCTACATATCCCTCTACTCCGCTAAGTTGCCCTGCCACATATACTGTCGGATAATTAATACACTCAAATCGGCTATTGATACTTGTCGGGGCATTGATATAGGTATTACGGTGCATTACTCCGTAGCGGTGATATTCAGCATTTTTGAGAGCAGGAATAATTCCAAAGACTCTCTTTTGTTCGGCAAATGTCAAATTAGTTTGAAAGCCGACAAGGTTATACATTGTACCGTTTGCATTCTCACGCCGCAGTTGCAATACCGCATACGGACGAGTTCCGTCAAGCAGTCTTAATCCTACAGGGCGCATAGGTCCATATCTAAGAGAGTCCCGACCGCCTTTGGCAATAAATTCTACCGGTTGACATCCTCCAAAAGTTTTAATATCTTCAAAACTTTTTAATGGAGCGGTTTTTGCAGCTATTACCTCATCAACAAAAGTATAATATTCGTCCTTAGTCAGAGGACAGTTGATATAATCGCCGCCCGTACCGTCACCTTTCCCGTATCTATCAGCTACAAATGTTTTGCTTAGGTCAATCGACTCATAGCTTACTATAGGAGCGGCGGCATCAAAGAAATACAATCCTCCGCCAAGCCTTTCACTAATGCTATCCGCAAGTTTGCCTGTCGTGAGCGGACCTGTAGCAATTATTGTATAATCGCCTAACCCGTCAAAATCTTCAACCTCGCTACACTCTGCCTTGATTAGCTTTTCGGATTTGATTGCGGTGGTCACACTATCTTCAAACTTCCGTCTGTCTACCGCAAGTGCCGCACCTGCAGCTACCGTACAGCTCTTAGCAATATCAAGCAGTCTGCATCCCAATATATCAAGCTCGGCTTTTAGCAGACCGCTCGCCGTACTGATATCAGTACTTTTGAGCGAATTAGAACAAATAAGTTCTCCAAACGCTTTTGAGCTATGTGCAGGAGTCATTTTTTTGGGCTTGATGTCAATCAGCTTGACATTTATGCCCCGCTTTGCCAATTGCAAAGCCGCCTCGCTGCCCGCAAGCCCCGCTCCGATTACCGTTACGACCACAA
>Ga0123355_10009941_pt1 | contig 14524 bp, 13 predicted proteins | sample TergutEmb28metaG_3_FD_89872 | JGI IMG/M metagenome (GOLD analysis project Ga0123355, IMG submission 89872) | Embiratermes neotenicus P1 segment gut microbial communities from Petit-Saut dam, French Guiana - Emb289 P1 | ecosystem: Host-associated > Arthropoda: Insects > Digestive system > Gut ...
ACTCTCCGCGTCCAAGAAATAACCGTTGGCGGAACTTTGGAAGAGGTGAATGACTAATGAATTTTAAAAAACTATTTGAAGCAGGACATCAAGCTGGCATTACTGATATGGAATTATATTTAGTTGAAGATGAGAACTTCACCTGTAGAGTGTTTGAACAGGAGATAGATTCTTACTCGGTTTCTACCACAAAAGGGTTGTCACTTCGTGGGCTTTATCAAGACAAAATGGGCTATGCTTATACAGAAAACGTTGATGACTCTGCGATTGATTTCTTAATCAAAGGTGTTACTCATAATGCTTCTGTCATTGAAAATGATGATAAGGAAGAAATATATGCCGGGAGTGCAAGCTATATCAAGTTAAATCTTTATCAGACTGAGCTTGAAGAAATTTCTGCTACTGATAAAATTAACTTCTTGAAAACAGTGGAATCTGAATGTCTCAACCTTGACTCTCGTGTAAAATCAGTCAATTACTGCTTATTTGCTAATGAAACTCAGCACGTGACGCTAAAAAATTCAAAAGGATTAGATCTTCAGCAAAAGCGTAATTATGCTTATTCTTATGTCAGTGTCTTAGTGTCAGAAAACGACGAAAATAAAACCTATGCTTCTATTATCTTTGACACAGATTTCACTAAATACGAGCCAAAATCATTGGCAAAAAAAGTTGTTACAGGGGCGCTTGCTCAACTTGGAGCTATTAAAATTAAATCAGGTTCTTTACCAACTTTATTAAGAAACACTGTAGCAGCCCAAATTTTAGAAGCTATGAGCGAAAGTTTTTCAGCAGAAAATGTGCAGAAAGACTTATCTAACCTAAAAGGAAAGCTCGGCGAAGAAATTGCCAACTCCTTACTTACCATCTTAGATGATCCCCATCTTGAAAATGGCATGGGAAGTGCTGCCTTTGATGGAGAAGGTGTAGCCACTTTCCCAAAAGAAGTAGTCGCAAATGGAGTCTTACAAACCTATCTTCACTCTTTAACTACAGCAAAAGTATTTGACGTTACTCCAACTGGAAATGGATTCAGACCAAGCTTTAAAAGTCCAGTTTCTATTGCCCCTAGTAATATGTATATCAAGCCAGGAGAAAGGACTTTTGAAGAACTAATTGATGCTATTGGTGATGGTATTTACATTACAGATATAGAAGGGCTACATGCAGGAATAAACCCAATCTCAGGTGATTTTTCATTATATGCTAGTGGATTTTTAATTAAAGATGGAAAATTGTCGACTCCTGTTGATGAAATTACCATTGCTGATAATTTCTTTAACCTCCTTCAGAAAATTGAAGGTATCGGAAATGATCTAAAATTTGAAGCATCCCCAATTGGCGCCCCTAGCCTTTGGATTAAATCCCTGACAGTGTCAGGAGAGTAAAATTCTTATTTTATATTTAACTTTTACATTTTATGAATTGGTGATTAAATTCAGCAAGTATAAAAGGAGTCCAGTTCGGACTCCTTTTTTTATCGGCTTTTTATCGGCTCTTATCGGCGCTTATCGGCTTTTTATCGGCTCTTATCGGCTCTTATCGGCTGCTTATCGGCTTTTATCGGCTTTTATCGGCTTTTTATCGGCTTTTATCGGCTTTTTATCGGCTCTTATCGGCTTTTTATCGGCTCTTATCGGCCTTTTATCGGCTTTTTATCGGCTCTTATCGGCTTTTTATCGGCTCTTATCGGCTGCTTATCGGTTGCTTATCGGTTGCTTATCGGCTGCTTATCGGCTGCTTATCGGCTTTTATCGGCTTTTTATCGGCTTTTTATCGGCTCTTATCGGCTTTTTATCGGCTGCTTATCGGCTCTTATCGGCTGCTTATCGGCTGCTTATCGGCTCTTATCGGCTTTTATCGGCTTTTATCGGCTTTTATCGGCTTTTTATCGGCTTTTTATCGGCTCTTATCGGCTTTTTATCGGCTCTTATCGGCTTTTTATCGGCTCTTATCGGCTTTTTATCGGCTCTTATCGGTTGCTTATCGGTTGCTTATCGGCTCTTATCGGCTGCTTATCGGCTGCTTATCGGCTTTTTATCGGTTGCTTATCGGCTTTTATCGGCTTTTTATCGGCTCTTATCGGCTGCTTGTAGGCTGCTTATCGGCTTTTTATCGGTTGCTTATCGGCTTTTATCGGCTTTTTATCGGCTTCTTATCGGCTCTTTATCAGCTGCTTGTAGGCTTTTAATATTCGATATACCTCCTATTTTTTCTAACACCTTCAACACTTATCTTGTTTTCATCTAGCATTTGCTTTAGAAATCTTTTAGTAGTTGATTCTGCCAAATCCAAAACCTCCCGCGCTTCTTTATTTGAAATACTACCATTCTCTCTTATATAGTTCAGGATCAACTCTTCCCTAACCTTTCTTATTGACTTTCTATCAGCTTTCTTAATCGGTTTTTTGGTAATTTTCCGATAAAGGTTTACACGGAACGTCTCCCCGATTTCCCGAAATTCTGGAATTGGAAGACCATATTCCTCTGCACGATTAACAATTCGTCTAATGCCAGTCCCCCATGACTCAACAATTTCCATACGGCTGAACACTTCTGCAATCGCACGATTTCTAATTTTGGACCGTCCACTCATAGCCTCTTCAATTGTGAGCCCACCATAAAGCACACCTGGAGATGTAACCTCCACTCGATTATCATAAACAGCTACCTGCACGCAGGAATTATCCATATAATTCCTGTGACATACTGCATTTACAATCATTTCACGAATCGCTTCCTTAGGTAACTCATATGAATCTTTCCTTACAATTCCATCAATCTCTGAACTTAGATTAATGTGACGTAAAACAAACTGATACGCATTTTCAATTTGTTCGTATAGCGGACCACTATATTCCTTCTTATCAATAAAAGTATCTCGATCTATCCCTTTAAACAACGCACACTGAATTCGAGAAAAACGAAAATAGTCACTAGTCAGAAGCACAAAAGAATTTGCAGCAAACACTTCACCTTCTGTTTGTTTTAAAACCTTCCAATTTAACAAATGCTCCTTTGTCACATTATGTATCGACTTTTTGTCCTCTCCTATAGGTAAAGAATCAATCATATGCTGCCTAATATCTTCGCATAGCTGATTTACAGCATAATCAGTTACTTCGTAACCAACACAAGTCAACTCATCCCATGACAAATTAACGCCTTCCATTTCTAATTCTTTTATCTTAATCGAATCTGCAGGTCTAGATGTTCCAGCCATTCGAATATAGGTTCCGTCAGCTTTTCCTACACTTTTCAAAAAATACGGTCTGCTTGCTCCAGGGTAAATTTCAACAATCACTACACATTTACCCTCTATCGTGTGAAATGTAATATCTGGCATGATTTGCGGTTCACAACTATCTGAAACAGCATTTGCAATGCGATCCATTAGTCGAAACACTTCCTTCTCATTAACTCCAATAATCTCCTGATTCTCATCATCTATTCCGATCACAATTTTTCCACCGCTTGTATTAGCAAATGCAATAACAGATTTTACATACCGTTCACTTTTTTGCGGCAGCTCACGTTTAAACTCCACATTTTTTGATTCACCTTTGATCATTTCTTGCAAAGTCATGGCGATACCCCATCTCCCCTTATTACTCACTTAATCAATTTCACACCCAACGCAAAAGATCTCCAACTTCCTTACGACGCGACACTTTCGGCTCTTCATCCGCATATCCATAAACAATCAATGCCGCAACTGTCTCTTCTTCAGGTGGATTAATTGTCTCCGTAATAACACCTTCATCAATAACACCAAAAATGCAAGTTCCAATCCCTTTAGCATATGCTGCTAGACAAAATGTCTGACAAGCAATCCCAGCATCAAAGTATTCCCATTTCCCAGGATTTTCACCAGTTTCAACATTATACTTTTCAGCACGACCACTTTTACCGCGAACAAAGCTAAGCACAGCAACACCTTTAGCATTTTTCAAAGTATCCACATTATACGAAAACCCTTTTACCGCATCATTGGCAAACTTTTCAATAATACCCCTATCCTCCACAAGCGTCCACCGTGGTGTTTGTGAATTCGTCCATGATGGAGCAAACCGAGTAATCTCAATAATCTCTTCCATCAACTCACGTGGGACAACCTCATCCTTATACTTACGAATCGACCTTCTACCTTTTATCATTTCAATTGCTTCCATAATTAACACACTCCTAATTTGATTATATACTTACAATTATACAGCTTATTTTTAAAAAAAGCTAGTGCCGATACATAATTTGCATAAGTCGAAAACATTTGTTATACTAAATGTTATAAAGAATTGGAGGTCTTAACAATGAGAGCTAATAAATCGTTTATTAATAAGGAACTTGAAAGCAACTTCAAAAATCGTAAAATAATTGTTAAATGGTTTGATAATTTACAAGAAGTGAAATCGTATTTTTTATCCCAGATACCGACAGAAGCTACAATAGGGATTGGCAACTCACAGACCCTAAAACTGATGAAACTTGTGGAGGCTTTCCTTGACAGGGGAAACACTGTCTACGATAAAACACTCGGAAGCACCCTTGAAGAAATCAAAGCGCTTAAAAGAAAGGCACTACTAACGGATTACTACATTTCCAGCGCAAATGCAATTTCAGAAGATGGGCGAATTGTAAACATTGATCACAGTGGAAACCGTGTTGCTGCCATTACCTATGGACCAGAAAAAGTTTTTCTGGTGATAAGCAAAAATAAAATTACGGCAACATATGACGAAGCTTTAAACCGAGCAAGAAATATAGCTGCTCCACTGAATGCCAAACGGGCAAAAATGAGCCCTCCTTGCGTTGAAGCAGGCAAATGTGTCGATTGCATTTCCCCTGAAAGAGTTTGTAATATTATCTCAACAATTGAAGGGCAATACATCGAAGGTAGATTAACGGTGCTCATTGTTGATGAGGAAGTTGGTTTTTAAAAAAGGTTTATCAAGTCTTAAACAGCCAAAATAATTGACGATTACGACTTTTTGTCATTGCAACTGGGAGTGTGGAGCTTAAGAAAAGTCTTAAACAGCTAAAATAATGGTTCTTACGAATCTTTGGTTGGAAGTGTCAGAAAAGAGTCTAATTGTAAACTATTCCAACTGTTCGTCCCTGGTTTTTTCCGTCCGTCTGTTGATCACACAATTTAGACCGTCTGCTTTTCGAGAAAAATTCAAAAAGCAGACGGTCTTGACGTCAATCCGTGGGCTGAGCTACTCAGAATGGCAAGCCATCCTGGAAAATGGCAAAAATACGCTGGTTTTTGTCGTTCATCTGTTGATCACACAATTTAGACCGTCTGCTTTTCGAAAAAAATTCGAAAAGCAGACGGTCTTGACGTCAATCCGCAGGCTGAGCTACTCAGAATGGCAAAAATCCACTTGTTTTTGTCGTTCATCTGTCGATCACACAATTTAGACCGTCTGCTTTTCGAGAAAAATTCAAAAAGCAGACGGTCTTGACGTCAATCCGTAGGCTGAACTACTCAGAATGGCAAGCCAACCTGGAAAATAGCAAAAATCCGCTGGTTCTTGTCGTTAATCTGTTGATCACACAATTTAGACCGTCTGCTTTTCGAAAAAATATCAAGAAGCAGACGGTTCGTAGGCTGGGCTGTTCATAATCAGGAAATGTCGATTTTGTGAAAAAGTCTCTTTACTGACACTTCCTACCAATAATTGAGGTAGTCGATAAAAGCAGTGGTCAAAGCCACTGCTTTTATCGACTTTGTGGCGCTCACCAGTATACATACCTGCTACCCCTTAAACAGCTCCATAATATCCTCCCTAGACATAGAAGTAATCGCACCGTCATTCCCTTCAACGAAGGCGTCGGCCAAATCCTTCTTCGCCTCTTGAAGTAATTGAATCTTCTCCTCAATACTATCCTTCATAATCAACTTAAACACCTGAACAGTTCGCTCCTGCCCAATCCGATGCGCTCGATCAGTCGCTTGGTTCTGTGCTGACATATTCCACCAAGGATCAAAATGAATAACTGCTTCCGCAGCCGTCAAATTCAATCCCGTTCCACCAGCTTTAAGAGAGATTAAGAATACCCCAGTATCATCTTCCTGAAACTGAGCCACAAGCGCACGCCGTTTTACCTTATCCGTTGATCCAGTAAGCACATAATATGAAATCCTTTCTGCTCTCAAAGCAGTGGCTATCAAATCAAGTACACTAGTAAAACTAGAGAATAACAAAATCTTCTTCTCATTCTCACGCAACCTAAGAATCAAATCCATACAAGCCGCAACCTTAGACGACTGCTCCTTAATATCCTCATATAAAACCCGCGGCTCACAACAAATTTGCCGCAACTTCGTCAACATCGCCAAAATCAAAATCGAATTAGCTTCTTCCATCTCCAATTTCGCTTGCAACTCCACATTAACCTGAGACAAATTCGCCAAATATAACTTCTTCTCATCTTCACTAAACTCAATTGGCAACGTTGTCTCAATCTTATCCGGCAACTCAGTGAGCACCTCCTGCTTCCGACGACGCAAAATAAACGGTGAAATCAACTTCTTCAACTCCACCTGCTTATGCTCATCCTTCTCCTTCACAATCGGACGCTCATACTCCCGTGCAAAATGCGCATACGAAAACAAATACCCTGGCATCAAAAAATCAAAAATCGACCACATCTCCGCCAACGAATTCTCAATCGGCGTTCCTGTCAAAGCCAACTTATACTTCCCAACAAGTTCCTTAACAGTCTTCGCATTCTTCGTCCGCAAATTCTTAATATACTGCGCCTCATCAAGCACAACATACTTAAACTTAATATCCCGATACAACTCCACATCCCGACGAATATAATCATAAGAAGTAATCAACAAATCATACTCCTCGCACCGCGCAATCACCCGCTTCCGTTCAGCAGCTGTTCCATAAATACTTACCGCCCGCAAATCAGAAGAAAATTTCTTAACCTCATCCTCCCAATTTAAAATTAAAGATGCCGGCGCCACAACAACACTGACTCCATCATCAGCCTTACTCTGGTCAAGTAAAGCGATGACCTGCAACGTTTTACCCAAACCCATATCATCTGCGAGAATGCCTCCGAATCCGTAATCAGACAAAGTTCGGAGCCATTGATATCCGTATTTCTGATAATCTCTCAGCAAATCGTTGTATTTGGGTGAAATTTCATGGTCAGTCGCTTTGACATTTTCAAACCTTTCGATAATTCCTTTAAAGAGATCGCTACGGTCGTATTCAATTAAACTGCTCTCATTTTCCGCATGGGCATTGAGGCTGAAGGCGCGGAATAGATCAAGGTCGAGATGTCCGTCTTTCATTTTCTCTGGATCGACATTATAGCTGGCAAGCATTTGATCAACCTCTTCCAGCTCATCAGATTCCAGATACAATTTTTCCCCATTTTTCAGCTTATAAAATTTCTTCTTCCGTCTATATGCGCCTAAAACTGCTGCCAATTCATCTCGTGGAATATCAACACTATCCAAGTCAATACTTAACAAATCATTTTCAATGGTAACCCCAGCAGACAGCTGGTATTTCTTTTTCATGCCAAGCATTTTCAACGATTCGCTAACATACACATCAGCATATTGTTGAAGATAAGGCAATCCCGCCTTGACAAATTCTTGCATTTTGTGAGTTTCATTTGTAATATAGGCAATTTTTTTCTCTTCATCAATTTTTGCATAGTTTCTAATGTAGCTTTCAATTTTGTGTGCACTTAAAGAAATATCAGCGTTCGTTGGGTCAAACCCTTCTTTAGTTGACCCATTTTCATAGTGATATTTGATTATTGTATACGTCCTCTCGTATTCATCAATGTCGGCATAGATTAAAATTTCATCCTCGATTTGCGCCTCAAATTCGATACCAGATAGTTGTATAAAATTTTTAATGTCTGATAAAACATAGATGTAAAAGTCATTGAAGTCTCCATCGTTTACGATCATTTCCCCTTGTCGACTTAGGCGGTAAATCAGACCAGCTGTTTTTCCTGCTTCGTCGAGTTTCGTTCTGATGAAGGTGTGTCCGTCAATGTGGTATAGGTGATTTTGACCTAAAATGTAACGGTATTTTGTTTTTAAGGTTATTTTATAGTAAGAGTCTATTTTTTCGCTGTGTAGGATTGGGTATTCTGTTGAGTCTTGTAGTTGGAAGTCACGATATGCGCTGGGTAGTGATTCAAAAATTGTATAGAAATCGTCAATGACTCCATTTGTTAATTCGAGTTCTCTAATTTTATTTTTATAGTGACTTACACTCTGAGCAGCTAATACTTTTCTCATGAACGAAATGATTGTTTTAGACGGGTCGTCGAAGTTTCGCTCGTCGTGTTTAAAGGCTAGTTTTTTTCCATATTCTACAAACGCTGATCTTGTTATATCAGTTAAGAAGTTCTGAATATCTTTGACGATATATTGCGTTCCAGTTGCTGCTCCGACTTTAAATTTTAGCTTAAATTGACCTAGTTCAACAATTAGAACCGCTTTGATTCGATGCATGCCAGAAACAATACTTTCTAGCAATTCCCGTTCGGATTTTTCGCGATAAGATTCAATTAAAGCGGCCGTTTCTCCAGCTTCTTTGCGTTGTTTTCGACTTAAAAGTTGAACATATTCCTCGCTCTGATAAAAGAATGGAAATGATTTTGGTTCGAATTCATTAATAGTTAATAAAATAAGTAATGCATAAACACGCTCTGGTCTGAAAACATAATTATTGCACTGATAATCTAGCACTTCACCTTCTGGATTAAGTTTCATCTGGATCATAAATTGATGATGATCTGTTATAACCGCTTTCAATTCATAGCCACGATCCTCACTCTGGTGAATCTCTAACGCTTCAACAGCTTGATTGTCTCCTAGGGTTTTTGCCATCCGGACAAAGTTAGGATTATAGCTAAAATTTAGTATCTCGTTATCTTCAATTATAAGCATATCTTATTCCTCGATTTTCATGTAAAAACTCTGCTGAAATGTATCAGTAGAGTTTTCTTGTTTAAACTTAAGTTCTATTTGATAGTTGTCGATACTAACCTAACTCAAAGCATCGTATTGTGCTTGCACAAATTCACCTAAGTCTGCTAACTTCACATTTTGTGAGTCGCCAGTTTGTCGGTTCTTAAACTCAACCATCCCGTCAGAAATTCCTTTACCAACAGTTATCCTAATTGGTAGTCCGATCAAATCAGAGTCCATGAACTTAACACCAGCACGCTCATCACGATCATCAAGTAATACTTCAAAACCTGCTGCCTTCAATTCACCGTATACTTTTTCTGCTGCTGAAACCTGCGTTTCATTCTTCATATCAACTGGAACAATATGGATGTCAAATGGTGCTAAACTCTTCGCCCAGATAATCCCATTTTCATCATGGCGTTGCTCAATGGCAGCCATAATAATACGGCTAACTCCAATTCCGTAGCACCCCATAATATAAGGCTTTTGCTCTCCGTCCTCATCTAGAAAATAGCCACCCATTGACACAGAATACTTATCCCCTAGCTTAAACACATGCCCAAGTTCAATTCCTTTTGCATGTTTAACAGTACCAACGCCATCTGGCGATGGAGCGCCTTCTTCCAAGTCGTAAACTTCTTTATTTGAAGCAAATGTCCCTTCTTCATTGTAAACAATTGTATCTTCACCAATATCAGCAAGTGCCATAAACTCTGCTGAACCTGTTCCACCAATTTGCCCGCTATCAGCTTCAACCATGCGAAAATTAAGACCACAACGCGTAAAAATTTTCGTATATACCTTTACGAAGTCTTCATATGTTTTATCTAAGCATTCGTCTGTCGCATGGAAACTATATGCATCTTTCATAATAAACTCGCGACCTCTCATTAGTCCAAAACGAGGTCGTTGCTCATCACGGAATTTTGTCTGAATCTGGAACACATTAATTGGTAACTTTTTATACGAATTCAAATACTCTTTCGCAACTGTCGTAACAACCTCTTCATGTGTTGGACCCATTGCAAACCCGCGACCATGGCGATCTTTCATACGCATTAGCTCATCACCATAAACATCCCAGCGACCACTTTGATCCCATAGCTCCCGTGGATGAAGCACTGGCATAAACATTTCAACGCATCCAATCGCATCGTGTTCTTCGCGGACAATTTTTTCGATATTATTCAGAACACGTTTACCGAGGGGTAGATATGTATAAATTCCCGCTGCAACCTGTCTAACAAGCCCCGATCTTAATAATAATTGATGCGAAGTAATCTGCGCGTCCCCTGGCACTTCCTTTAACGTTGGAATAAACGCTATTGTTTGTCTCATTTCATATTCTCCTCCATATTAAAAAATGTTTAATGCTAATTATAGTATATCTTTATTGAAAAGTCCACACTTTATACCAGAAATTAAATAAATCACATTTTTTTCGACTTCCTTTGGGTGTTTTGGGATTTCACTGCTGCGGAATTAACTTATTTATCGAGAGTAAAGTTTAAATAATTACTTTACTTGTCGTAGTAATTGTGCTATACTATAATTACTATATCAGGCGCAGTATTCTGGACGCTGTGTTTTGGAGGTGAGTCATTTGATTAGCAGTGATGTAATTCGTGGGTACAATGATACTATTATTCTTTTTATGTTAAAACAAAGGGATTCTTATGGCTATGAAATTAGTAAAAGGATTGCGGAACAGACGGACGGTAACTATATTATTAAAGAAACAACACTCTATTCTACTTTTGCACGGCTTCAAAAAAAAGGGTATATTTCTGCTTATTCTGGAGCTGAAACTAATGGGCGCAAACGAACCTACTATAAGATCACTCCCGCAGGAATTAGATATTATCAAGAAAAATGTAATGAATGGAAATTAACCAAAGATGTCATAAATCGATTTACGCAGGAGGCGAATTAAATGGAGACATTAAAAAATTATATAGAATCTAAGTTTTGTGATTTTCCCAGAACACAAGAGATTCTAGACATTAAAGCAAATATTTTAATTTCAATGGAAGATAAATATGCTGACTTGATCGAGAATAAGAAAACTTCTGAAGAAGCTCTTGAAATTGTGCTCAATCAATTTGGTGACATCACTGAACTAAAAGAAGCGCTCAATATAACTAGCAGTGGCTCTTTTGATCTGATTAGCAAACTAGAAAGTTCGTCATCTTATTTTCAAAAACCATTTCGAGCTTGGGTTTTAAGCTTTTCCATATCCATTTTATTATTACTTGTTCTTTTCTGGTCATGGAACACAACACCCGGGTCACCAGGAATCTTCGCCTTCGCTCTATGTTCAGTCTTGATTCTTTGTTTAACCATCCACATACTTTCTGGCGACAAGAGTAATATGATCTCCGATAATCTTAGCGTTGCAAAGCTCCCTCATCCTTTAATTCCGAGCATCTGCATAACCGTCTTTAATATCGCCACACTATTTATTTATACTGAAAGTGTAAACACATTCAGTTACTCTAACGAAAATGGGCATATTTATAGCAATGACGAGAATCTAATTATCATTGGAATTCTCTACATCTTTTTTGCAATTATAATACCCTTCTTCACCATACTCATTAGCTCAGGTCGTTTGCGCAGTAAACATTCTGACAAACCTTAAGCAGATTGATTTAACAGCGGAATCAGGAAAACAATTCTATGCTCCTTGACAAATGTGAAAACGTGTGCTAATATTACAATATGCGGGATTTTAGGATAAACTGTGCATAAGGCTTGTAAATAATTCATAAGTATATAGGAAGGCGATTATCATGTTATTCATCAGTAAATTGCACTTTAATTGATCGAATTATCGAAGCCGTGAGCTTCGTTCGAATATATTTTTACGCATTTAACATATCGCCGTGATCCTTTTTCAATTATGTATTGTATGAAGGCGCTTGGTCTGAGTGGTTATTTGCGTTATTAGTGATGTCGTAAATAATTCGTTCACAGATCATGTGTCTTTTTGTATGTTTAAAATCAGGAGGAACAAAATGAAAAAAGAGATAAGCATCCAGCAAGTACAGCACGATGCAGAGGAAATTTATAAATCGGGGGAACTTCAGTGTGCTGAGGCGATTGTGCTTTCGATTATAAAGAATGTTGATCCGGAAATACCAGAGGTGCTAATTCCTGCCGCATCAGGGTTTTCTATCGGTGTCGGTGGAGCACAGTGTATGTGCAGTGCTGTATCTGCTGCTGTACTTTGCTTAGGGTACTTCTTTGGCAGAACCTTCCCGACAACCATTACAGACCCTCAAAGCTCAAAGACAATCGAGCTTGCTTACGAGCTTCAAGAGGACTTTAAAAACAAAAATAAAGTCTTGTGTTGCCAAATCTTAAGAAAGGGTGCAGAAGATGGCGAGCTTTCAGAGAAGTGTATAGGTATGGTTGGCAATACAGCCGCCAAAACCGCTGAAATTATCGCCAGGGAATTAAATCTGAAGGTTGTTGCTGGGAGAATGAAAAATGAAAAATGAAGTTAATATCAAACAAGTACAATATGATGCAGAAGAAGTTTTTCGAATCGGGGGATTCTATTGTTCTGAAGCCATTATTTCTTCAATTAGAAAAAACATTGATCCCAATATGCCGAAATCTCTTATCGCTGCCGCCTCTGGTTTTCCTATTGGTGTTGGTCGTTCGAAATGTATGTGTGGTGCAATCTCTGGCGCCGTTATCGCTTTAGGTTATTTCTTTGGTAAAGAAAAATCCACAGATGGAACAAACCAAAAAAGCATGGAACTTGCCCACGAGCTACAAGAAAGTTTTAGACAAAATCATCAAGGTACTTTATGCTGCCATATCCATGTAAAAGGCATGGATCTAGCCAGTGGCGAACATAAAAAACAATGCGTAGCTTTTACAGGTGAGATGGCAGCTAAAACTGCTGAAATAATCGCCCGAGAGCTCGAATTGAAACTTGTCTATAACGATGTGGAGGTGCGCTAGATGAAGTTTATAAAAAGTGTCCCTATGGCAACATGCGCTTTAGCTTTGGCGATTGCTGCACTAGGCAATCTTCTATTGCCGTTGCCAAATGGTACAATAATACGCTACATATGTGGCGCGTTATCGCTGATTGTACTGATTGTATTTGCACTGAAAATCTTTTTAGATCAAGCTCACGCAAAAGAAGAATTGAAAACACCTGTTCCACTAAGCGTTCTGCCAACAGCAACAATGGCAATTATGCTGTTAACCACCTATATCAGACCGCACATTCCAGTAATCGCCTTAATAATCTGGTATATGGCGGTTATAATACATATTATCATAATGCTTGTTTTTTTTAAAAGATTTATACTTGGTTTTCAACTTAACACAGTATTTCCAAGCTGGTTTATTGCAGGTGTCGGCATTGTAACTGTAAGTGTAACTGCACCAGCAATGAATGTAGTATTTATTGGACAAATCGCATTTTATGTAGGCCTTGTACTCTACTTCGCCATATTTCCACTTGTTGTGCTCCGAATGAATAAAGTTAGAGTTTTCCCCGAACCTGCACGTAAAACTGTTGCCATATTCACAGCTCCCATGAGTCTACTAATTGTTGGATATTTTAGTTCTTTCGTAAGCCAAGGACAGGTTAATCCTGCGCTTATCTATGTCATGCTCAGTATAGCAGCTACTAGTTATGTTTACGTTTCGATCATGATGTTTTCTCTGCTAAAAATTAAATTTTATCCGACATACGCAGCATTTACGTTTCCGTATGTTATTAGTGCTATTGCATTCCGATTAGGAGCTAATTTTCTCGTTGAGCAGCACAACCTTTACTTCCTTACCACCGTTGCAGATGTAACCCTGTGGATTGCTGTCGTGACAGTTGTGTTTGTTTTGGTTCATTATGTTCGATATTTCCGTTTTTGGTTACGGTTTTGATTTGTTTGCGCAACAACCTTAATTAACAATTCATATTATGATAAGTAGAATAGCCTTGAAATGAAGCGAGTCGTTTCGATGGCTGTTTTTTTTGATCTAATTGCTGCCTAATTGAAATAACTACTGGTTCTCCTTTAAATGTTTCCGGAAAATGTGAGAGCAATGCATGGTTGCTTTAAAATTGTAGCTAAACGATATGCTTTGTGTTATAATTAGCAGTAGTTAAATTGTGGTGAGGTGATTTGATGCGTAGATTTAATGTGACAGGTTTATGTAACCCGAAACGGCATTATATGGTTGATATTACGAGTAAGTTAAAGCAGATTAAAGAAATGATTGATTACGGGGATTATTTCACAATAAATCGTGCTAGGCAGTTTGGGAAGACTACGACATTAAGAAGGTTGTGGCGCTTTTTGGCTGATGATTATATAGTAGCTTCGATAAGTTTTGAATATTGGGATGATGAAAACTTTGCAACATCAAAAAATTTTTGTCAAGCTTTTTTAGAAGATATAAGTATCGCACTGGAGACAACAAATGAACCAGTCGAGTATCAAAAATCATGGCTAGATGAGTCAGTAACTGATTTTAAAAAGTTAAAGCGTCATTTAACTGAATTATGCAAAGGCAAGCAAATAGTGTTAATGATTGA
>Ga0123355_10009943_pt1 | contig 14522 bp, 13 predicted proteins | sample TergutEmb28metaG_3_FD_89872 | JGI IMG/M metagenome (GOLD analysis project Ga0123355, IMG submission 89872) | Embiratermes neotenicus P1 segment gut microbial communities from Petit-Saut dam, French Guiana - Emb289 P1 | ecosystem: Host-associated > Arthropoda: Insects > Digestive system > Gut ...
ATTACATTAACCAGCTCTAGCGACAAACAGTAGCCCTGTCCCTGCGGAAATTCTGGCTCTGGTGCTAAGCGTTGCAGTGGTTGCCACACCTTTTTGCTTACCCTTTACCTTGGATTGAAATATCATATTGTTTTGTAGTTGGGCTTGTGCCGCAGATATTTTCGCGCGCGGTGGTGCATGTTCACTTGTTTTTCTTAATGATTTGAGAATTTTCAATCCACAATATTCACATATATGAGGATTCCGCGCAGAAATGCCGCCTGTACAGCATGTATGTGAATATATCCATAAAAATGCAAGTGATTTTCAAACAATTCGTAGTTGAATTGATAGCCGTCTGGGCAGAAATTGTCACAGGGTTTATTAATGCTCTATAGTTGTGCAAAATTTAATCCACAAGTTGACAAATTCAAAATAAACAAGAGCAAAAAATACAAAGAAAGCGGCGTTGATTTTTCAATAGCCGCTGTTTTTTTTGCGTAGAAAACTATATATTGTGCAAAAAGAACCGTCTTATTGAAACTAAAAATTAATCATGTTCTTTTAATATTTTAGCGTAATCCATCAAGCAACGCCGCATTATATCCTCTGGTGTCACCCCACGGCTTTAGCTGTGGGGCGTGTCAACGCCCGTCATTTTCAATGCGTTTTTGATTGCGTCTGGGTTCTAAATTTTTGAGAAAAAACCGTTCCAAGTGGAACGGTTTTTAAAGACAATTTGAAAACTATTTTTTTTTCGTCAATATCAGTTATATTACCAATCGTGTTTTTTATTGAATTTTTCAGCATTTCAACCTTTCGAGCGTCCGATAATTCGGGTGCTTCTAAAATTTCATTCTGTAAGTTGAAAATTACTTTTGTATCTGTGATTGCCACAGCCTTCATCACCCTTCATCGTAATTTTTGACACTCTCCACGGCTTTAGCCGTGGAGAGTGTCAAAGTTCTTCGATTTTTTGTTTAACGAACGCAATATCTTCTTGTTCCATCTCCGCTTCTGCGGCAATTATCGCCGCTTCCAATTCGGGATTCTTGTCGGTTGTATTTTTTTTAATTTTGCACAGTGCAAAAAGATTTCTCTCTTGCAACACCTGTATGTCATATAACGCCATTTTCTCGCCACCTTTCTATGTATCGAACGCAAGCCCCTATGGAAAACCCAGTATTCACAACTCAATCCTCCCATAATAATCAATTTCAATTTTCGTTGCTTTCCTTGCGGATATGATTCTTATGATTTCGCCATCTTTGACACGATAACAGTGACAAACAGAAAGTTCACGGAAGTTTCTATCCTCGCTACGGAATGCCGAAAACATTTACCGACGACAAGCTAAGTCTGCGGGCTTTTGCGCAGACTTGAGCGACAGAGGAGGGTAATGTTTTCGCACTTCCGTATATAAATAGTTTGCTTGCGATTTGTGCATATTTAACATTCTAATATCGTATGCAATCTAAGAATATACCACTTGATTGTGATATGTCAAATTTGCAAATGCCCGAATGCCTGTTGTGGTATTGTAAATTTCTCAATCAGAACAGACGGCAAAAGCCCCGCGAAATCATTTTCACGGGGCTTTTTAGGAGTTTTCAAAATTGTCTTGCTTATACAGAACTTTCATTGGCAGAACATGCTAATAAAATCGAATCCGTTATATTTAATACACGTCTAGCAAAAGTTTTAACATGTTCCAAATATTTTCATCATTTGGGTGAACACTATAGCCACGGCTTAAAAAACCATCGTCGACATGGGAGTCATACGTCCAGCGAACTTCTAAATCTCTTGAGTTTCCAATGTATACTGCTATACTGACATCGTTAATCATGTCTTCGCTAACCTCATAGAGACCGAACACAAAGAAGCCATAGGGCATCGCTCCGAAATTCGTGGGATTAGGATGCAGTGAAACGAATGGTCTTATCCTAATGCGTAAATCAAGCAATGTTTCTATTAAAACATATCCGACTTCCTCACTCAAAAAAAATTCGTTATTATTCCATGATGTGTCCATTTCTCGAGCAAAGGCATATGAGCTTGTTTCACGATGATAACGATGTGTTCGCTCTGACCGCCATATGACTGTTACATACGATATACACTCCACACTTAACCCTGTAACATCGCCTAATCGCCTGTATCTACAAATGCTAAAAACAATCAAGCTAACAACACTGACAAGAACAAGCAATGCGAGTGCGAAAAGCACACGACTCCTGCCGCCATTAGTCATTAGGCTCTTAACAGTAAACCCAGTATTCACAACTCAACACGCCCTAATAATCAATTTCAATTTTCGTTGCTTTCCTTGCGGATATGATTCTTATGATTTCGCCATCTTTGCCACGATAACAGTGACAAACAGAAAGTTCACGGAAGTTTCTATCCTCGCCAATTATACGGAATGCCGAAAACATTTACCGACGACGAACTAAGTCTGCGGGCTTTTACGCAGACGTGAGCGACAGAGGGGGTTGATGTTTTCGCACTTCCGTATATAAATATTTTGCTTGCGATTTGTGCATGTTTAGCATTCTAATACCGTATGCAATCTAAGAATATACCACTTGATTGTGATATGTCAAATTTGCAAATGCCCGAATGCCTGTTGTGATATTGTAAATTTCCCAATTAAAACAGACGAAAGCCCCGCTAAATTATTTTCACGGGGCTTTTTAGGAGTTTTCATTCGTTTTGCTTACCTAAAAATTTCATTGGTAGAACGTGTCAAGAGAACGAGAGTGTCTTAATATCGTTGTTTTGAAGAAAATCGCCCTCTTGAAACGTTTCTAAATGGTGGAGAAACTCACAAAGTAGGCTATCTCCAAACCACAAATCTGTTCGCCTCAGTGTGGTTGTCCGTAATCGCACGCGCATGGAGCATAGAATTATCCCAAGAAGACCCAAACAGTTCAACCACCCACCTATCCCCTTGCTGACCTCTGGCATTTAATCCGACCCAAATAGACCGCTGGTCAAGCGTTCGCATGATAGTGCTATGCGGTGGAGGCGCAAAACCTACCAAATCAGCAAAATCACCAACTTGATTGTGTGCATGGCTAATATTGGTGAGAATCCAGTCAACTCCGTTATTAAATCTACGGGCTTCAATGCTCAAAAATCTAAGACTGTGAAACTGGAAGGGAGTAATCGCATTACTTAAACCATCCACAGTCATGGAGTCATGCGCAACGATAGGAGCAATGTAAACATTGAAACCTGCGGCAATCAGTTCTTCAACATCAACTATTCCTGCTTCTACATCGAATGCATTCACCGCAATGGGAGCTCTTGCAACATAGACATTGTAACCGCTCTCCATTGATTCCCTCATGCGTTGAATATGGCGTATTTCGCGCTCACAAATAAAGGCTCTCCTTGCCACAGCTTGTTCATGGGCAGCTATTTCTTCGGCTATTTGTTGTACGCACATAGGCTCCCAAGTAAGCATAACTACGGGTTGTAGGTTTCCATTCGCCGCCATCATGTTTTGGTTGTGTTGTGCTATTTGCTCGTCACCCATTGCAAGGTTCATGCGGTAGTCAAAATCGGCTATTCTTTGCGAAAGCCAGACCTCACAGTTTTGAGCTCTCATTCTGTAGCGAGCAAGCCATTCTTCACAATCTTGGGCTCTCATTCTGTAGTAAGCAATCCACTCACCACAATCGTCTTGGTTTGGAGTGTCAGCGAAAACAACCGCCGTCATAGATAATGCTAGTACTACAAGTAAAACAAATTTTAAAATTTTTTCCATTTAAGATTTCTCCTTTTTTTGATTTTTCACCCTCCACATTTATGGAGAGGGTTCGTGTGTTCAATGCAGATGTTCAACTACTTTCTACTTGATGTCATTATCATTCAAACACCATACCATGGAAACCACCTCCCTCCAACACATGAATCTATTTCCTTGCGTAGCTTAACATGCCTTTTGCAAAAAAAGTTAAATCTGTGACGAAAGGGCATTTTTGCGTGACGAACGAGAAAAAATGTGGTTCGTCACGCAAAAATGCCCTTTCGTCACAAAATTTACACAGATAACTTACTTTGTTGTAGAATGCTGTAGACAAATAAATGATGGTGGTTATCAACTATGAATAAGAAGCCACGTATACTTATTGCTGTAATCATGTTAATATTTGCCTTGGTTGGGCTGTTGATAATCACAATATATTCGACAAATATGATAATACGAGCAATTGCCGTAAGTGCGGGTGTGTTGTCCTGTGTTGTGGTGGGGATTTTGTACTATGTATATAGGAAGGAAAATCGTCGTGGGAAATAAATTACTTCGTGCTGCTGCCAACAAGATAGCCATTAGGTTAAACAGCTACTCTAATGTAGAGGGGCTGGAGTTTACTAAAATGGTTATTGGGATTGAAGCCTTCATTATAAATGTAGTAAAGCTTTTGATTATATATTTGTTGGCGGCGATTTTGGGTGTTATTCCTTCTACTTTAGTTATTCATGGGGCGTTTGCCTTGATTAAACGCTATTCTCTTGGGTTGCACGCATTAAGTGTTACTATGTGTGCGGTGGTAAGTTGTTTATTGCTTGTTATTGTTCCGTGGCTTTTGCAGGGCGTGACAATTAACAATATAGTGGTAGTTTCTGCTTTCGCGCCGATTATGTTTAGCCTTTATCTGTTCGCCCCTGCGGATACTAAGGCAAGACCTCTAATCGGCAAAAAGCTACGGACAAGCCACAAAAGAAAGACTTTAATTTGCGGGGCGTTGCTTTTGGGCATAACTTTGCTTATTCCCAACGAATCCGTAAAATTTCTACTGACCCTAGGGGCGGTGTATCAAGTAATAGCAATACTACCGCTTACCTATAAAATTTTAAAAAGGAGCGAAAAGAACTATGAAAAATTTGAACAACGCGCATGAGGAAAACACAAAAAGCTTGAAAGAGAGAGTATTGTGCGAAGTAGGTAAAAAGCTTGCGAAAATGGCTGTAGACCCACGAGTGTGCTGGGGTAGTATAATATATGAAAGAGAGTTGCCAGATGAAATAATAAGGGAAATATCTGAAAAGCAATAAAATCTTCAAAAATCATTTGCAAAAATCGACATGATTTAGTATTATGCATATATATCTAGTTGAGTTGGAGCAAATGTATGCCGTTGATATTTGGTTTATTGCTTGAGAGTATTATTATCTATATTGTTTTTAAAAACATTCGGAAAAACTCCACAAGCAAAAAGGAAGCATTCATTACTATTATACTTATGTATATGTCAGTGATGCTTGCTTTGTCGTTACCACTTGAATTTGGAATAGTTGCCATTATAGGAAATGTCGCGTGCATTGTCATTATGATGACTGTAGCCACTATAAAAACAAAAAATGTACATTTTTCTCTCTTTTATGCTATTTTTACCATCATTATAATCCTATTATCGGCTAGTACCGCAAGTTCAGTGCTAACTATCGCATCATTTATGTTTCCTAGCATAGAACTTGGTCGCGATGGCGTTATGGGTAGTTGGGTTATATCTGCTGTGTATCTCGTCCTTGTTTTCATTATAGCTTTTGCAGTTTCCCGTAAAATAGGCAATTGGGTTCATGTTCAAATACGTGTGTTTGATGAGGAACTACAAAAGAAGCTGGCTAAATCTATACTTGTAGGGGCGTTTATCACTTTAGGTGTATTTTTTACCTTGGTATTTTTGCGTGATATTTTGTATGAAGCAAACATGCTTACTTTCGTGTATGGTCTGTCGTTGTTTGTGGTGTTTGTTTATTTAGCATTCTCAATTTTTTCGCTTACGGAAAGTTTGCGCAAAGATATTGAACTAAAGCGCAAAAATGAGATGCTACATAATCTTGAAAGCTATACCCAGCATGTAGAAACTATGGCAACAGAAATGCGGCAGTTTAGGCATGACCATAGGAACTTGATGTTAGGTTTTCGCGAACATGCTGAAAACAAAGATTGGGTGGGCTTCGACAAGTATTATGAAGGTTATATGGGTGAGTTTGTGGCTTGTTCTGATGTAATTGAGGCGAACAGCGACCAACTTAGTAATATCAAAACCCCCGAGTTGAAGTCCATTTTGTTTGCTAAATTTATGCAGGCAAGTAACGCAGGCATTGGCACATTTATTGAAGTAGATGGCGAAATAACCATCAGTGGCGGTTACAACCTACTGGACACTTGCCGCATTGCGGGGATATTAATGGACAACGCACTTGAAGCCTGCAAAGGTGTGGCAGGGGCTGATATTCGGCTTATGGCAACTATGATAGACGGCAAAGTATGTTTCGTGCTTCAAAACACCTGCCCATCACCACCGCCGCCAATCAACAAATTAGGTCAAAAAGGATTTACCACAAAAGAAGGCACACGAGGGCTAGGCTTATACACTGTTGCCAACTTGATAGCAAGAAATAACTGCCTAGCCCTAGAAACATCAATCAGTGACGGCTATTTTGTTCAAAAGTTGAATATAGAACAAGGCGATTAGGGGGATATTTATGCTTCGTGTATTTATATGTGAGGATGATTTGAATTTTTTAGCACAAGTAAAAAATTGTGTTGAAAACTATGTAAGCATGGAAAATTTAGCAATGTCCGTGGCATGTGCAACCACTAACCCACAAGATATACTCGACTATTTACAAAACAACAAAGACGTATCGGGGTTATACTTTTTAGACCTAAATTTAGAGTGCGACATAAACGGGATAGAACTTGCCGAAAAAATTAGAAAGTATGACCCGTGGGGTTCAATTATTTTTATTACATCAGATGGTGATTCTTATAAGCTTACGTTTAAATACAAAGTTGAAGCAATGGATTACATTGTCAAAGGCGACTTTGAAGGTATTAGAGGCAAAATTTGCGAGTGCGTACAACGCGCAAATACCAAATTCACAAGCAACGAAGCCGCGCTGATTGAGAAATTCGTAATAAAAATAAACAGAGATGGTGTTTTTGGTTCGCGCAATTTGTCTAAAAGCAGCACTGTCTCCGTAGATAGCAGAACAATTATGTATTTTGAAATATCACCAGACATGAAAAATAATGTAACCATATACACAAACGACGGCAGTTTACAATTTCGTGGAAGCCTATCCCTAGTCAAGAAGCAACTGGATAAAATAGGCGTGAAATGTTTCTGTCAATGCCAAAGAAACACCATAGTAAACCTAGAGAAAATAGACACCCTAAACAAAGAACTATTTACCGTGACATTCATAAATGGCATGGAACTGGAACTACCAGAAAAACCATTTTGGTTTCTATACAAAAAGGCAAAGCGATAGCGGCAAAGCCGCATTTCACCGATAACCTGCACGCGAAATATACATATACGTCCCGAAGCCAGATACAGTCCACTGTCAACAGGTTAAGAAATTTGACCACGAAAAACACAAAAATACACGAAATAAACATTCCTAAAATTCCTCAATCATTGGATTTTTTTTGTGCCATTTCGTGATTTTCGTGGTCATAAATCCTTAACCTGTTGACAGTGTATACAGTCTCCTAAGTAATAAAAAAAACACCACTCAACTAAAGCCGCAAATGTTAAAATTTTTTGGAGAGGGGGTTTGGGGGAGAACCTTTTGTTTTACAAAAGGTTCTCCCCCAAGGTCTTTCTTTTAATCTTTAATCCTTAAAATCTTTAATTACGATTGTACATGTCAGTCAAATATGCCATGCTTGCTGCCTGATTTTGACTTAGCATCTCCTCTGTGTAGCGGAACTTCCACCAGCCCTGTGCTAAACCAGGGCAGTTCATTCGGTCGGACGCGCCTAGATTCATTATGTCTTGGATTGGCACTATGGCAAATAGAGCGTTGGTTGATAAGGCGTAGCGGATTAAATCCCATGCTACGTCGTTGCCACTTACGCTTAGGGCGCGGCGTAGGTAGTCGCGTTCGCCTTCGGTGGCCTCGTGATACCAGCCTTGAGTCGTGTTGTTGTCGTGAGTGCCTGAGTATACTACGGTGCGGCTGTCTTCGTAGTTGTGGGGCATGTGATTGCTTTTTCCGCTTGGGTCGAAAGCGAAATGTAGTACGCGCATTCCTGGTAGGTTTAGGTTTTTGCGTAGGTCGTCTACTTCTTTGGTTATTTCGCCTAGGTCTTCTGCTATTATTGGGAGGTCGCCTAGGCTCTTTTTTATTGCGTCGAATACCGCTTCGGCTGGGCCTTTTAGCCACTTGCCGTTTACGGCGGTTTTTTCGGTGGCAGGTACGGCCCAGTAGGATTCAAAACCGCGGAAGTGGTCTATTCGTACTATGTCTACCGTTGATAGGGTTGCCGCTACGCGCTTACACCACCATTGATAGTTTGTTTTCTTGTGTTCGTCCCAGTTGTATAGGGGGTTGCCCCATAGCTGACCTGTTTCGCTGAAATAATCGGGCGGAACACCCGCCACTGCGGTGGGACGACCGTTTTTGTCCAGTAGGTACAATTCTGGTGATGCCCATACGTCGGCGGAGTCGCCCGCCACAAAGATTGGAATATCGCCAATTATGGATAGTCCCGCTTTGTTGGCGTAGGCTTTGAGTTCGCCCCATTGACGGAAAAATTCGTATTGCAGGAATTTGCAGAAATCCACCGCGTCGGATAGGGTTTTTCGCATTTCGGCTATTGCGGCGGATTCTCTATGGGCTAGGGGGGCTGGCCAACGATGCCATTCTGCACCGCCAAAGTGGTCTTTTAACGCGGAGAATAGGGCGTAGTCTTCCAACCAGTCTGCGTTTTTTGTGCAAAAGTCTGTTACGAGTTTCTTTTGCGTGGCTGTTGCGGTTGCTTTGTACGTTGCATAGGCTTTTTTGAAAAGCCCCATTTTGTAATTAATCACCTGTCCGTAGTCGATTGCTCGCGGGTCAAACCATGGTATGTTCTTTATGTCGCTTTCCGATAACCAACCCTGACTGCGAAGTTCGTCGGGGCTAATCAAATAGTGATTCCCCGCAAATGTAGAAAAACTTTGGTACGGCGAATCCCCAAAGCCTGTAGGCCCTAGCGGAAGCACCTGCCAAAGTTTCTGATTCGCGATTTTCATGAAATCAACAAAAGTGTACGCCGCCTTTCCTAAATCGCCCATTCCATAAGGGCTGGGGAAAGATGTAGGATGCACCAACACCCCACTTGCTCGCGGATTAGCAAAACGCGGATTTTGCGTTGCTAAGGTATCAAACATAAATTGCCTCCTCATGTTCCTTTATTTTGACTATGAATATGCAACAAATATCATATAAATCGTGATACTTTTCAGGCAGTTCGCCTCTTGTCCAGTTGTCCATTTTGGGTAGTTCAATATAGTACGAATGTGTCAAGTAAGGATAGCTGATTTTTTTAATTCGGAAAGACGAACTTCTGTAATCCCTGCATTTTTACGCATGGATTCGATTAATTCTGATGGGGCATTGCCTTGAAGTGCTACAATTATCATTTTTTCCATGCTTGTAACGGCAGCTTTCTGCTCCCTACGCCTAAAATAATTCTGCAACTCCAATAACTCACCATAACGGTCGAGGGTGTCATTAACAACATCATTTCTCGCTACGGTTTTTCTGACTCCATCAGCTAAATCAAGTGCAATCGGATTTTTTACAGCTTGCATTTTGATAACCTCCTCAATGTCTTTCACTTTGGCTCTGAATATGCAACAAATATCCCATAAATCGTGATATTCTTCGGGTAAGGTTTCTTTCGTCCAATCGTCCATCTTGGGCAACTCAATGTAATAATCGGAGTATTTATCTTCCAAAAATGGTTCTTTTGTGTCGTATTCTGCCCTTACAATTCGAGAGCAAAACATTTTTCTATTTTCCAGTTCTGGTAGACGAAAGCCTAAAATATTTATGCCTATAACATCGGGGGCTTCGGTATATTTATCGCCTTGGTTGAACTGCACGCGCATTGCGTTTCCCGATGTTAATGTTCCGCGAACGGCATATCCATCTTGGCTTCCTCTTTGTACTTCAAGGGCAATGTTTAGCATTAACGCCTCGCCTAGCAAATCGCCAATCATTCCGCGCCCAAGCACATCAAGGAGCGACATTTTTTGAACGGTTGTTCTTTCAACTTCTGGGATTGGGGCAAGCGCGTGAATTTTTCGTAGCGCGTCCGCAATGCCCGTAATAAGATGGTTATTTTTATTGTCTGCAAATGTTCCGAAAAATACGCGGTCATTCATCAATGCTAAGTTGTCGCGGGCTTCGTTTATTTCCTGCTGGGAATATTTGCGTTTGGGTTGCTTGGTTATTTGGAGAAGAACATCTTCAAGGCTATCAGTCTGTAACATTACGGATACTGAATCCACAAGCACACCCCTTCGACTTTTCCGTTGCCGACATTATATTAGAATGCTTCGTAAGCGTCAAATAGAAGAAGGTGACTACCAGTTACCACACACCATGCGGTTGGTGTGTGATAATGAGTTAGTCACCCTCTTCTAATTTATTTTTTTATCGCCTAGGAAATTGTTCATGGCTTCGAGACGTATGCGTGGCTTGTCAATTTAGGAAAACGGCGAAATGCGGCTTTGCCGCTTTGCCGCTTTGTTAATCTTCAAAAGCTATAGCCTTATCAAACAGCTCCTCAACTTCGGCGGGGGGCTTTTTAGTTACTAGAGTGACAACAATTGCGGCGATTAAGCTTATGAAGAAAGCGGGGACTATTCCAAACACACCAGTAGCGGCTAATGGCGGAACTGCAACCCATAGAACAGCGATAGTAGTACCAATCAAAATGCCAGTGATTGCGCCAGCTAGGTTAAAGCGTTTCCAATAGAGAGAAAGCAGCATTGTTGGGCCAAAAGCCGCGCCGAAAACGCCCCAAGCGTTACCAACCAGCCCCATGATAGTACCTCTATATGGACTTGTTGCAATCAAGGTTGCGACTAAAGCTACCAGCACAACAACAACACGACCAACCCAAATAAGTTCAGTTTTGCTTGCATTTTTGCGGATAACAGGTTTGTAAACGTCGGCGGTGAACGCGGAAGAAGACACCAACAGCTTAGAATCGGTAGAACTCATAGCGGCGGAAAGAATTGCAGATAACAGAATACCAGCAATCACAGCGGGGAAAATTGCGCGAGACATCATAATAAACACGGCTTCGCCGCCGCCTGTGCCTGTTGGCCCTGGTATGCCAAGGGCATCACCAAAGTAGAAGCGACCCAAAATACCAGCGGCAACGGAAGCTGAAAGTATCAGCAAATTCCAAGAGATAGCAATGGCGGCACTCTTTTTAACTTCGCTTTGTTTGCGAATTGCCATATATCTGACAATGATATGTGGCATACCAAAGTAACCCAAGCCCCAGCCCAAACCAGTCAAGATATGCGCAATGCTTTCCCAGTCAAAATTACCTGTGAAAAGGAAATTCCAATAAGTAGCAGGAAGAACAACCTCGGCAAAAGTTTCGGGGGCGATTGCGAACAGCGCGAAGAAAGGCGCGGCCATTAGAGCAACCAGCATCAAACCGCCTTGGAAGAAATCGGAAACGGAAACGCCCTTAAATCCTCCTAGGAAGGTGTAGAATACAATCAAAATCGCACCAAGAATCATGCCGTGGACTTCGTTCATGCCAAAAACAATGTGGAACAGTACGCCGCAAACAACTATATGCGCAATTGTGTAAGCGGCAAAGGCAACGATAAACACAACCGCGCAGATAAGTTGAAGCAATTTACTATTGGTCATAAATCTATTTGTGAAAAACTGCGGCAAAGTAATCGAGTCCTTCGCCACAATGGAGAACTGACGCAAGCGGGGCGCGACAAAAATCCAGCTAAGGATATAACCAAGCGCAAGCCCAATTGCAATCCAAGCGCGACTCATTCCGAACCAGTAAATCGTACCTGGTAAAGCCATAAGAACCCACGCACTCATGTCGGAAGTCCCCGCCGAAAGTGCGGAAACCCACGGCCCCATTTCGCGATTACCTAGGTAGTATTCCTTGTCTCCGCCGCCCTTGGCCTTTATGAAGAAATACACCCCAAAGCCCATCATAATCACAATGTAAATTACAAATACCACAACTTCGCTGATGATAATGCCATTGTTGTACATACTCACGCTCCTTATATTTTTTCTACGAGAGACAGTTTACACTAAAATCTATTTTTTGCCAAATTCTACTCCCTGTAGCATTGCGAAGGGATTGTTCTTGGGTGCGTCCTTTTTTTGCTCGTCAAGGTAGTTTTGAACATCACGCTTGGACATTGAGTTCTTTTCTTCTTTTTTGCGCTTCTCGAAATTTTCGTATTTTTCCTTGTGACCGCAGGGGCAAATTACTTGACGTTTTTCGGCAACGCCCACTATTTTCATGAACTTGTGGCAGTTGGGGCATTTGGAACGAATCGACATGGACACATTCACGCGATTATTGCATTCGCGGTCTTGGCAAACTAGCATTTCGCCTTTTTTGCCCGACACCTGTAGCATGAAAAGCCCGCAATCTGGGCATTTTGTGGTGCTTAGATTATCGTGGCGGAATGTTGCTGTACTGTTCTTGATTTCCGCGGTTATTTCGCGTGTGTATTTGCGAATGTCTCGCAAGAAGTCGTTTTTGTTCATTTTGCCTGTGGCTATTGTGGATAATTTTTGTTCCCAATTGCCCGTGAGTTCGGGGGATTTTAGGTCTTTTGGGACTATTGTTAGCAGTTGGCGGGCTTTGGACGTTGTAAAAATGTCTTTGCCCTTTTTTTCGATTAGGAAGTTATCAAAAAGTTTTTCGATTATATCTGCACGGGTTGCTACTGTGCCTAAGCCGCCTGTTTTTGACAAAGTTTCGGCTAGGGCTTTGTTTGATGTTTCCATGTATTTTGCGGGGGATTCCATTGCGGATAGTAATGTCGCTTCGTTGAACGGCGCGGGGGGTGTGGTTTTGCCTTCGGTTAGTTTTATTGCTTTTATTGGTAGTTTGTCGCCGCGTTTTATGGCTGGTAGGGTTTGGGACGTTTCTTCGTTGTCGTCTTCATCGTCGTCAGAGCCGTTGTATACGGCTTGATAGCCTTGCGATAATACTACGCGTCCGTTTGCGCGGAAAGTTTCCGTGCCTATTTTTACTTTCACCGATAGTTGCTCGTACTCGAATGGCGGGTAGAACACCGATAGAAAGCGGGTTATTACTAGGTCGTAAATTTTGCGTTCCTTGTCGTTTAACGCGCTTAGGTTTACAAAATGTTCTGTTGGGATAATCGCGTGATGGTCGCTTACTTTTGAATTGTCTACAAAATTCGGGTTTGCGCGGATTTTCCCAGAACGTAAAACTTCCGCGCATAATTTCACATATGGCGGCACGGAACACGCCTTTAGCCGTTCTGGAATTGTTGGCACTATGTCGTCGGAAAGATAACGCGAATCTGTGCGTGGGTAGGTTAGAATTTTGTGTTCTTCGTATAGCTTTTGCATGATTGACAGCGTTTCTTTTGGCGAGTAGCCAAAACGCTTGCTTGCGTCACGTTGTAGTTCTGTTAGGTCGTAGAGTTTTGGAGGGAATTTTCGTTTTATTGTTTTGGTTACTTCGGCTACTACGCCATCTTTTTGGGTTTTTAGTTGCGACAATAGGGCTTCGATTTTTTCCTTCTCAAACGAACGCGCCGCGCCGCTTTTCGCATCCTGCCATGTTAATTTGAAAGAACCCATGTCGGCAGAAAGCCCGTAATATGGTTGCGGCGTGAATTTACGAATTTCCTCCTCGCGCTTGGCGATTATCGCGAGTGTAGGCGTTTGCACTCTTCCGCAGGATAGCGGGCTGTTGAATTTTGTTGTAAGGCATCGGGTAGCGTTTATGCCCACAAGCCAATCGGCTTCTGCGCGGGCTTTTGCCGAGTCGCAGAGACTTTGATACAACTTGCCGTCCTTCAAATTATTAAAACCCTCTCGAATAGCCTTATCCGTAACAGACGAAATCCACAGGCGTTTTATAGGCTTATTACATTTTGCCATTTCAATAATCCAACGTGCAACAAGCTCTCCCTCTCGTCCCGCGTCCGTAGCTATTACGATACTTGTCACATCTTTACGAAGCAACAAATCCTTAACAGTTTTAAACTGCTTAGATGTTTGCGGAATAACCACCAGCTTCAATTTTTCTGGCATAATTGGCAGGTGGTTAATATCCCAACTTTTAAACGCTTTATCGTAGCCTTCTGGTTCGGCAAGTGTAACCAGATGCCCCAACGCCCACGTAACAACATACTTCGCGCCTTCCATATAGCCGCCGCCACTTTTACAACCAAGCACACGAGCAATGTCCTTACCAACCGAAGGTTTTTCAGCCAACACCAAAGTTTTCATATGTCCTCCTTGAGATTAGAGATTAAAGTTCAAGAGATTTAAGGTCAAGAGATTTAAGGTCAAAAGATTTAAGGTCAAAAGATTTAAGACCTTGGGACGCTGTCCCAAACCCTGCAAGGGGCGCGCCCCCATTCGCACTCACTTAAACGTATAAGCCTGAATTTACGCCGCTTTCAGCGGTAAAGGTTACTTGGATTTTGATGAATTTCACCCCAAACTGGGGCTAAAATGGCACTTGAAAATGTTTA
>Ga0123355_10009944_pt1 | contig 14522 bp, 10 predicted proteins | sample TergutEmb28metaG_3_FD_89872 | JGI IMG/M metagenome (GOLD analysis project Ga0123355, IMG submission 89872) | Embiratermes neotenicus P1 segment gut microbial communities from Petit-Saut dam, French Guiana - Emb289 P1 | ecosystem: Host-associated > Arthropoda: Insects > Digestive system > Gut ...
TGTCAGCCTGGCATCGAGCAGACTAGCAATGGCATACAGTAACACCGCTGTCAGCCTGGCATCGAACAGACTAACAATGGCATAAGGTAACACTGCTGTCAGCCTGGCATCGAACAGACTAGCAATGGCATACGGTAACACCGCTGTCAGCCTGGCATCGAGCAGACTAGCAATGGCAAACGGTAACACCGCTGTCAGCCTGGCATCGAACAGACTAACAATGGCATAAGGTAACACTGCTGTCAGCCTGGCGCCGAAGAGACTACAAACCGTATTCTGCCCCTCATATCTTACAGCAACATAAAGCTACGGCCTGTAGGCGGGCTTATTAGCCTTGTAGCTTCCACAAACCTTAATAAAGGTGGCGATTTGTTTCGAAGGTTACTACAGGGGAGCACAAACATGACATTAATGATCCGCTTTACGACTCGCATTACTTTCTACTTTGCAATACCGCAGCAGGACTACAGGACTGTAGCAGGGTGGTTCCGCACCTGCAGCGTCGTGGACCATGGAGCACCCACATCTGAACTGTTTAATACCAGCCACATACTTTATATAATGCCATACAATGTACTGATGTGTTGCGTAGAGAGTGAGACTGTAGCCCTGCACAGACTTAACCAACTGATTTTATAACCAAAACGGAGCCTGTTAACTGCGCGGCACAAAATGAATATTTAAATAGAATTAAGGTTAATTATAGTCTTTAAAGGATTATTGCTCGGAAGCGACACATAACAAGTTTACGCTCTGAGATCACGTTGGGAAATAGCAGGGAATTAGTATTAGTATTAGTAGTAGTAGTAGTAGTAGTAGTAGTAGTAGTAGTAGTAGTATTAGTAGTAGTAGTAGTAGTAGTAGTATGTGTGTATGTATGTATGTGTGTGTGTATGTATGTGTGTGTATGTATGTGTGTATGTGTATGTATGTATGTATGTGTGTGTATGTATGTATGTATGATGTATGTGTGTATGTATGTATGTGTGTATGTATGTATGTGTATGTATGTATGTATGTATGTATGTGTGTGTATATGTATGTGTGTGTGTATGTATGTATGATGTATGTATGTGTGTATGTATGTATGATGTATGTGTGTATGTATGTATTTAGGTATGTATGTGTGTGTGTATGTATGTATGTATGTATGTGTGTATGTATGTATGTTACCGTTATATTGAAATATCACGCCAGATAGTTGCTGCCATGCACGTAAGCATCAGCTCCCATCTCCCCTTGTGGCCTGACGGCAGTAAATAAACTAAGAACAGCCTCAGTCAGGGCAAATGATTTGTGGGTCCAGATTTTAACACCGAACACAAAGAACTGCGATTTTCGGTGCATGACCTAGACTACCGGCCGCAGGTACTGACCTGGAGTAGTGCCCATATTCTTAATTTGGCAAACTGTAGTAAACTGTGCCTCCCTTAAATAGACAAGGGAGTGTCAGGACTCGATTCACAGACTTCTGACTGCTTACGTTGAGCTCGCTAGAAGACTGGAGGCAGCGGAAGGCAGGATGTTTGTTGTCAGTGCAATATCATCGACGGCCTGAATCAGGAGTGGGGGCCGGGAAAATGAGGGTTTGAGGCTCAGTATAAATAGAAGTAGCCTGCAAGACACAGCAACACAGAAGCCAGCAATCGATTGAACTGTGACGTCCGCTGTTGTTCTGCTCACACGTAGGGGTATCAGGCTTATCATAATTCTACCCCTCGCTGCAGACAGATTTTCGTTTAGATCATTCGGTTACTTGAAACCCATTTTAACTTATTTCGAAGCATATTAATTTTAAAGTCTCAAATGCACAACTGATAAGGCAAACTGCAAAGCTTGAGGAAGTTGGGAAAATGAGTCTTTGCGTTTTCCTGAAAGGAATCGTTCTTCAGCTCTTCAAAGACGCTTTTTGAACTGTACACGTCATGTAGCATCGAATGGTGATGGGAAATGGGGAAAATATGAAAATGGGTCCTGGCCCGTTGTCATACACAGTCCATATGTTGTGGAGGCGCTAAGGTACATACACGTACTAAGTTTAGAGCTGAGGACCTTTAGGAACATCACGCAACCCGCATTTTCTAAGGCAATGGACGGTGTCCGATAACACTGTTCAACACACAAAATGTTATGGAAACGAGACTAGCTAAACTTTATTAATTTGAGGCCGCTGAATTCGAAAATGACAGAAATTATCAACTTAGCTCTAGTTTTTTAGTTACAGTTATGGCCAGAAATTTCACTTTTTTCGACTAAATATTAGGTCTCCGTCTTCAAAAGTTGGCAACACTCGCAGCGGGCGCCGTAATTCTCATTCCACGATGAAATCACATAATCGGCTATCGCCTCTGCAGGTGTTCGTCACGTGATCAATAAAATTGTTGCCTGTCAGCTCTCTTCAGTTCTTATTAAGTGTTGTACGAAAGCGGTCGTATTGTAGATGGTGTCCACAAGTTCTTGCACGAGAATTGTGCCGTGTTAGTTTCAGCTGGCATTCTACTGTCATATATTGTGTAGTATATTTATAAAAATGTCCCAGAAGTGCGTAAATAACCCGAATAACTTCTGCTATATTTGCGGAGAAGTTACATTTGCCTCAAGGAAGTGTTCGATTACTCCAACAATAAAAAAGGCATATTTCTTGTATTTCGGCTGTGGGCCAGGATACAAAATGGGCACCACACGTGTGCTGCAGTACGTGTTCACCCAAACTCAATGCGTAAGTGAATGGAAAAGGACGATGTATGCCGTTTGGAATGCCCATGGTTTGGAGGGTGCCTAACAACAACAATACTGACTGTTATTTCTGTATGGTGCCCCCTATTCAAAATGGTATGTCCATGAAGAAAAAATTAACACTTGTGTATCCGAATACGCCATTAGCAATTCGGCCTGTGCCTCATGGCGATGGACTTCCTGTTCCTGAACCTCCGGACAATTTTGCTATGCACTCTGACGAAGAAGACAATGTTTCTTCAAACAGCGAAGAACAGCAGTCATCAGCTTCAAGAGATACAGACTACTTGCCAAGCACAGACTCCTCCAATCATAAGATCACAGAAGGCGAGTTCAATGACCTCATCAGGGATCTCGAACTTCCAAATAAGAAGGCAGAATTTTTGGCATCAAGGTGTGTGGAATTTACTACACCACAAAGGGAAATGGAGCGCTGCCATGTTAGGTGATTATTGCTGGATGATGAAAAGGGATGCTTCTAAAACAAAATACCATCGACAGGCCAAAAGGACACGTCATTAAGGTCAATAATTTTCTATTCATATTTATTGTACATGTAACTATGATAGTGCTATTATCTCGAAAACAAGAGCTAACCAATGAATTTTAGAATTATTTTCGTATTCTGCGGCCCAAAAAACATAAAGATAGTATATTCACTTATCCATAACATTCAATCATCCAAACTTTGTTGAACATTGTATTATAATTAGGCATAACTAAGTGCAGCGCGTGAAGGTGAGTGCTGAGGTTGGAGACTGCCGAGTTATGACCCCGTGTGGCCGGATAAACTGCTTCAGTCTTCAATCAAGCAGTCACGAAGCTACGTGCTGGGCAGCTGCGCTTCTATTACCGGAATTGGCTCGGTAGCCTGTCCTCGTCCTCGCTCCGAGACCGCTGCTCTGTGCAACCAGCCATCAAGCCAGTAGGTACCAAAGGTAAGGAAGCTGTAAAGTGAAGCCACTACCCACCGCCATCACGTACTAAGTTCCAGAAAGGGCGGAGGTTTACATTCTACGGTGGTGGTATGGTGCTTAAGAACAGCAGGACAGGAAGGAAATGGAGTCTGCCATTAGCGAGCAAACTGGTGCAAAACACAAGCTATACTTTAATCAGACTGTGAAGTAAAGATGGTTGCTATTGAACAGACGACTTCACACTGAAGAAATCTGAGTATTTTGCTAGACTCCGAATTATGTGTGGAGGCTAGCAAACCCGCGATCGGAAACTGAAGCGACACTTTTTTATTTGTTCTGAAACATGTTTAAAGCAAAATCAGCGTCGCTCGAGTGCCGTAAAAATGTGATCGTCAACTTAGCGTGAGCTGACCGTGGTACCATAGAGGGTGCCAAGCTACAAGTAACAAGACAAGAAGACGTACGGGACAGGTGGAAGAATGCACCACATATTCCCAACCCTTTGTCTGCTTCAGGTACTGGCTGCTTGACGGTAGTGACAGCCACAGAGCAATATGGTGCACTGTATTGCAATAACAACCACGCACATGCAGCACTGCACCGTGTTCTGGTCCGGTTCACAGGGTATTATGGTGCTACGTTCACAACGTTCGTATCTGCTGGTGCCTGCGTGCAACACAAGAATAAAGGAAATGAGCAAATACTGCACTGTCAGAGAACAGCAAAAACAGTTCTACACTTGCTGTCAGTATGCTGCAACAATTGTGCCTACTAGTGGTCTGAACAGTCCGTCACGAACAGCTGTAAAACGAACGCTTTATTCACGCAGAATGTCCAACGCTTTGATCTTCCAGTGACTGATCCCCAAACAGGCATGGCTTAGTTCGGGAGGTCCGTCGGTGGAATCGCCTGAATTAACGATGCTGTCCACTGGAAGCACGTGCAGTACTTGTCTACAGCCTGCAAATGGGCTAGGCTGTTAAAATGAGCACACCGTCCTGATGGCAGAGACAGACAGCCGAAATGCGTAGCAGCGTACTGAAATACAGCACGGCATTATTGTACTGATCTCTGGTGTTTCCAGCCCCTGTCTAACATTTTGTCTATCGTATAGTCCACCTTGCTCTACCCCGAATATTCTGATGTAACGCGCGGAGAAGCTTCGTACATTCGAAGTAGGAATAAAGGATCATGTAAGCAAAGAAAACTACGTAGATGAAGATTGACGGAAATATTATTCATTAGACTTACATGGGTAGCATACAGCAACGGAACAAAGTCTGTATTCTGTGCAGCAGCACAACAATGGAACAAAGTCTGTTGTTCCTACAGCAGCACAACAATGGAACAGTGTGCGTAGTCTCTGCAGCAGCAAAACAATGGAACAAAGTCTGTAGTCTCTGCAGCAGCACAACAATGGAACAAAGTCATTCTCTGACGCAGCACAACAATGGAACAAAATTAGTAGTCTACCGCAGCACAATCCCACCATCTCCCGTCACTAACAAACTGCTACAGTGCGGTAACACTCGTGATCAAAGTCCAGGCCTACGCACAATATGAAAACTGTGGGCATTACAGTAAAGGCTCCCCCCCCACCCCCATTAAATCCTAGGAGGAGGAGTAGGTATATTATTGTACTGATGTGTTAAAAACGCACATTTTAATAAACACACGAAACAAGACGAATTATCTCCACCTTTAGAAAAGATGGGGTACGCTGTAGTGCAGATGGTTTTGGCACAGCGCTACAAGCCGGAAGGGTTCGATTCCCAGTGGGTCACTGGATTTTTCATTGACTTATCCCTCCCCTCCCTGGGGTCGTCTCATCCTCTAACAAAAATGGGTACCAGGAATATCTCCTGGGGGTAAAGGCGGCCGATGAGTAGGAGTGACAACCTTGACACCATGTGCCAATTGTCTAGAAATCCTGGGAGACTCAACCTCCAGGAACCCTCAGGGCCTCTCCAGGCCTGTAATGGGATAGCTTTACGTAGCTCTAGAAAACAACAGCTCAGTCCATCTTAGTCGCTGTAAAGACTAGGCTACCGTCTAGAAGGCCGAGGAATCGTGGTTCGACCCCAGCAGGGGCAAGAAATTTTTCTCTTCTTCAAAACGTCCATACCGACTTCGGGAACCTCCTCTTATTCGTTTCCCGTAGTATAGCTGACCACTCGCCACCATCAGAATATCCCACGCAACCACGTGACACCCACACGCCCTTTATTACAACTTTTCGTTTCGGAGACACCAAAGTCACATAATATCGCAGGAACTGATTTTATTCCTAACGGTAATTGGATCATAAAGAGTTGTATTTGTTAATACTTTGAAACTGCCTCATTTAGGCAATGTGCAAACGTAACGAATGGCGATAAAAATAACCTTGAACCACTGTTCTCATATTTATAGACGCAAGAATGAAGGCATCGTTGGTTTCTGAAACATTCTCCTTTGTTTTGTATGAAGATATACATATATAGCACTTAAATTTGTTCACGCAGTTCGCAACTGCGCAGCAAGGCACCGTCTCGGAGCAATGAGAAGCAACTGAAGTCTCCTTAGCAGGTATTTTATTGCTGCGCGATGTGACACTAATGTTTTATTCCGGCGGAAGCGAATTGCATTTAAAAAAAACTTTAATATAGGCTACGCCTCAAGAGAAGTAAACTTCGCACCAATTCTTGTTTGCACAACACTTTCGCTGCAATTGAAACTTATATTCCAGGTATACGGACGAGGATCATTAAATGTAAGAAACTAGCAGCTGGTGGCTGTATACAGTTAATGCTCAGATCTGTCCGAAGGGATAAGACAGGCCTGCGACATCTACACCGCCTCTGCTAGTGACGTTCTAATCCAGTGAAGGATTTTTGTGAAGATGGGCCTCAGTATGGAGCTGCGAGGGGCGGACGTGCGGTTGACAAATGTAAATGTCTACCGTGAATGAGAGCAATATGGCGACCATGCCATAAGTCATTATCGTAGTCACTGTACTAATGAAATGCACAGTCACAACGTTGGGTTGACCGTCACATTCCAAAACATTATAAATTCATATTAGTAAGCCTCGCCAGACAAGTTTCGAATCAGTAATCAACGTGTGCACTGATGACCACAAATCTATAACATACAGAACTGCGGTATAGCCTACAGCAGTAACAGTAGTGTAGTGACCTCACATCACATACTGCACCCAACATAAAACGTAAGCAGTCGTTAGGACAGTCTAATATCATGTTATTTTAATGCAGAAACTTCAAGGTCAAGCAGTCCAAGTCTGTTTCGACTGCATGACCCCGAAGAGGGGGGCGATACGCTTCTCCGAAACGTCGGCAACTGTGTACTAATCGACACGACGTAAGACCCCAAAATACTTGAATCCTCTTAACAAGTCTATCTAGATAATGTATAAACAATAACAGCATATGTATGATATATGGTGTATGATGTGTGACGCACAGCCCCTAACGCTGAAATATGTCAGATATGGTTAACCGATATGCATGGGCGTAGCAAACGGACGGCGAGTGACGCGGCCGCCCCAAGCGGCAGAAAGAAAGCCAAGATGAACATTTTAAATAACAGAATTTGATTTTCTGCTGTCAACAAAATTTCAATTACTGAGTCAAATAAAACGATATTCAGTCATTTATCGTAACTTTTTTAAAGTTCAATTATTTCTGTTTGTGGCAGCCATTGTGATTACTTGCCCCGGGGGCCAAAATACCTAGCTACGCCACTGCCGATATGAACTTTCGATTTTAAACTTGCGATATTCTGATGCCCAAAGAAATAAACTTTAATACTGTATACTGAGTGCTGTATTTGCAGTGTGCCGGTTATTCGCGACAGTTCAAAACGGCAGGCAGTAAAAATACTGAACTGAATTGAACCCACAACCAACCCTGCATACTTGGCAGACACAGTTCCTTCTCACACGTGGCACCCTTGTAGCTCGGCTGTCATTATACATTACACATTGCACCATGTCAGACCGTCACCTGCAGGCAGTGTCGCCAGCTTGCCACTGGTCGCAAGTGCAATTATTTTCACGAGGATAAAAAAAAAAAAAACAATATATGTGTAAAGTGAGCAGTCACTAGACAGAAGCACAGTAACTTCACTCCATCAACATTCTTTCACACTAACAGAGGCTAAAGCAAGTAACTTACTCAAGGCACACAATGGGCGAGTGGGTTACTATCGAAACTGCACCATTCCGTTCGGTTCTCATAAAAACAATGTCGGTACGTTAGTTTTCTGACATTAACGTTTGACGCTTCCCGTCGGCTAGTTTATCGCACAAAACTTAGTCCACTCATCGGTCCGACCACACGAAGTTTATCAGCAAGATGACGATGGTCTGCATGCGTCATTAATACATAATCATCAGGATGACATCTTTTGTTCACAAACTGTAGGGATCATGAAGCAAGAACGAAATTTGTGAACTGGTACTGTCAGGGAGTGTGTGCTGGAGAAATATACCACAGAGTTATTCTGTTTAGCGATGAAGTTCGGTTTCATCTCGGTGGCTATCTGAACTCTCAGAATACCACGTACTGGTCCGCAGAAAGTCCAGTATTAATCCACGAAACGTCATTATGTGGAGTTAAGACTGGAGTGTGGTGTGCTATGTGTGCACAGGATTACTGAGACGTTTTCTGAGACATAAACTCACACCCGCGTTTTAAACACATTCGGACACCCGTCCGATTACGAGAAACCTACAGGACTACCTTCTTTTCATAAGATACTGCAACAGCTCAAACCGCACACTATTGCACAAATCTGTGCGACGTTTCGAGTGTTTTCAATGACACAATAATAAGCAGGGGATTGTGGCCTCTGCACTGGCCAGACCTGAAAACGCGCGGTTTTCAATTGCTACTCACTGAACAGCATTCACAATGCAGTTCCTTCAGTTGCACCAGCAGAACATCCACATGCAATAAAATATGTTACGAGCCAAAGGAAAACATTTCCAGTGCCCTGTTTAAACATACTGATTAGCAAGGTAATGAAATGCAGTGGAGACTAATACCGAGACATATGTGTCACTTCCGCTTGCAATAGACTGATCACTACTGACAGGCAATTAGCAACAAGGACAAGGGCATGCTATGTGCATATTCAAAACCGCTTAATTGTAGCGTTCAGGAAAGGGAGAATCCTGCAATGAAAGTTGCAGTGCTACTTTCGAGCAGGGAGAGGCATGTGGCTACTGAGATAGACTACTTTGATGCACCAAACGTCTTTGAGCGACAAATCGACGACATGCAAATCTGTCACCATCCAGTTAATAACCTCTACCGCAGGTAAGGGCTGTGCAACTGTCTGACATAGCAACAAGTAAGAGAACGCAGAATGTAAAGGAAATTAATAACATCAACACAACTTCTGTTTCATGTATCTTCAGCAGATTACATTACTCAGGCAACATGTTACGACTTATTCGACCTCGATGTTTTCGAAGACTCTTTATTGTAACTATGTACGTATATGTATGTATATATATATATATGTGTGTGTGTGTGTGTGTGTAATAAGAACCAACAAAATGCACACTTTTTACACTAATGTTTTAATTTAATTATAGTGTCTTCGACATGTTTCGAACATCCAAGTGTTCATCCTCAGGAAGACTTGTACATGCCGTTTTATGGTATTTCTTGCAGGCATCCATGCAGGATTCAGCGATATGGTATAATAAAACATGCAGGCAAAAACAACTGACGCCAAACTTTATATCAATCAAGGTAAACGGTAACAACCGCCAATGTAAGGACATCCTGCCATCGACCAGACGGCTTATATGGATGCATGAAAGAAATACCACAAAACTATCATGTACAAGACTTCCTGAAGATGAACACTTGGATGTTCGAAACATGTCGAAGACACTATAATTAAATTAAAACATTAATGAAAAAACTGTGCATTTTGTTAGTTATTATTACATAGGTATATCAAAATGCACGGTCCAAAAAACGTAAAGCTTTTATTGTACCCCATGACACTCAATTCCCTTAATACTCCAGGGATTTCCGAGAGGGGGCATAAAAATACGCAAGAAATTTGAGGTGTATCTGCTGGCATATATCGGTTTGGCAGCGCCAGCAATTACCTGGGCAGGACAAGAGCGTTCGGTCAGACAAATAACAGACGCGATGCTTTAACGCTGAACTTCTGACGATGTTCAGGAACCTCTTCCGTAAAATTTACGCACTTGATGTTTTCCAGCAACAGGTCTTATTACGGCCAGCATGCAAATAAACCGACCCCGTTACTACAGGAAGGAAATGCGTCGGAAGTCTGCTCAAACGTGTAGGAATAAGGCAGTTAACGTATTGTCGAGTACGACGCACGGCTGGAACAATTGTGAAGTTACATTACCGCTTGTAACTGCCTACATTATAGTGCCATTAGAGCGGCACCAGTTCCGTACACAACCCTGCACAACAGACGCATAGGAATGACCTCACGTGTTAGTAATCCTGATACTAATTCGTAATGAACACGACTGCCGAATATTGTTAGAAACCTGCGGTAATTTAAATCTAAGGCAATACAAGTTTGTGTAAAAGGGCATGAATAGGTAAAAATAGGAGATTCAGAGCAAAGTATAAAGTTATAACTTTTGTTACCCCCAGGCCTAAGGCATCATTATCTTGGTACAAGTGTAAGTCCCAGCAATAACGTCACTCAGACGGCAGACATCTATGTCGTACATATTATACATTACATAACATACATAATCAGGACGCGTATCAACTAATGAGCATAGGCTTTTGAAACAGACGAATGACATGATGTTGGCGGACTTCAGACAAATAATGACATAGTCTTACAAGACTTGGAAGACGGGGTGTTATTACCAGCGTGCGGTACTAGCGGTAACGTCTACACAAACCGTCTCTCAAAACAGCAACTGGCGATCATACAACAGGAACAGTAAGATGATCTGAATCCAGGATATGGAAGAGGAAAGGATGGAGTAGAAAAGAGAGGACGAGAATGCAAGGAAAATACAAAAGACACAGGAGGGAGCAAGAGCGAGAAATACCAGAAGGCAAAGAAACAGCTGACGTAGTCACGGACACAGAACGGTTAACCGCTTCAGACCTCTCTATCAACTACTCTCCTTTATCGCTGGACAAGTTAACAGCAGATTATACAACCAGGTGGAAAGGTCTAAACAAGAATGGACCGTGTCCTGTTTCAAAGTACTGTCCATATAATATGCTTGCTGAAAGCGTACGTAATATGAAACACCACGACATACAGTACTTACTTGAAGATAAAACTTCTGTCTGAAGGTCGTGCATTTCGATCAACTCAACAACACGCACTTAATACCTCCAAAATGCACTTAGTTCTTGCAATATTCTGGTAGTTGACGCTTGGGGCAAAATTTTAACTTTGTCGTAAAATTTTAGTAGTGGCCCTGAATGTCAAATTTGTATTTCTTCGTTTGTTGTTTATTTAACGATACTTGCAATAGCTCAGATCTTATATGGAATAATAGCTGAGTACTGAGAAATTAGGGGGACGTGTAATTAAAAGACTAATCTGTGATAACACCCTGAAGGGACTTGAAAAATCACGGAAATGTTGTCAGCATGGTCACTCGGTCTAGCAAACAAGATTCAATCCGAGAAAATTTTTCTTCTAAATCTGGTCAACATCTGTTCATCCAGGGCGAGAAACATCCGGCGCATGATCAGACGAACACAACACATTTACTCTCCAATAAACGTGGAAACCAGTTCACCACCTACCAAGAGCAAGTTAGCTACATCGACTACTGTAAGCTTCTTCTTGCTGCTCTCTGTCGCGCCAGACAAATTCCTTGCCAGTACTTCAGTTGGTTCTCGACCGCTTCCTGTGTCATGCCTACGTTACTCACCGCCATACCGATCGACATTACACACTGTCATCGCCATTCACAAAATCACAAAGAAATAAAAAAAAAAAATTCAATAAAGTCACGTCGTGAGATCTGAGATCCCAGACACGTCACAACTTACATACTAAACTACACGGCGTCACGCTACAGAACACAGTAATCTTAACGTCAACACAACTGCTGCGCGCAGGTTTATGTAAGGCCGCCGAATGCAACAAATTCACAACATTAATTACTAAATTGAAAATTAAATTTCGGTGCTGGTATTTTCTGCACAACAGAAGTAGGTGCAGAATGCAACAGGAATGGAAAATCTCCGTCTGTAGTAAAATAGCACGCCACATGAAGGTAGCGACGTCACTAACAAGAAAGGTAAGTCTTGAACTCGACTGTCTTGGCCTGGCATCCTCAATCACGTATTGCGTATCCATTCCTGGTATTACATCCTTCCCCCATTTATCCCCTAGGAGTTCCTCCGCGCTGCGCTCAATTACGTAATCGCTTTTCATCTGCAACCGGATCAATGCCAACCACCTACTAAGCAACTCAGTGTAGAGTTCATTGAAACGCATGTGGATGAACACCAAGCAATCTCTTCACACTACAACACGCATGTGAACACCCAATGCTCACTTCACACTGCAACATGCATGTGGACGAACATTCAGGGCTCACTTCACACTACAACACGCATGTGGACGAACATTCAGCGCTAACTTCACACTACAACACGCATGTGAACACCCAATGCTCACTTCACACTGCAACATGCATGTGGACGAACATCCAGGGCTCACTTCACACTACAACACGCATGTGGACGAACATCCAGCGCTAACTTCACACTACAATACGCATGTGAACACCCAATGCTCACTTCACACTGCAGCACGCATGTGGACGAATATCCAGGGCTCACTTCACACTACAACACGCATGTGAACACCCAATGCTCAATTCACACTGCAACGCGCATGTGGACGAAAATCCAGGGCTCACTTCACACTACAACACGCATGTTGACGAACATCCAGCGCTAATTTCACACTGCAACATGCATATTGACGAACATCCAGCGCTCACTTCACACTACAACACGCATGTGGACGAACATCTGGCGCTCACTTCACACTGCAACACGCATGTGGACAAACACCCAGGGCTCACTTGACACTACAACACGCATGTGGACGAACATCCAGCGCTCACTTCACACTGCAACGCGCATGTGGACAAACATCCAGCGCTCACTTCACACTGGAACACGCATGTGGACGAACATCCAGCGCTCACTTCACACTACAACACGCATGTGAACACCCAGTGCTCTCTTCACACTGCAACATGCATGTGGACGAACACCCAGCGCTCACTTCACACAACACGCATGTGAACACCCAGTGCTTACTTCACACTACAACACGCATGTGGACGAACACCCAGCGCTCACTTCACACTGCAACACGCAAGTGAACACCCAGTGCTCTCTTCACACTGCAACACGCATGTGAACAAACACCCAGCGCTCACTTCACACTACAACACACATGTGAACACCCAGTGCTCACTTCACACTACAACACGCATGTGGACGAACACTCACCGCTCACTTCACACTGCAACATGCATGTGAACACCCACTGCTGTCTTCACACTGCAACACGCATGTGAACAAACAACCAGCGCTCACTTCACACTACAACACGCATGTAAACACTCAGTGCTCACTTCACACTACAACACCAATGTGGACGAACACCCAGCGCTCACTTCACACTGCAACATGCATGTGAACACCCAGTGCTCACTTCACACTACAACACTCATGTGAACACCCAATGCTCTCTTCACACTGCAACACGCATGTGGACGAACATCCAGTGCTCACTTCACACTACAACACTCATGTGAACACCCAATGCTCTCTTCACACTGCAACACGCATGTGGACGAACATCCAGCGCTCACTTCACACTACAACACACATGTGAACACCCAGTGCTCACTTCACACTGCAACACTCATGTGAACACCCAGTGCTCACTTCACAGTACAACACGCTTGTGGACGAACACTCACCGCTCACTTCACACTGCAACATGCATGTGAACACCCAGTGCTGTCTTCACACTGCAACACGCATTTGAACAAACAACCAGCGCTAACTTCACATTACAACACGAATGTAAACACTCAGTGCTCACTTCCCACTACAACACGCATGTGGACGAACACCCAGCGCTCACTTCACACTGCAACATGCATGTGAACACCCAGTGCTCACTTCACACTACAACACTCATGTGAACACCCAATGCTCTCTTCACACTACAACACGCATGTGGACGAACATCCAGCGCTCACTTCACACTGCAACACGAATGTGGGCAAACATCCAGCGCTCACTTCACACTACAACACGCACGTGAACACCCAGTGCTCTCTTCACACTGCAACACGCATGTGGACCAACATCCAGCGCTCACTTCACACTACAACACGCATGTGGACGAATATGCAGTGCTCTCTTCACACCACAACACGCATGTGAACACCCAGTGCTCACTTCACACTACAACACGCATGTGAACGAACACCCAGTGCTCTTTTCACACTGCAACACGCATGTGGACGAACATCCAGCGCTCACTTCACACTACAACACGCATGTGGACGAACATCCAGCGCTCACTTCACACTACAACACGCATGTGGACGAACATCCAGTGCTCTCTTCACACTACAACACGCACGTGAACACCCAGTGCTCACTTCACACTGCAACACGCATGTGGGCAAACATCCAGCGCTCACTTCACACTACAAAACGCACGTGAACACCCAGTGCTCTCTTCACACTACAACACGCATGTGGACGAACATCCAGCGCTCACTTCACACAACACGCATGTGAACACCCAATGCTCTCTTCACACTGCAACACGCATGTGGACGAA